>ERZ1106951.325-NODE-325-length-48143-cov-6.364561_pt1 | contig 48143 bp, 48 predicted proteins | sample MGYA00403676_ERZ1106951 | MGnify/ENA primary metagenome ERZ1106951 (study PRJEB35170, sample SAMEA104062398) | human gut metagenome | biome: human gut; feature: human-associated habitat; material: faeces | place: Denmark | collected 2012-04-23 ...
TGTTAGAATTACAGGACCAACAAGGGTGTTGCACTTCTAAATAGACATCGGGCAAACCACTGCGTTACGAATCTGATTCGCGCCCTCAGAAAAGGCCGAATCATCTGTTCAATCTCCGTGTCCTATGGAAAAGACTCTAACAATAACCGGTACTGTTCATCATCAGCAAGTCCAATATGCCATGTGACCAGGTGCGGGACACTCATGTGATCAGTCGCTATGGTGGTGAGACGTGACTTCGGTTCGTACCGTCGAGCAGACGCGAATGGGGATAGCCGCGCCGCTCGTGTCCAATATCGGCTGGGGCGTGCTGCCGCTGTACTGGCGCGCACTGTCCAGTATGAATGCCACCAGCGTGCTCGCGTATCGTTTGGTCGCCACGTTGGCGGCCATGGTCGCGCTGTTAGTGGCGTTCTCCGTCCTGGCCACCGCGATTCCGCTGGCCATGTTCTCCTACGGCGTGCAGCACAGCCATTACCTGACCGTGAGTTTCATCCAATATCTCAACCCGCTGATCCAGTTCTGTGTGGCTGTGCTCCTGCTGCACGAGCCGATGCGCGCGCAGGGCTATGCGGCGTTCATGGTGATTTGGGTCGCGATCGCGGTGTATTCGTTCGGCGCGATTCGGGCGTATTGGGAGCGGCTGAAGCCCCACGCACGTTAAGCGCTTCCTTAACTCCCCTCCCCGAGGGGAGCTGTCGCCGTAGGCGACTGAGGGGAGGTCGACACGGCAAACAGCAGAAACCTCGCTCCCGACCAAAGCCACAAACACCACTCACGAAGCAAGCTTGTACAAGTTCTCCTTAAATTCCCGCTCACTCCACTTAATGGGATACGCATTGTACTTTTCCAAAGCGGTTATTAGCTGATTGTCAATGCGCCGATCCGAATCATTGAGGAAAACAACCAGTTCACTTGGTGTCTTTCGTGCCGCCTGCGTATCCTCCCATGAAATAAGGTACTGGAAATGAGTCGCTGGGAAGGCCGCGTAATAGATGTGCAGAATCGTTCCGCCTGTTTACTCGTAAACGGCAACACAAAGTCATACTGGCACAGCAAACCAGACTTGCCACGGAACTGAGCGCCTTCCACATACCGTATGTTGTTCGCATTAAAGAACATACGAATGTCATCTGCAAAATACGTCTGCACATGGGATTGGCCAGCATAGACATATCACCAACTTTGATGATAGCTTGCAGGAACCGATTCTTGGCATCAGCAAAATCAGCAGTATCGCTCGTCAGAGTAAGCTCGTCGCCGTTACGTTCAATACCAAACTGATTCAGAATATCTTTGAGCACTGCCAAACGCGATTCCGTCACAGTCATCCCATGCGACTCCAAACGGCGTAATGTGGCACAGTCATCAGAGAACGTTACGCTGTTCTTCCCGGGCTTCACATAGAACTGCGTATAGTCGTTGTCTTCATCCAGAAGTGGAACATTAACTTCATACCACTCATCCAGTTGCGTATAAGTCGTGTTATCAGACAGCCATTTTCCGTAACTTCGAATTAATGAGTCAAAATCAGAACTCGTCATACTTTCTTCTCGTCGTAAACACTACGATTCATTTGACTACAAACTTATCTGATGCAATTGGAATTGCTTCTCGCCTTTATTCAGGGTGATGGACTTCGGAGACAAAGCTTCCTTCAGCAGTTCCAGCATACGACGAGCTTCAGCATCTGTCAGTACAGCCATTGACGCCTCTTCCCCGAATGCGATTACCCAGTGGAAACAAGACTACATCAGACCAGTATGCACCGCCAAGCGGCGAGTAACACTCCACCCGCTACAATCAGCAGTATGGTTGTTCCGCAAAAGCCAACGCTGGCTCAATTCGAGGTCATGTTCGAAGGCACACCGTTGATTCTTGAACGTGCCACCGATTACTGGGAATCGGGCCGCGTGAGTTCGGTGCAGGAGATTGCGCCGCAGCTGTATCACGCGCAGGTGTCCGGCAGTGCCGATGACTGTTATGACGTTGACATCCGCCTCAGCAAAGACGCTCACGGCGAGAACGCCAATGAAGCAAACACTGATGACCAAGCCACTACCAGCAGTAACAGCGACCACGAATCCACAACCGACGACAATTCGATTCGCATACAATCCGCCGCGTGCACCTGCCCGTATCAGAGAACACCATATTGCAAGCATATAGGTGCCGTGCTTTACGAACTGCGCAAACAGCTCATTGGCGCGCACGGCAATCACCACAATGATGACACCGCCAACGCTCACGATGGTGTCATCGCACTCCCCCGCACCGTGCTGGATCCCATCCAGCAACACCTCGACGCGCGCGCAGAGCAGGGCAAAGTCCATCTGCTGTTCCTGTGGTCCACCCAACTGCGCGAAGCCGCAAAGACGTTCTGCGCCCAGCCAGACGAAGAACGACCGCTAATCCCGCTGATCGACGCACAAACCATGCTCTCCGACACAATCCGCCGATGCCATGAACGTTTCATTATTCATATCAGTAAGCACAGCGATGCGTACAACAAATCATGTGACTACACAGAATTCATCAAAACCGTGCAGGCTATCGCGGGCAATGCCCTGCAATCCAGTGATTACGCGAGCGCATGCGGCAACCTGCGACTGTGCATACACGAAGTCCACGCGCTTCTGCTCTCGTCCGAGAACGATGATGGCTCCGAACCTTTGCTCACGCTTATGGATGATCTGGCGATGCGCGTGCGATGCTATATGGAGAATGTGGCGGAATTCGCCGAATCCTCTACCGCCGGCAAGGCATTGAACACCATTGCGCAGGCCGCGAACGACAAAGACATGCGGCAATGCGAACCATTGAACAGTATGTTGCTGATTTCCAGCGCGCTCGCTTTCGCCCAATATGACGACAAACGCATATGGGCCTATGACGTGATCGAGAACGCGATAACGCGTAATCTGGAATACTCGTTCAACGAAGAGAGCGAAGAAAGCGAAGAAAGCGACGAGGACGAGGATAACGAGGATACGAGCGAAGTAGACGACGAAACCGACTTCATTTCGGATGAATCGTTACACGTATTGCAGTTGTTCACACTCATGAGCGCCTACGACCTATACGCTCTATCCAACGATGACGCCGGACGCGAGCAGCTTCTGAAAGACTACCCGGAGTCAATGGCCCTCACGCTGATGAACGCTGCGAACATGATTCATGAAGGGCGCTTGCGTTCCGCATACATGCTCGCACAAGGTTTCCTTCTGTCGAGCCGGGATATGGAAGATGTCGATATCGATGCCCGGCATAACGGTCTGCTGCCGGACCTGCTGCCCCATGGATGGCATACCATCATGGAATGCTGCGCCGAGGGACTCAATGACGTTGGCCTGCTCGCCAACGTGTATCGGTACTACATTCTTTCCTGCAACGACAGATCCGATACCCATTACGTGAGTAAACTACGCAATCTGTTACGCATCTACGGCGGTCTTAGCGCAGAAGAATGGCATGACGTGGCTGATGGGCTGGCCAGAGATTGCGCCCGGAACATCATCGACCGTATCAAGTACCAGCCGGAAATAACCACCAAAGGCGGCACACAGCGCCACAGCAGTTGGCGCAATCCCGCTTACGAGAAGCTCATCGTGGACGAGCGGCTTTCGGACGCGGCCCTGACCTATTGCGTCATGGTCGATTACCCGCCGCTGCCATTGCTGCGCACCATCGCCATCGAACACCCCGAATCGGCAAAATCGATAATCCTCGACGCGATGCCACACGGCACCATGGGCACGCCCGTGTTCCGGTTTACGGTGGAACGTGGCGTCGACAATACATTGACGGCGCGCCGCAGCACATACCAGCAAATCGCCAAACAGCTGCGCCGTTTCGCCGCAGTGTTTGGCGATGAGGAGACCCGCGTATTGGCGCGTGAGATTGTCGGGCGTTATCCGAATCGTACTGCGTTGCGGGAGGAGCTGGCGTTTGCGTTGTAGGGGTGACAGTGGCGACGCGGTTACGGCATTTGGCACACATCCGGCGACTATGTGTTGCGATACTGCGTCATTATCAAGACTAGTATTTCGCACTTTGACCACTTAGCTTGGCGGCCCTAAAGTTCCTTCTGCCGCGTCCAGCAATATTAATATGTCATTGGTCTCTTAGCCTCTCCGCATTATGCCCGTCGATTATCGACTCAGCACGTTTGCGATAGCTCTCATCGCTGGCAGGTGCAAATACGTACGCACGGTTATCGATAATGACATCCTGCGCTTCGCCGGTTTCTTTCAGCGCTTTGTATGCGTCGGCATAATCATGAATATGCGGCCACTTGGTTTTGACGTTAGGCTGCGAAGTTCCACCAGCTTTGGCGATATTGGTCAGCGTATGCCCAGTACCCAGTGCGATGCCAGCCTGTTCCTCGCTGAGATTCCTAATGATATTGGTCAGCTGGCTGCAAACCCAGACCTTGGCCAAATGCTCATCCATGAGGAATCCCTTGCCTTTGACATAACGGGTGATGAGGTAAGCCCAGTAATCAAGCTTTGTGTTGAACATCTGCATGGCTTCCGCATAGAACAACATCGGGAGGATGGCCGATGCTATGGTTCGCTCATCGCCAAAAGTCTCGTCGTCGTTGAGCCAGTCAATGGTGTCCGCGTATTGCGCGTTGTCCTCAGAGGTAGGCGCAGGCTCGTCGTACTCCTTGCGGAGATCTTGCGCTATCTGGTCGATTTGCGATTGACGATTTCCGCTGGGGAATGAGCTGATGAATAGCTTGATGAGGTCTCCGATGCAGATATTGCATTGCTTGCCACTCCCCTTTGGCGATATTTCCATATCAGAGAAAAGCTTGTGATGAAGCCGCTTGGCGGTTTCATCAAAGGACGAATCGTGACCGGTATTCTGGTCGTCGTTGGGAGACGTCGGCTGCTGGTTGTCATCAATGGATTGCTCAGTTGATGGCTGCTGAGCTTCGTTGTAGTTCATCATGCTTCGGACTATAGAGGGCCGCTTTGCGGTGCACAACCTATGAGTTTCATATAGTCAACCCTTATTGTGCGGTCATGCCATTCCCAAGAAACAATAGAATTACGACATCAAGTAACTTGTCAGAACAATGGTGTATTCGCGGGCGTGCGCGCACGCCTATATACATAGGCGTGACGTGTCCGCGCGCACGATTTAACCACTAATCCCAGCGTTTTGCACATTTGCGACACACAGAAAATTAGCTATAGCCTATGAACCGAAATTTCAAACAAAAAGGACTCTTATGAAGAGAAGGAGGCACCTGTTGTCCATCAGTCAATTGACCAGTCAACTTTCCAACAAACGGAAGAAATGCGTCGAAGCGCGAAACAAAATCAGCGGATATGCAAAAACAGCAGCTGATGAGTCCTCGAAAGCAGCTAAAGCCGCGAAAGCGGTCACTCGCGCTAGGCAAGAAAGCGCTCGACAGAGGAAAATGAGTGAGCAACAGCGGCATCAAAAACTCGCGAACGACGCCTTGAATAATCAGGCATCATGGCAGAAGAAGCTGTCTGCACTTGAATCCGATGTGGCGAAAATAGAAAAGAAGCTGGACGATGCCCGTATCGCCGAATCTAAGAAAATCGCGAAGGAAACATCTCGTAAGATAGGAGCAATCGAACCGGTGATAAACGTTAACGCACCTTTAGTCGACGGCGATAATTATGGCAACGTGGCTGTCGGCAACAACGTGACTCAGTCCCAGACGATTATTGGGTCCTCTAACGAATTCGAAGGTCTAAAAGATCTGTTACGAGATATCGTTGACAGACTGGACGATCTGGAGCTGACTGATATTGACAAGTGTGATCTCAGAGAGTCCGTCGAAGAAGCCTTAAACGAATTACAATCCGAAGAGCCGGAGCCGGGAAGAGTCCACATGGCCATTCGCCTGATCAAACGTATTCTTACGCCAATCGGTTCCGCCGCGATTACAGGCGCGGCAACCGGAACAGGCACTCTGGTCCAACAATGGATAACACAACTGGGACAATTCTGCTAAGTGTCTTTGGGCTAATCCGCCATGTCCATAAAGCAACGAATACGGATGGACATGGCGGCGTATTAATCCTTGATCGCTTAGACAGTAATTATGACTCAGCGATTTGCAACTCGATGTTTAGTCCACATACAAATGACATTTGCGAACGAACCAATTATCCGTGAAAATAATCCAGCTTGGTAACGGGGCGTCTTGAATGCGGTACCGCCGGTATCGTGTGGCTGGTACCGGTGGAGTTGGTGGTTATTTGGAGTACCGGGTCTCGCGACGTCTGTCGGGGCCTTCGAGTTCAAGGCTGTGCTTTATAAAGTCGAAAATGGTCTGACAGGGGTGGTGCCGGCTTTTCCTGTATTTCCCGAAAACATCCCGTTTGGCTCGTAGTATGGAACCTTAAGGAGGTTCCCAGTGGCAGCACAGGTTAAGTCGAAACAGCGCGTCGAGGAGCACGGCGAGGTGTTCACCAACGAACGCGAAGTCAATGACATGCTCGATATGGTCAAGCAGGAGACCGAGCGCATTGACAGTCGATTCCTCGAACCCGCATGCGGCGACGGCAACTTCCTGTCCGAGGTACTGCGTCGCAAGCTCGCCGTGGTCGGTGAACGGTATGGCAGGAGCCAGCTTGAATACGAACGGTACATGTTTGTAGCGGTGTCCTCGATCTACGGCGTGGACATCATGGCAGACAACGTGGCCGAATGCCGCGAGCGCTTGTACGGCATCGCCGAGGACGAGTACGAGCACCGGTTCAAGGACGAGTGCCGTGCTGAAGTGCTGGATTCGATTCGTTATCTGCTGTCGAAGAACATCCAGTGCGGCGACGCATTGACCCTGACGGCTGCCGATGGGGATCCCATCGTGTTCCCGGAGTGGTCGTTGGCGATGGGCAGCAAGGTCAGGCGTCGTGATTTCACGTTCGCCGCGCTGCTGAACGTTTCGGCCGAGGAGCCGACGTTCGACATGCTGGATGAAATCGATCAGGACGAGATGGGCAAGATCATCCCGAAACCGATCAGGGAATACCCGTTGACGAGTTTTCTGGAGGTAGCCAAATATGAGTAGCCAACTGAATTTTGGCACAAAATCATACAACCCGGATGTCCTTTCGTGTTTGGCGAATCTGTCCAACGATGAGGTGTTTACTTCGCCGCAGCTCGCCAACAAGGTGCTTGACCTGCTGCCGGAGGAGATCTGGGTGGATAGTTCGGTCACGTTCCTCGACCCGTTCACCAAGACGGGCGTGTTCCTCCGTGAGATCACCAAGCGGCTGCTGATCGGCTTGGAGCCGGAGTTCCCGGATCTGCAGGATCGCATCAACCACATTCTGAACTATCAGGTGTGGGGCATCGCCATCACCGAGCTGACCGCACTGCTGTCGCGCCGCACCCTGTACTGCTCGAAGAAGGCCAACGGCAAGTATTCCATCGACTCACTGTTTGACGACCCGGATGGTCACATTCGCTACAAGCCCGGAGAACATCTATGGGCCGGCGATCGTTGTTATTTCTGTGGTGCTCCAAAGAAGCAGTACAACCGTAGCAGTGAGCTGGAAAGCTATACATATGAGTTTATCCATACCACGGAGCCGAAAGGAATATTCAATAACATGCAGTTCGATGTCATCGTCGGCAATCCTCCATACCAGCTCAGCGACGGTGGCTTCGGCAAGAGTGCTGCCCCTATCTACCAGAAGTTCGTGGAACAGGCCGAGAAGATGAACCCGCGCTACATCTCGATGATCATCCCGTCCCGATGGTTTGGCGGCGGCAAGGGATTGAACGAGTTTCGCGCGAACATGCTTGCGGACAAGCGCATCCGTCGTATCGTCGATTTCGAGAACGCCAACGAATGCTTCCCCGGCGTGGATCTCGCAGGTGGCGTCTGCTATTTCCTTTGGGACCGTGACAATCCCGGACAGTGCGCCGTCACCAGTGTCATCAATGGCGAAAAATACCGTAGTGTACGTGATCTTGATGAGTTCAGCATCTTCGTGCGCAACAGTCGTGCTGTGCCGATCATTCGCAAAGTGCTCGCCAAACATGAACCGACTATGAACACCCAGGTGTCCAGCCGTAAGCCGTTCGGACTTGCCACTAATGTACGACCGCGTCAAAAAGGCGACATTACCCTTTACTGGCAGAACGGCGAAGGAAAGTTCCCCAGCACCGAGGTCACGAACGGGCGTGAATGGATCAAGAAATATAAGGTCATCTGTGCGAAGACCGCTTATGACCACGCCGGCAGTCCCGACAAGAACGGAATGCGCAAGGTCTTTACCAAGATCAATATCCTGCAGCCCAATGTCGTATGTACTGAAACGTATCTTGTTGCGGGTGCGTTTGACACCGAGGAAGAGGCGACGAATCTGAAGGGTTATATGGAAACTCGATTCTTCCGCTTTCTTGTTTCGCAGTTTATGGTCTCCCAAGACATCACGAAAGATCGGTTTGCGTTCGTTCCGATTCAGGATTGTAAGGAAGAGTGGACGGATGAGAAGCTGTATGAGAAGTATGGGATCACCGAGGATGAGCAGGACTTCATCGCCAGCTGCATCCGTCCAATGAACGGAGCCAACAATGCCTGACAACTTTTTCCCGCAGCGCCCTGGTGTTACTCCGACTATCTATGCTTATACGGTTGACGCGCCCACGCATAGGGGACTCCTAAAGGTTGGATATACGGGGCGTGATGTGCCTACTCGTGTCAAAGAGCAGGTAGGTACGTCTCATGTCAGTTACAAGATCGTATTTGAGAAAAACTCAATGCGTGATGACGGATCAGCCTTCGACGATAACCCCGTACACAAGATGCTGTCACAACGATTCTCCTGTGAGTTCGGCGAGTGGTATCGCTGCTCGGTCAAGGATGTGGAGAACGCCGTCGAGGCGGTCAGGGAGCGTCGTGGATCCATAACCCAGCGTACGCAGAGCTTCGGCATGAGGCCTGAGCAGCAGCGTGCCGTGAAGAAGACGCAGGAGTATTTCGCGCAGTTCGAGAAGGATAATCCGGGCAAGCCGCCGCGCTTTCTGTGGAATGCGAAGATGCGTTTCGGCAAGACGTTCACCAGCTATGAATTCGCCAAGGCGCGGGGTTACAAGCGTATTCTCGTGTTGACGTTCAAGCCGGCCGTGGAGAACTCGTGGCGTGAGGAGCTAGAGTCGCATAAGGATTTTGAGGGCTGGCAGTTCATCTCCCGTGAGACCATGCTTGAGGACGGCGGATTGGACTACGAGCATGCGGACAAGACCCGTCCGATCGTATGTTTCGGCTCGTTTCAGGATTTCCTCGGCCGTAACGAGGCCGGTGGCGTCAAGGCCCGCAACGAGTGGGTGCATGAGGTCAACTGGGATCTGGTCATCTTTGATGAATACCATTTCGGCGCGTGGCGAGACAGCGCCCGAGAATTGTTCGAGCAGGAGGACAAGCGCGAGCAGAACGACAACATGAACTCGGTCGCCCAGCTGATCGACGAAAGCTTCGAACAGGGCGACACGGATTTCCTGCCCATCACCACGGGCGCGTACCTGTTCCTGTCGGGCACACCGTTCCGCGCCATCGCCAACGGCGAGTTCATCGAAGAGCAGATCTTCAACTGGACGTACTCCGACGAGCAGCGCGCCAAGGAGCAGTGGAAGGCGACAGAAGGAAAGAACCCGTACGAGTCGCTGCCTCGTATAGTGCTGATGACCTATCAGATGCCCGACCAGATCCGAGAGATCGCGTCCGCAGGCGAGTTCGACGAGTTCGACCTCAACGAGTTCTTCGCCGCCACCGGCGAAGGCGAGACGGCCGTGTTCAAGCATGCGAGCGAAGTGCAGAAGTGGCTTGACCTGCTGCGCGGAGGGTTCGCCGAGACCACGGTGGACATGCTCAAAATGGGCGCGAAGAAACCGCCCATGCCGTACTCAGACTCCCGGTTGAAGAACATCCTGACGCACACGTTCTGGTTCATGCCCTCGGTCGCCTCCTGCCAGGCCATGGCCAACCTGCTGGCGCAGCGGCAGAACGTGTTCTACCACGACTACACGGTGAACGTGTGCGCGGGTGCCGGCGCGGGCATCGGCTTGGATGCGCTGGGACCGGTGCGCCGGTCGATGGCGGATCCGTTGGAGTCGAAGACCATCACCCTGTCATGCGGCAAGCTGACCACCGGTGTGACAGTCAAGCCATGGACCGGCATCCTCATGCTGCGCAACCTCAAGAGCCCGGAGACGTATTTCCAGGCGGCGTTCCGCGTACAGTCGCCGTGGACAATCGACAACCCGGACGGCCTGCATCCCAACGAGACCGCGATCCTCAAGCGCGAATGCTACGTGTTCGACTTCGCGCCGACCCGTGCCCTGCGGCAGATCGCGGACTACAGCTGCTCGCTGCATCCCGACCAGTCGATCTCGCCGGAGCAGAGCGTGTGCGAGTTCATCCACTTCCTGCCGGTGCTCGCCTACGATGGCAGCAGCATGAAGCAGGTCAACGCCACCGACGTGCTCGACATCGCATCCTCCGGCACCTCGGCCACACTGTTGGCGAAGCGCTGGGAGAGCACGCTGCTCGTGAACGTGGACGACCTGACCCTGCGCAATCTGATGAACAATCAGCGGGCGATGGACGCGCTCATGAGCATCGAGGGCTTCCGCAAGCTCAACGACGATCTGGAGAAGATCATCAACAAGTCCGAACAGATCAAGGAGATGAAAAACAAGGACGAGAAACCCACCAAGGAGGAGAAGAAGGAGCTGCGCGACGCGGAGAAGGAGACCAAGAGCCTTCGCAAGCAGGTGCAGGAGAAGCTCATCAAGTTCGCCACGCGCATCCCGATCTTCATGTACCTGACCGACTACCGCGAGCAGACGCTGAAGGACGTGATCACGAAGCTGGAGCCGGAACTGTTCAAGAAGGTCACGGGACTGACCAAGGACGACTTCGAGCTGCTATTGAGCCTGAATGTGTTCAACCCGGCGCGCATGAACGACGCTGTGTACAAATTCAAGCGATACGAAGACGACAGCCTCGCCTACGCGGGCATCGACAAGCACGAGCAGGATACGCAGGTCGGTCTGTTCGACACCGCCATCCCGGCGCAAGAGTTCGAGGAGATGTAGGGGGTTGAACTCGATTCTTACATTTCTGAACTCTTTGTTCTCGCAAAGCTGGTGGTCTGGCGTGAGCGTGCTCCTCGGCGCACTGCTCGGCGCGTTCGCCTCCATCGTCGTTAGCTTTACGCAAGGGCATCGGGAGGAGAAGCGGATTCGACACGAATACTATGTCAATCAGAACGATAGACTGATTGCGGATTCTGCCGCTTTCATCCGTTTGTGCTTGGCGCACAATGATGCTGTGCGTGACGAAATAGAGGCAAAGAACCGATACGACAATGAAGTGCGAGCGTACCAAGGACACCCAAATCAGGATGTTCGCATTGCATTTGAGAAACGAAGGGAAGAAGCCGACGCCACGCTGCTTGACTTACAGGAGAGCTACTCGCGTTTGATTATGCGGTTCCCTGAACTTAAGGATGACGCCCAGACATTATTGACGAATCTTCCTGACAGAAGCAACGAATCAAGAAGTGCGTGGAATAAGGGTCTGTCTGTTTTTCGCGAGACAGTGACCAGTCTGTATGCGAGGAATGAGAGAAAGAGCCTCCTTACTTGGTGTCAAAGAAGGAAGAAAAAGGGATGAATCGTGACATCTAATAACACGCTTTCATGGATGGAGAAGGACCCATTTATCAAGCTGTTTAATCGCGGCGGATATGTGTTGGACTTCAATGATTTTCGTTTTGATGCTTTCACGCAAGAAAGTATCGGCGTTCCCCTGTTGACGCGATATGGCCTTTCTAAGGGCAAGTCCTTGGAGCAATTCGTGAATGAGGCGCCTCGCAATGCTGCACTGAAGCTGTTCTCCGATTTGATGGATTATTACGAGTACGCCTTCATTCAGAAAGATGACGGTGATACAGATTATCAAAGGCTGTATAAGCGCTGTAAGGAGATCCTTTCCTCAACAGCACAGGACGGTGTCAAGGAGGCCGGCATGTTCTTTAATGTCATTATCCGGTATGATGAGTCTCAGGCAATATCTCCCGACCGCATGTTTGAAGGGACGTCTCCACAAATCGCCGCGAGGTTCAAGAACTATGACGGTTCTCCCAACTTTGATCTCCTGCGTACGCTTCCCACTATTGCGACACGTGAGTTTTATCAGGATGATAGCATCGTGGCCAGATTGGGATACCTCGGTCCGAGCCCGACACATCAGCTGAGTGAGGTTATTGAGACGTTCCCAGCGACAAAGTTGAACGATATTCTGCCTCAGACCGGTTGGCTTGGGTCTCGTACCCGTTGGATGGTGCTTGCGGGCGATCCTTATCGCTTGGTAGGTAATGTGCAGGAAAACTATCAAGCTATTCAGAATCCAGCGGTGATTCAGTTTCCGCAACTACCTGTTAACGAAAAACAGATTGCCGTTATGATGCCTTTCAATGACAGCTATCTGACGCCAAGTGAAGACCCAGTATATAAGGCAATCAAAACAGCTGGAGAACAGGCTGGTTTTTCGTGTGTTCGAGCGGATGAAATTCGCACTCCGACGGACATTAAAGACGATATTTTCAAGCTGATTGAAGGCTCGAAAATCATTGTCGCTGATTTAAGCGGAGGGAATCGTAACGTCTATTACGAAATGGGACTGGCTCATGCTCGTGGCCGAATCGTTATCCCAATTTCCGGTGATGATGAAAAACTTCCTTTTGATATAGGTCATATTCGGACAGTTTTCTTTCATAGAGATCTTCATGGCATTGAGGGACTCACTCGCGATCTTACGCAAGTTTTGAATGCTGTTAGCTGAGTAAATAAATCAGATTCCAATAATCCACGTTAGATGAAACGTACACAATGCGGTCGCAGCAAGACGCCGAATGGCTGGTCATCAACAAGAGTAGCAAAAGCGGCATCGCCATTATCCATAAAGTTGGCTGCGGCGCTATTCGCCATCAAGTTGAACAAGATGTACGAGAAGAACTTCCCAGCAGGGATTTTACCAGAATCGGTCAAGATGCCACCGGAGCACCGCTGTACCGTGAATCTACTCGATGGGATACCTATCGATATGAAGCCTCGTACATCACACGAGATGAACTGTTGCATTCTGATCTGAGATACCGCCCTTGCAGGGTATGCAATCCAGGCATTCCGTCACATAGCCAAGCAAAGCCGATAACAATTCATGTGGCGGATCTTAAGGATCGTCATCTGGGGAAGTTCTTCTTCGGGTGGGGCATACTAGAACGGTTCATCATTACCGGTCAACGGAACGAGAACGGACAACCGGAGTTATTCGTGGACGCGTACTTTGACGAAGGAGTTTCGCACCGATTCCAGCCGGATGAAGTGCTTGAGTATCCACGGCAGAGTAGTGTGAAGAACACTGATAGGGACTGAATCTGTTCCTCAGTCATCCGGCAACTTCAGCCACCGGAACAGTGCTGTCGTCGTGTCTGCAACCCAGACACGATTCAGACACGATGACCCCTGAGAACAGCGAAATCAGCGGCAATCGACGAATCTGGCGAAGATAACAGAACCGGCGTCTTTGCAACGAAAACGCAACTGATGAAGCTCGCGGAAACCAGCGAATCAACCCTTCAAACTAGCAAGGGGTTACTCAGTCGTTGCACAACGCAGATTTGTATCGTTAATTTAAACGGATTCATTTCGACCCAAGATGGCACTCTAACTCAGGCTACTTCCACCCGTAACCGCCCAAATATTCCCAAACGACAATCCATGCAATTCTTGAGGTACGAGTCCAGTTTCCTCGCTCACCATAGAAACTGATATGCCTTTCTGCCTGTTCGTATCAGCCACGAAGCGGAATACCTTCGACTGCTCTGGCCGCAGGCCACGAGGCTCACCGTTCTTGTAGCCTTGAACCGTCAATTCCGAGCAAGCCTGTCGATATTCCCATTCAGACAATCGGCCCAACTCATAGGCACGGCGAGCCATAGCCATCGCGGAAACCTTGAAATAACGTTTCGCAGCCAAAATCTGCGACACTGAAGCATGAGCCGGCACCATGCCCAGAACACGGCGCTTCGGCATCAAAAGATTCGCGGCAAACGAATGAGTTTCACTTTCGATATCGCGCGTTCCGGCAGCTGCTACATCTTCAGACACCATTTCATGCATCATCAGATGTCCAATTTCATGCGCGATATCGAAACGGACACGTTCTGCGGTCTTGCTGGTATCTACAGCCACATACGGCACACCATCGAACATAAAACTGAAAGCATCGACCTCTCGCCCAACAGTCGGCAAACTGAACACTCGGATACCACGCGCTTCAGCAAGACTCGTCATTTCAGGCAACGGATTCTCACCATATCCCAAAATCGCGCGCAGCATAGTCACTGCCGAGTCTGGACGCATTCCGACGCTATCAGCAAAAGGCAAATCACATTCAGGCAGCCGGAAGTGATCTTCAATCCATTTGAAGAACAACAATGCATTCCGACCATGCCCCACGGACGAACGACGTTGCCTTACCGTCGATTTCCTCAACGACCTGAACCATACCTGTCCCTCCGACAAATCCTCAATCAGCGGAGCACTAGGAGACACGGAAAAGAACGACGGCATGACCTGCAAAACATTGGACAACGCCGCTACCTGAGACACCGGTGCTCCGACTTCTTCATAATTGGCAACCGTCCGCGAAGTCACACCGAGAGATTCGGCCAGTTGTACCTTACTCAATCCTGCCGTTTCACGGGCACAGCGGATACGTTCTGGATTCAGCGAAGCCTTCTGCTCAACGTGCGGAAATGGCGACGGCAACTCCATCTTCACCACGCTCATCGTTACGTGCCTCCACAAACTGATCGGTCAAATTAACTTCATCCAGCACAAGTCGGTTATCCCAGCCAATGATTTTTCCATTAGAATCCACACCAGCGGGAAGCGACACTTCCAACCGCACCGAATCAGTCTCTCGGTAGTACACAACCAACCACATCTGCGGACGCATTGGCACCATAGAGGTCCAATCATCAAAAGACAGCCCTTGCTACTTCACCGGAGCCTTTCCTGAAGCACCAATAACGTTATAGTTCCCGGGACTTTCTTAAGATGCAACTCTTTGCTGATGTTTCCGGTAGCCTCAGCAACCGCAACGTGTCTGAATCATCCACGTTGTAATCTGGTGCGGCTCTCTCATATGGCCAAACCTGAGCGAGCCAGATATGTAGGTTCTTGAACCGGGAGAATGACATGAGTAACGTCGATGAATCACCGTTTAATCTTGTGTGCTTGATATGCGGCAAAATGATAACTGCCGAAATCGTCGATGAAAACCACCCCCGCACGATGGAACAACTCGTCGAAAGCGCCAACGACAGCGGATTCCTGCCCCTTGATGCCATCGAAATGACTTCCTACGGTCATTACGGAACCACCTTTTTCGATCCATGCGACGACGGTACACAAGTCGCCGCACTCATCTGCGACAAATGCATGAAAGAGCGCAGCGACCGTCTCATGCACATTGACACAAAGCGCCGTCTCACCCCTTTCAATGTGACGATGAAATCACTCCGCAAATCGAGCTAACTCCGATCATGACATGAGCGACTGGGATAACCCTGTGTCTTAGCAGCGTCGCCGACGTTGGATTGACGCTTCGTGATAGTTTGCCGGTTGGATATTGCATCAAAACGCAATATCCAACCGGCAAACTCATTATCGAACAACACTATTCATCAGCAGTATCGTCACTGGCGTCAGCAATGGTGACGGTAAAAGTCTTGCCAAGCGCCGTGCAATAATCAGCACTTGCGCGGCTACTCAGCCATGGTCAGTCACCTTCCCGCTCAGTCCCACAAATCGTAGATATTGTCGCCAATCCACCGCCATACGCGACGGAACTCGGCCTCAGTTTTCTTAGTTACCGCACATGCTGCATCTGTCCCGAAAACAATACGGTAAGGACGGTAATGGGAATCCGATGAATTAGGTCGCCATTTATCGGTCAGCACGAGCACGGCAGCCGCATACTTAAGATCCTCTCGCCATGCACAGTATCCAATACCGAGTTCACGTACTGTCTTCCTCGTGCTGCCTCTGTCATTATGCTCCAACGCGTCTAGGAATGTCCAAAAAGGCGTGGATTCGAGCCAACGCGATAACTCGTCATCAGTGCGTTGCTTCAACCAGCGAGAGCTGTCGTCATATCCTGATGGGCTACTCATACAGTGTTTCTCCATTGCGGTCAGCAACTGGGACATTCTTATGATTTCCCTACTTCCCAGATACCAGACATCCATGTCCGTGAATCCACGGGTTTCTAATTGCCGAATACGCAATATTTCCTTTTTGATTCGCTGATACTGGACAGTAATCGGCTTGGCAACGGTGTCTACCGAATCAGTCATGTTCCATACTGTTTTGCCTAGTCTTCGCAGAACATGCTTTGGCCTTCGCGCGCACTTCTTTTCTGTTTTGTTGATTTGATGCATAGGCGGCTCCTCTCTGAAACCATTTTGAATTGAACATCACCAGCATACTCACTGTTACCGCGCAAATCATCTGCTCCGACATCTATGTTTTCTGTCTAGACATAATTCCGATATGATGCCCCAACAAATTAGCGGTGCGCTCAGTCTCCTCGCTATCAGGAGCTTTCCTGTACATTGCTGCGCGACCTCGGTATTCGCTCTCGGCGTTCCGTGAACAATCTCAAGTCTTCCGGACTACAGTAAACGGCAGATATAGCCGGTTACGCCCAGTCCGAAGGAGGACATCATGGGATTGTTTGATTCGCTGAAGAACGTGTTCGCGCATCACGAGCATCATGGCACCCGCATTGGCCAGCCGCTCACGCTCGCCGACGCCAAGGCACTGCTCGCTTTCATCGTGGTGCACCAGCATCTGGCAGATATGCGCAAGGTGGCCGCGGCGGTCAAACAGCTGCAGGACGAGATGCCGCAATTTATCACGTTTGGCATGTCACATTACTACAGCGAACCGAAGCGCGTGCGCTTCCAGTCCGAGGGCGGCAAGTTCATCGATGCGGACGCCATCGCCACCGCGTTCGCCGAAACAACTGTGCTGCAGGACGAGTGCAAGATCCAGCATCTTATGGGCGATATCGAAGACAACCGCGAGCATCGCGATCCGGCAAAGACGCCAGCAGTACCGATTGATGAACTCGTGCGCGTCACCAATGAAAGGCTTGCGGCTGGCAACGATGAGGGGCAACGCCGTGCATGGCTGTTCGCCTTATTCGATCAGCTCGATGACATTGTCGAAGCGACAAAGAACAATCCCGAGCCGCTTGCCGCAGCGTTGAATACGATTCTACGAAACAGCTCCACAATTATTGGCAAATCCGCCACTGCCGACGCCGGCAACAGCAGCAACAATGCCAATGCCGGCGATGCACGTTCCCGTATCATCTCCCTAATCGCCGACGCTCTGTTCCCGGCCGCAGAATCCTCGAAGACAAGCGAGTCCTCAGCATCCGCCGCCATCCGCGAACTGATGCTCAATCCCACCGCAACATCGCTCGATTACATGCCAGCCATAGACGTACTGCGCGCCCACGGTCTCACTATTTGCCGGTGAGTCCGAGAAGTCAACCGGTGGTTCATACGGCAGTGGTTCATACGGCGCATACCGCACGAACCACTGTGTCCGAACAACGAGAACGCACTACTTCTCCAGCTTCTCCAACTTTTCCAGTGCCTTTAATAGCGAATCGACATGGCCTTTGGCACGTACGTTGTAACGAGCGATAACCACGGAGCCGTCGGGATTGATGACGAGCGTCGAACGGATCACGCCTACGTGTATCTTGCCGTAGAGCTTCTTTTCGCCATATGCGCCGTACAGCTTGTGCACGGTCAGGTCGGGATCAGACAGCAGCGGGAATGTGAGATGGTCGTGCTCGGCGAACTTGCGCAGTTTCTCGAGTGAATCCTTGGAGACACCGAGCACCGCAACATTCTGCGACTCCAAGCGTGCGAGATTATCTCGGAAATCGCAAGCCTCAGTGGTGCATCCGGGCGTCATTGCCGCCGGATAGAAGTACAGTACAACCCTACGTCCGTCCTCGAGCACGTCAGACAGATTGATTAAGCCGTTCTCCGCAGTGCCGGGCACAATCGCCGGCAGAGTGAAATCAGGAGCATCACTCCCCTCTTGCAGACGAGCGTATACAGGAGCTTGGGCGGAATCATGAACAGTAGCAGTCATGCGTCCCATGATAGGCGTCCGAGCCCGCGACATCTATCACAGACTTTCGATGACCACTGATTGCGTCAATAATTCGGCACGTTATATTCGACAGTAATATGCCATCAAAGCGTCGGCAGCGGGCTCTGAAAGACTCGACTAATCGGGCAACTGCGGGTCGGCAAAACGGCGATTCTGCAGAACCGGCATTATCTGGCGTGCGGAAGCAAGGCATTCGCGACTAAGCCCAGTAGCAATAAGCTCGGCTCCCTCATCGCCCGCTTCGGCAACTACCTCTCCCATCGGGTCGATGATGCGACAGCATCCGATGTTCCGCGAACTCACCTCACTGCAAGCCAACACATAGCAAGTGTTTTCCAATGCGCGAGCCGCAGTCAGCAGCTTCCAATGCTGCTCTTTCAACGGGCCGCGCACCCAAGCGGCGCTTACAACAATCGCATCTGCCCCGCGCACGGCCAGTGAGCGAGCGGTTTCCGGGAAACGAACGTCATAACAGGTCATGACGCCGATTTTCCAACCGTCAATATCGACGATAGGCGGCAACGCATCTCCTGGGAGAACCACGTCGGATTCGCGGGCCGCGAACGCATCGTAAAGATGCAGCTTGCGATATTCAGCGATAATTTCACCATCGCGAATCACAAGGAACGTGTTGGAAACTCGGGAATCTGCATCCCGTTCTGTTACTTGCTCCGGCGCAACATGCACGGTACCCATCAGCACAATATGCCGCTGCGCGCTGATACGCCGCAAGCCGTCTACAAACGGCCCGTCCAGTGGTTGCGCGTGCGCGGCAGCATATGAATCGTCATCGCCGCGCCGCGCAATCAAACCTTCCGGCAATGCCAGCAACTTCGCGCCGCCCGCCGCCGCATCACGCGCGAATCCGTCGATGATCTCCAGATTCCGTTCCGGCTCCTCCGCCACCGTAAATTGCGCAATCGCAACTGGTAAGGACTTCGCACTCGTCACGCCAGCCCCAATGTCTTGAAGGCGTTGGCTAGACCGTTGTCGCGGATGTCGGTGGTAATGATGTTGCAGAAGGCCTGGATGCCGTGGATGGCGTTGCCCATGGCCACGGATGTGCCGGCGGCTTTGAGCATGGCGGTGTCGTTATCGGAGTCGCCGATGGCGATGGTGTCGGCGATGGCATAGCCAAGCAAGGAAGCCACGTCGCGCACGGCGGTGCCTTTGTCGATGCCGTTGATGAGCAGTTCGCCGTTATTCGGCGAGATCTTGTCGTATGAGCCGTGCACGAGTTCGAACCAGGGGGCAAGATCATGCTGAGTGTCCTCGAAGGAAGTATCCGGCTCGGGCCCGGTGAAATACGATCCCTTGCTCACATGAATCGTGTGACCCAGCGTAGATCCAGCCGGAACCTCTACCTCGTCCAGCAAATGCCAGAACCGCGCAAACTCACCACGATTCCACGTCTTGCCCTTGGACTCCAGATGGCGGCGATAACCTTCGGAAATGTACATGCCGTCCGCACCCTGCCACTGGTAGCTCTCGATATGGTGTTCGGCAAAATAGGCCATCGCCGCATCGATGGCTTCGGGCGATACGAGGTGCTGGAACAGCAGCTTATCGCCGATATTCGCCTGTGCGCCGGCTACGGAAACTACACCGTCGAATCCAAGATCCAGAATGTTGCGTTCGATTTTCGGCACGGATCGACCGGTGCAGATGAAGAGCTTGTGACCGTTGGCTTGGGCCCGCGCACACGCCGTTTTTGCCGACTCCGGCACAATATGATTCTCATCAGCCAGCGTGCCGTCGATATCAATGAATACGAGTTTGCTACCAGTCATGTCGCTTTCCGTCATATGTCGAACCTCCCCAAGTCAGCTTACGCTGACAGCCCCCTCCAGAGGGGGCGAAGAGAAAAATAAAACCTGCCGAAAAAGGAAAAGTACTGCTGACACCTCCCCCAGTCGGCTTGGCCGACGGCTTCCGCTGGCGGAGACCAAAACGGCATCACACGGCGTAGGCGGCCCAGCGGCCGTGAGTGTGCTGGACTTCGATGGGCATGCCGAACAGGTCGGAGAGACGCTCGTCGGTTAGACCGTCTTCCAGCGAACCGGTATAGACGATGGTGCCAGCACCGGGATTGCCCATTGAGTCGACGCCCGCTTCGGTGGCATCTTCGGCGGGAATCGGCTTGCGGCCCATAATGGCGATGTGATCGAAGCCTGCCGGAATCTCTTCCAGACGGTGGGTGACCAGCACCACGGCACGTTCAGAGCTTTCCTCGCCGATTCGGCTCAACGTGCGCATCACCTGCTCGCGGCCGCCCAGGTCAAGGCCGGTGGTCGGCTCGTCCATAATCAAAAGCTCAGGATCGCCCATCAGCGCACGGGCGATCAGCACACGGGTGCGTTCGCCTTCGGACAGTCGCCACATCTCCTTGCCTTCCAGATAGGAGACGCGGAAATCACGCAGCAGCTGGCGTGCGCGGGCGTATTCTTCGTCCGTGTAAGTATCGCGCCAACGTCCGGTCACGGCGGACAGGCCGGTGACCACGGCATCCAGCGGGTCCTCGAACTCGGGGAACTGGCGACCCAGGTCGGCCGATGCGAGACCGATGCGGGTGCGCAGCTTGAACACGTCGTATTTGCCGAGCTGGTGGCCGAGAATGAACACGCGGCCTTCCGAGGGGAAGGTGCGGGTGGCCAGCATGCCGACTGCGGTGGATTTGCCGATGCCGTTCGGTCCGAACAGCACCCAACGCTCCCCCGCGTTGATGGTGAGGTTCACGTCGGTGATAATGACGCGGCGGTTGCGGCGGAATTCGACGTTGTCAAGTTGGAGGACGGTTTGGGACATGATTCTCCTCAGTGGTACAAAACGGAGGGAGAGCACCGCTTATTGCACGGTCTCTCCCTCCGTCACGCTGCGCGAGCCTGCGCTGGCTCGCTTTTACTTCTTCTGTTCGTCGAGCACCGACTGGTAGACCTCCACGGTCTTGTCGCCGATGGATTCCCAACTGAACACGTCGCGGGCGCGTTCGTAGCCGGCCTGGCCCATCTTCTTGGCGAGTTCGGGATCGGCCATGATCTTGTCGATGGCGGCGGCCATGTCGTGCACGAACTTGTCCGGATCGGTGGGGGTGCCGGTGCCGTCGTGCAGCTGGTCGATCGGGACCAGATAGCCGGTTTCGCCGTCGACCACAACTTCCGGAATGCCACCGGTGGCGGATGCGACGACCGGCAGACCGCAGGCCATGGCCTCAAGGTTCACGATGCCCAGCGGCTCGTAGATGCTCGGGCAGATGAAAGCGTCGCAGCCGTGCTCCAGCGCGTTGAGCTCGGGCTTCGGGAGCATTTCCTCGATCCACACGATGTTGCCGCGCTCCTCGTCCAGCTTGGCGAACGCGTTCTTGACTTCCTCGGCAATCTCCGGGGTGTCGGGCGCACCGGCGCACAGCACCACCTGAATATCCTTGGAAATCAGGTGCAAAGCCTTCAACAGATACGGCAGACCCTTCTGGCGGGTGATGCGGCCCACGAACAGCAGGGTGGGCTTGGAACGGTCGATGTTGTAACGATCGAACACCTTCCAGCCCGGATCGTCAGGGGCCGGAGTAGCAAAGTCAGACATGGTGATGCCGTTGTAAACCACAACCACCTTGTCTGGATCAAGATTCGGATAGGCGGTCAGAATATCCTTGCGCATGCCACCGGAAACGGCGATCACGCGGTCGGCGTGCTCGTAGGCGTCCTTCTCGGCCCAGGAGCTCAGGTTGTAGCCGCCGCCGAGCTGCTCACGCTTCCATGGGCGGAACGGCTCCAGGGAGTGGGCGGTGATGACCAGCGGCGTACCGTGCAGCATCTTGGCCAGGTAGCCGGCCAGGCAGGCGTACCAGGTGTGCGCATGAATAATGTCGGCATCCACATCGTTGGCAATCTGCAGATCCACGCCGAAGGTCTTCAATGCCGGGTTGGCATCAGCGAGCTCGGACGGCGTATCGTATCCGACGACCTTCAGGCTGCCCTTGGCATTAGCGGCATTGGGAATCGCGGGGATATCAGCCTCAGTACGCTTGCCATCAAACGCACGCACGGTCACGTCAATGCGCTCGGCCAAAACCTTGGACAGCTCCTCGGCGTGTACGCCGGCACCGCCATACACATGCGGCGGGTATTCGCGGGTTAGAATATCAACTTTCATCGGACTGCCTCTCCTTCGTGCGTCAGAAAGAAACTCAAGCACTTCTTACTTTAGGGCACCGCATACAAGAAAACGCACAACTTCCGTCGTGCGTTTTGCTTTTCAAGCCGGATTTACCAGGCAAAAGATCAGACGGCCGTGCCGTTCTGATCCAAATTCGGATTGTGCTTGGAATCGCCAGCCGTAAAGAACAGGCTCAGCACACCCACAATGAACACCGCGGAAACGGTGATGATCAGCCACATCGGATGGCTTGGCAGCCACATAACCACGAAGAACGCGATAATCGCGATGGCGATCAGCGTCCAGCTGCCCACGCGGAACCACTGACGCAGCGAATGCGGTGCCTTGAACATCTTCGGATTCGTGTAGTTCGGGTTAGTGGTCAGCAGGGTTTCGGTGTCCGCGATCGTACCGCCGCTGGGCTTCCATTCGGTGCCGTCGGTGCCGTCCTGCAGACGCTGGGACTTCTGCTGCAGCTGGTATTCGTCAATCATTCCCGAGCGACCGCGGCCACGGGTCTGGTCATACTGCGACGGCACTCCCCTGCGGCCTGCTTTGGCTTGGGCACGGCGTTCTGCACGATTCGGCATTTCACTACTCCTGTTTCGACGGTGACACTGTTGGCTATATTACTCGCTTGTCGGCGGCAATTTGCCACCAGTCCATCGGAACCCACTGTGTGTCATTGTATTTTCAGTCGGTGATGCGATAGGTTTGCGTATGGAAGTCGCAGGTGACCGCAGTGCCGTCCGCGAATACCGAACGCTGCACCAGCGGATCATCATCCACGAACTCGTGACGAACCAGTTCCTGCATGCCGACCCGCTCATGGAATGCAGCGACCGTATGGCAGCGTTCGATGTCGTTTTCCGTGCGAGCGCGCTGTTCGTCGTCCATGTCGCCGTCAACGCCGATGTATGCGGCATCGCGAATCAGGTATGGAGCTCCGCCGTTGAGCAAGGCGTACAGCATGTAATCGTCGCCGTTCACCACACGCTCCATCATCCATGGTTCGATAACGCAATCATGGTAGACAAGGTTATACAGCGGCACCGGCACACCTTGGCGCGGCTCGTTGGGTGAGCGCATCTGGAAGTCGTATGGTGCGTAATGGCAGAATATCAGGCTTGGCACTGCCCAGTCCGATACCTCTTCGGACGAGGAGAGGATGCCGTGCGAGAGCAGATATTCGAAGCATTCGGCGCGGCGGTCAAAGCATTCGCGGCGGGTCATGCGGTGTTCGGGGTTCGAGCATTCGTCGCCTTCGTTGCAGGTGAAAACATCCAAGTATGCACAGTCGAGCTTGATGCCATGCGCGGCAATCTGGGTGAAATTGCGGCGTACGTAGTCCGGTGCGAGCTCGGCGCACAGGTAGGTCTGGTGGCCGCCCGCCCAGCGTGCGTGTTCGGGCATCGTGCCGTCTGCCAGCCGAATCGCATTGTTGGCATCAAAGGTTTGCGCGGTGAAGTAGTAATCGCGGTACTGGTCGTGCGTGCCGAAGATATCACCTTGCTCATGACAGGCATCGACCAACGATTTCATGCCTTCCCAGCCGCCCGCTTCCTGGCAGGCCGGCAGATAGTCGGGGTGTGCGTTGTCGTATCCGGGCTGCGCCCAACCATCCAAGTGCATGTACAGTCGGCCTGCACCCATGCCGTGCAGTGTGCGCATCTGCTTCTCGCGCTGCGCAAAGGTGACCAATGAATCGTTCTTTTCGGGATGGTCCTTGTCATAGTAGAACGAGTCGGGCTGCACTTTGGTTTTGATGCCGACGTGCACCCATGAACGACCAATCAGGTCACGCACGGAGGGATTGCGCGCCGCCTTTTCGGCGAGCGTACGCAAGCGACCTCGTTCGTTGACGTACGAACGATAGGCCTTGCACACCGCCGTGTGATCGGCGTGGTCGAGGAACTGGTAGCGTACCACGCGACGATAATTCATTGTGCCGAGGCTTGGCTCAAACCAAGTATTGATATGGGTGTACGGACCATTGCTGGGATGGTCGATGCCGTAACCGGCATTCCATGGGGTTTCGCAGATGGCGATATACCCGTGTCCGCCTGCACGAAGCTGCGCGAACCACGGCATGTAACCGCCAGCCGTTTCGAAGCGGCCGTCGAAGGCGATATCTTTGGTGCTCACGGCGGTAGGCCATGTGTTGGGGATCATCACACCTTGCTCATGGGTGATGAGTGTCGTGTCATGGTCGTCGGCGCAATCGAAGTCCATGGCTGCGGGCCACGTCACATTAGTGATGTTCAGGCCTTGCTCATTGAGCGGAATCCATTCGAAGAGCACATCGCCTGAGGCACGCTCCACCCATACATAGGTTTCAAAGGAGTATGCGCTGTGCCCAAAGCCGGTGAAGATGCTGCGAATGCCGGTTCCCGTGCCGGTTTCACGCTGCTCATGGGTGATGGAAGTGGCATCTGCGAACGCGAAGGTGCCTTGCGCGCATTGCAGGGTCGGCTTGAAATCAGCGCAGGTATTCCATTCGGCACCGTCGCGCGTAAAAGCGAACTGCATTGTTCGTTCATCGAATCGCACGGTAGTGCCGGATACGGTGAATTCCATAGTTAATGTGCTCCTGTATGTTCTCGATTGCTCCCGATTATGGGAACTCGCTCATATAAACAAGATTAGGGGTGGTCTGCTGTTTGAGACCACCCCCAGTCGGCTTTGCCGACAGCCCCCCCGCCAGCGGGGGCCAACAGAGGTCAGATTGGCTCAGCCCATGGTAATCGGTCGGCAACCCGACCTATAGCAAGGCCAACTCTTTCCAGCAAAGTCGCGCTTACTGCTTCTTGGTCAGTGCGGTGAACACTGGGCCGCCACCGTAATCGAATTCAACGCCGGAAACTGCGGAGGTGCTGGCTGCGGTGGCATTCTGGTTCCACAACGGGATAGCCGGAAGGTCCTGCAGCAGAATCTCCTCACCTTGCTGATAATACTTGTCGGCTTCCTCGGTGGACGGAGCGGAAAGAGCCTTGTCCATCATGGCATCGAACGCGGGGTTCTTGTAGTTGCCGCTGTTGCCGCCCTTGCCATCGGCCGAGCTGGAATCGTACAGCTGCACAAGGTAGTTGTCTGCGGACGGGTAATCCGGGCCCCAACCACTGCGGTATGCGGAGGTCATCTTGCCTGAATCCACATTGGACAGGAACTCGTCGGAAGTGGACATCGGGATGCTCTTGGCATCGATATCCAGCGTGTTCTTGATGTAGTTGCAGATTGCCTCAACCCAGTTCTTCGCAGTGCCATCAGCATTGTATGCAATGCCGAACTCACCGCTCCACGGGGAGATGGCGTTGGCCTTGGCCCACAGTTCCTTAGCCTTCTTCGGGTTGTACTTCAGCACTTCATTGCCCTTAAGGTTCTTGGAGTAGGCGCTGATTGGCGCTGCAATGAAGTCAACGGCCGGCGTGGACGTGTTGTTGAAGATCTTCTCGGCGATGGTTTTGCGATCGATGGACATGGAAATGGCCTGACGACGCAGATTGCCTTCCTCATTCTGGCCGAAGTGGTCAAGCCATTCCGGAATGGTAAAGGAGAGGGTGTTGCCACCGGGCTGATTGTAAGCCTTGATTGACTTATCGGACTGGAAGGTCTTCAGTGCGGTGGATGGGATGGCGTGAGTGAAGTCCAGGTTGTCGCCGCGCAAATCAGCGTAGGCGGAGTCCGGAGATGTGTAAATCATGAAGTCAAGGCCATCGTTCTTGGCCACGCGATTGCCCTTGTAGTCAGGGTTCTTGACCATCTTGATGCTGCGGTTATGGCTCCAGGAAACAAACTTGTACGGGCCGTTGCCAACCGGGTTCTCACCGAACTTCTTCGGATCCTTGAACGCGGATTCCGGAAGCGGCATGTACGCGTGGCTGCCGGACTTGACCGGAAATGCGGAATCAGGCTGGCTGAGCTTCACATCGATGGTGTAATCGTCCACAACCTTCAGACCGGAGAGCGTTGCGCTCGGGTCAACATCCGACTTCTGCAAATCGTCATAACCCTGAATGGTGCTGAAGAAGCTGGCGCTACCCTGCTTGTTGGCACTGTTGGCGGTGTAGTTCCAGGCATCAACGAATGAATGAGCGGTGACCGGCGTGCCGTCGGTGAACTTCCATCCCTTCTTAATCTTGATGACGTAATGCGTGGCATTGTCGCTGGAGGTGATGCTCTCAGCCACCTCGTTGTGAATGCCGCCCTTGGTATCATAAGTAACCAAGCCTGCAAACAGCTGATCGACGACCTTGCCGCCGCCTGCCTCGGTCACAGCGCCTGGGAACAGCGGGTGTGCCGGTTCGCTGCCGTAGACGGAAATGATATTGGAGCCTGACGTGCTGCTGGCATTGCTGAATGAACCAGTCGATCCGCAACCGCTGAGCAGCATGACGATTGCCGCACCGGCCGCGACCAGTGAAGTGACATGACGTGTGTTCATGAATCTCTCCCAAATATTCTGGCGTCGTCTTTTTGGCGACGAAAGACACCATAGGAGCTTCATGTTAACCATGTATGCAAGATTCTCGAAGTATAGACACTACAAGTATTTTTGGAATAATTAATCAGTTTCTACATCCTCGGGGACGCGACTACGGAGAATTTGCGAGGACGTTACACGAATGGTGACGGTACTCACAACGACGGCTAACGACATTTTCAGAACCAAGTCACTGAAATTGGCTACATCCGAACAAGTAGGACCACCTTTGTAAGGAGAAAACGCAAACACTGTCCATTCGTATGAGTTGCAATGAAGCGCAAAAGGTTCATGCAATGCAATGTAATATATTAAGTATCAACATATTTCTTGAAGACTTCTCCAACGACAACGTTGTCGTCCACGTTCGGTTCGAACTGACGATATTCGTGACCACAATCAGCCGACGCTTTCTCCCCCTGAAAGGGATTATCATGAGAACCGCCAAAAAAGCCACCATTGTCGCTCCATGCAATGTCCAAGTGCTCGCTTCTGGAAGCGCAATCGTGCCCAGTGCGAACGTATGGGGTTACCGATATTGGGAAAGCTAGGCCATTATGAACACTCGACTGGCAACAAAAACAAAGGCCGCAATCATCGCTGCCGCGATCAGCCTATTGGCTCTTGCCGTCGGCCTCATATGGATGATGACTCCACATGGCAGTAGCAATGATTCTGCAGCTTCGAAGCAACCTGCTAAGGCACCCGTTTCCGAGCATGTTCTCGACAAACGCTCCGTGACAAAACTCGATAACGCCGTACAGGATGCCGTAGAGCTCAATCGCGAATCGTTTCGCGCGTCGTTCAACGCACGTCCCAGCTATCAGACTGATGAAACCGGTAAACGAAAAAACCATGTCCATTCTTGATACTGACAGTTCGCCATGGGATGCCGGCACCTACCAGCTCACGGCGTACTGCATGGGCAGCGGGACGCTCAACGCGTCATTCTCCATCGGAGAACAGTACGAGGATCGCACCGTCTCCTGTACGGACGACATTGCGCAAGAAACACTGACCATACGAACGGAAGGTGCCTCTGAGGGTCAGGTCAGCATCGCGCCATCCGAAGATTCAGTAAGCGAAATCGCCTACTGGATTAATCATCCCAACAACTAGCACAGATTCTTAATCCGTACCGATTGGTGAAGATTCCACATCCCTGAAATCTCGTCAATAGAAAGATTCCTTCGGAGAGGACTCACCCAGCAAGAAGAGTAGGTATATCATGTGGACGGTGCACATAGCCGCCCACATGATATACGGATATTGCAGTGTTTGGTATGAGCGCCTTCCAACTCTCCTATACCACCGAGCAACTCTTCGCCGCCGGTATGCTGGCACTCATACGCAAGGAAGCACCGACACAAGAGTACGTGCACATCATTGGCAGGGTCTTGGCAACAAACATCTGATGCAATGGCGGGAACACTCGTTGTCGTTTGAGCGCATGATGCTTACCGACACCGAATTGTCAGTGCTGGGCACTAACGAGTTGAAACGCAATCTTGCCGGATGGTGCTTAGAGGGCATTATCGACTTAGCTTCTGGCTTATGCCAGAAAGTCGAAAGGGGCGCCGCTGCTAAATAGAAAACGGCCCCTCAAATGAGGGGCCATGAGGACTATCTAGTGTTGTATGTAAGTTTCCTCGTGAAAGGGAACCACAACAGAGAGATTCAGCGAGGCAGCATCATCGGACGCTGGCTGGCCTTGATCGGGGCCGGCAGCTCACTGGTCTGCTCGCTGGAGAGGTACTCGTCCACGGCTGCGGCGCAGGAGCGGCCTTCGGCGATGGCCCAGACCACGAGGCTCTGGCCACGGCCGGCATCGCCGCACACGAACACGCCATCCTGGGAGGTGGCGAACTTGTCGTTGCGGGCGATGTTGCCACGCTTGTCGAGTTCGACGGGCAGCTGGTCGAGGATGGTCTCGGTGTCCGGGTGCAGGAAGCCCACGGAGATGAGGACCAGATCGGCCGGCAGCACGCGCTCGGTACCGGGCTGTCGGGTAAAGGGGCCGTTCTCGCCGGGGGCCACAGAGACAACCTTCAGGCCGGTGACGTGACCGTGTTCATCGGCCACGAAGCCTTCGGCGGTGGTCGAGTTGTCGATGGTGACCTTGGCCTTCTCCTCTTCGGTGCCTTCGAAGTTCACCGAGTCGGTCGAGTAGATGTACTCGCCACCCTCTTCCATGGAGGAAGTCTTCTGGTAGGTGCGGGCGAAAGTCGGCCACGGGCTGTTGTCCGGGCGTGAAGACGGCTCTTTCGGCATAATCTGCAGCACGGTGACGTCTTTCGCGCCTTGGCGGATGGAGGTGCCGAGGCAGTCGGAACCGGTGTCGCCACCGCCGATGACGATGACGTGCTTGTCCTTGGCGGTGATGTCGTGCACCGGCTTGACGCCGAAGATACGGCGCGTGGCGTCGGGCAGGAAGTCGAGGGCGAAGTGGATGCCGTCGAGCTCACGGCCCGGAATCTTCATATCGCGCGGCACGCGGGAGCCGATGGCCACCACGACGGCGTCGTAACGGTCACGCAGGTCATCCCACGTGATGTCCTTGCCGATTTCCACGTTGGTGCGGAAGCGGGTGCCTTCGGCCTCCATCTGCTTGACACGGCGGTCAAGCAGACCCTTCTCGAGCTTGAAGTTCGGGATGCCGTAACGCATCAGACCACCGATGGCATCGTCCTTCTCGTAGACGACGACGGTGTGGCCGGCGCGGGTGAGCTGCTGTGCGGCGGCAAGGCCGGCAGGGCCAGAGCCGACGACGGCGACCGTCTGGTCGGTCAGACGCTGCGGCGGCAGCGGCTTGACGTAGTCCAAATCCCAGGCCTGGTCAATGATGGTCTGCTCGTCAAGCTTGATCATGGTCGGCGGCTGGTGGATGCCGAGCACGCAGGCCTGCTCGCACAGGGCCGGGCAGATGCGGCCGGTGACTTCGGGGAAGTTGTTGGTCATGGACAGACGGTTGTAGGCGTCTTCCCACTTGCCCTGACGGACCAAGTCGTTCCACTCGGGAATCAGGTTGCCCAGCGGGCATCCGGTCATGCAGAACGGGGTGCCACAATCCATGCAGCGGGCCGCCTGCGTTTGGGTCCACGGTTGCAGGCCGGTTTCGGCGTGAACGTCGAACCAGTCCTTGATACGCTCCTCAACGGGGCGTTCAGCCAGCTCTCGGCGGGTACGGACCTTCAGGAATCCTCTCGGGTCGCCCATGTCAGCGCGCTCCTTCCATAACCTGCTCGTACACCTTTTCCCAGGCGCCGGGCGTATTGAAATCTACATTGTTCGCCTTGGCTTCTTCCATGGCCTTCGTCATGGCCACGAACTGCTTCGGCACTACGTGCGTGAACCGCTTGACGGTCTCGTTCCAGTCCTCCAGCAAAGCCGCAGCGAACTGCGAACCGGTCTCTTCGGCATGCTGCTTGACCAGTGCGTACACCAGCTTGGAGGTTTCGGCATCAAGCGACTTGAAGAGCAGTGCACCGGACTTGATGGCACCCGGGTTGACCTTCTTCATATCGAGGTCAAGCACATAAGTGTTACCACCGGAGAAGCCTGCACCGAAATTGCGTCCGGTGGGGCCGAGCACCACAACAGTGCCGCCGGTCATGTACTCGCAGCCGTGGTCGCCCACGCCTTCGACCACAAACGTGGCACCGCCGTTACGAACGCCGAAACGTTCGCCGGCGCGTCCGGCCACGAACATCTGGCCGGAAGTGGCGCCGAAACCGGTGACGTTGCCGGCGATGACGTTGCTGTGCTTGTCGAAGGTGACGTTATCTTCCGGGCGCACGATCATGCGACCGCCGGACAGGCCCTTGCCGGCGTAGTCGTTGACTTCGCCGTAGATGCGCATGGTCTCGCCGCGCGGGATGAACGCACCGATGGACTGGCCTCCGGAACCGTGCAGGGTCATGTCGATGGTGTCGTCCGGCAGACCTTCCTCGCCGTAACGGCGGGCGATCTCGTAGCCGACCATGGTGCCGACCGTACGGTTGACGTTGCGAATCGGCATTTCGATGCGCACGGGTTCCTTGTGTTCGAGGGCCGGCTGGGCAAGTTCGATGAGCTTGTTGTCCAGCGCCTTCTCCAGCTCGTGGTTCTGCTCGATGGTCTGGTGCAGGATCGTGCCGGGTACCGGGCCGGCCTGCTTGAGCACGTTGGACAGGTCGATGCCGCTGGACTTCCAGCGCTTGATGGCCTCGTCCTGATCCAAGCACTCAACGTGGCCGATGGCCTCCTCAAGAGTCCTGAAGCCGAGCTGGGCGAGGATCTCGCGCACCTCCTCAGCGATGAACATGAAGAAGTTGACCACGTACTCGGGCTTGCCCTTAAAGCGGGCGCGCAGCTCAGGATCCTGGGTGGCAATGCCCTGCGGGCAGGTGTTCTTCTGGCAGGCGCGCATCATGACGCAGCCTTCCACGATCAGGGCTGCGGTAGCGAAGCCGAATTCCTCGGCACCAAGCAGGGCGGCGATGACCACGTCACGACCGGTCTTGAGCTCGCCGTCGCACTGGACGACGATGCGGGAGCGCAGGCCGTTCAGGATCAGCGTCTGCTGGGTTTCGGACAGGCCGATCTCCCACGGGGTGCCGGCGTGCTTGATGGCGTTGAGCGGGGCTGCACCCGTACCGCCGTCATAGCCGGAGATAAGCACCACGTCGGCATGGCACTTGGCCACACCTGCGGCGATGGTACCGACGCCGAACTCGGAAACGAGCTTGACGTGGATACGTGCCTTCGGGTTGGCCATCTTCGCATCGTTGATCAGCTGCTTCAGATCCTCGATGGAGTAGATGTCGTGGTGCGGCGGCGGGGAGATAAGCTCCACGCCCGGGGTGGCGTGACGGACCTTGGCGATCCACGGCGGGACCTTGGCACCGGGCAAATGGCCACCCTCACCAGGCTTGGCCCCCTGGGCGAGCTTGATCTGCAGGTCGGTGGCGTGCACGAGGTAATCGGAGGTCACGCCGAAGCGGGCGGACGCGATCTGCTTGATGCGGCTGTAGCGCTGCGGATCGTTGATACGGTCGTCGGATTCGCCGCCCTCACCGGAGTTGGAGCGTGCGCCAATCGAGTTCATGGCGATGGCGAGCGTCTCGTGTGCTTCCTGCGAGATGGAGCCGTAGCTCATGGCACCGGTGGAGAAGCGCTTGACGATCTCGGAGGCCGGCTCGACTTCGGCGATGTCGATGGGCTTGCGGTTGGTGTTGAACTTCATCAGGCCACGCAGGGTCATGAGTCGGTTCGACGTGTCGTTGATGTGGTGCGAATACTTCTTGAACATCTGGTAGTCGCCACGCTGGGTGGACTGCTGAAGCAGGAAGATGGCCTCGGGATCGTTGAGGTGGTCCTCGCCGGTGCGACGCCACTTGTAGTCGCCGCCGGTGCGCAGGTTGCGGTGCGGGGACGCGCTCCACTGGTTCGGGTAGGCCACGCGGTGGCGGATGGCCACTTCTTCGGCGATTTCTTCAAGGCCCACGCCGCCCACACGGGAGGTGGTGCCGGTGAAGTATTCGTCGATGACTTCTTGGCTCAGGCCCACAGCCTCGAACAGCTGCGCGCCACGGTAGCTCATGATGGTGGAGACGCCCATCTTGGACATGATCTTGAGCACGCCGGTGGAGAGGGCCTTGGTGAGGTTCTTCACAGCGGTGTCCGCGTCGACCTTGAGGTAGCCGTTACGGGCCAGATCTTCCACGGATTCGAATGCCAAGTACGGGTTCACGCAGGCGGCGCCATAGGCGATGAGGAGCGCGACATGGTGAATCTCGCGCACGTCACCGGCCTCGACGGCCATGGAAATCTGTGTACGGGTGTGGCGGCGCAGCAGGTGGTGCTGCACGGCGGAAGTCAGCAGCAGGGACGGGATCGGACCCCACGTATGGTTGGACTCACGGTCGGAGAGCACGATGAAGTTCTTGCCGTTGGCGATGGCCTCGTCGATTTCGGCGAAGATCTCGTCAAGTCGCTCTTCGAGGGCCTTGCCGCCGCCGGCGACCTGGTAGAGGCCCTTGACCACGTACGGGCGGTAGTAGCCGCCGAGGATGCGGGCCTTGTCAAGGCGCTTGAGCTGGGCCATCTCATCAGAGTTGACCACGGGCAGCGGGATGAGGATCTTCTTGGCGTGCAGCTCGGAATCGGCCAGCAGGTTCGGCTCGGGGCCGATGGCGGATTCGAGCGAGGTGACGATCTCCTCACGCTCCCAGTCCAGCGGCGGGTTGGTGACCTGTGCGAACTTCTGGGTGAAGTAGTCGAACAGCATGCGGCTGCGGCTGGAAAGCGCAGGCATAGGCGCATCGTTACCCATGGAACCGAGCGGTTCCTTGCCGGTGTTGGCCATCGGCGTGAGCAGGAGCTTCAGATCCTCTTCGGTGTAGCCGAAGGCGCGCTGACGGCGCTGGACGGACTGGCCGGAGTGGCTGACGTGCTCGCGGCGGGGCAGGTCGCTCATTTCAACGGAGTTGCCTTCCACCCACTTGCGGTACGGGTGCTGGGCAGCGAGGTTCCTCTTGACCTCTTCATCGGGAATGATGCGGCCTTCGGCGGTGTCGACCAAGAACATCTCGCCGGGCTCAAGACGACCCTTGGACACGATGTGTTCCTGCGCGATCTCCGGCAGAACGCCGGCCTCGGAGGCCAGAACGATGTAGCCGTCATCGGTGAGCTGCCAGCGGCCGGGACGGAAGCCGTTGCGGTCGAGCAGGGCGCCGACCTGGGTGCCGTCGGTGAAGACGATGTCGGCCGGGCCATCCCACGGCTCGATAAGCGTGTTGTTGTACTCGTAGAAGGCGCGCACGTCCGGATCGAGATCCGGGTTCTTCTCCCAAGCCGGCGGCAGCATCATGCAGATGGCGTGCGGCAGGGAGCGGCCGGCGAGGTGCAGCAGTTCGAGGCACTCGTCGAAGGTGCCGGAATCGGAGTAGCCCGGGGTGGTGATCGGCAGCAGCGGCTCGAATTCACCGAGCAGTTCGCTGCTCAGGCGGCCTTCACGGGCGGAGAGCCAGTTGCGGTTGCCCTGGATGGTGTTGATCTCGCCATTGTGGGCCAACAGACGGAACGGCTGGGCCAGCGGCCAGCTCGGGAAGGTGTTGGTGGAGAAGCGGGAGTGGACGATGGCGATGGTGGCCTTCATGCGCTCGTCGTTCAGATCCTCGAAGAAGTGGGTGAGCTGCATGGTGGTGAGCATGCCCTTGTACGTGATGGTACGGGCGGACAGGGATGCGAAGTAGACGCCCACCTCATGCTCGACGCGCTTGCGGATGCGGAAGGTCTTGCGATCCAAGTCCACGCCGGCCAGAGCACCGTCCGGAGAGGCGACCACGAGAGTCTTGAATCCTGGCATGGCGGCAAGGGCCTGCAGGCCAAGGCCGTCCGGGTTGGTGGGCACCACGCGCCATGCGAGGACTTCGAGTCCCTCCTCGCGCACGATCTTGGCAATGGCCTGTTCCTGCTGACCGGAGGTTTCGATGTCGCGGTCAAGGAAGGCGATGCCTGCCGCATAGTGACCGGCTTCCGGCAGTTCGGCGGGCACGGTGGCACGCATGAACTCATCCGGCATGCTCATCAGAATGCCGGCGCCGTCACCTGTGTTCTCCTCGGCACCCACGGCACCACGGTGATCAAGGTTGACCAGCACCTCAATGGCGTCGGTGACGATCTTGCGCTCAGGACGCTTGTTCAAAGTGGTGACCATACCCACACCACAGGCGTCATGCTCGTTGGCGGGATCATACATACCGTCCGGAGCGTGGACCGTGAGATCGAGCGGGGCTTTGAATGTCACCGAAATCACCTCAATTGGTTGTGGGCACGTAAGAAAATCATGCCTCTTCGTTCATTGCTGTTGACACAGTACCGTTGCTCCATGTCATTTACGTTTCATGTGTCCATATACCGAGTCGCCATAAAAGTCAATAGTGATTCTCAAGCAATTTTTCTTATGGCCAGTTATGGGGGTATTTCGAACTTTTTCGCTCGAAATGTCTATTTGACCACACGAAAATACGATACGGAAACGTCCGTATCGTGAAATGCTGCGTTGGGTGATGTTACGGATTGGCGGCTGTGGACCACCCTCAGTCATGCTTCGCATGACAGCTCCCGCCAGCGGGAGCATGAGAACTGTGCATGTCTGACACCATAGCGATCGGCGCGCTCCGCGAACTCACCGAACATGGCATCCACGTGCCCGACGACGTACGGCTCATGGGATTCGACGGTATCCCCTTCTCCGCCTGCACCAACCCACCCATCAGCACTGTGGCGATGGACGTCCCCGCAATGGCTCGTACGGTTATCGATCGCATGGTGACGCTGAACGAGTCGAACCTACGGCATGAACGGCCCGATGACATCACCCATGACCATATCCAGTTCCAGGTGATGCCACGCACGTCGACTCTGGCCGCCTGATACCGGCCGGCACCCTTATGAGTGCCGGCCTTCATCCTTGAAAATATGAAGGCTATGCCACGTACAGCGCGGCGGGATACGTAAGATACGAAATCTCATCGAGCTGATCGACCGTCACATATCCGGCTGGCGCGTTGAGCACGTCCGGAATGCGGTTGACGATTGTGGCGCACGTATGTTCGACGGTCGCCGGCTTGACCACGTGGAACTCCACGTCCGGTTCACCCTCGATCTTCCAATCGCACATATCGCCATCATCCGGCCCGTACACCTTGCCGATACAGGCAGTTTCCAACGTGATGCCCTGATTAGTTTCGGTGGTTACCACGGCGGACATGCCGATGCATTTGCCGACCGGAATCATCTCGCCCATCGTTTCGGAATACACGTCGACATCGCTGAAATACGGCACACTGGCCTGGGTCTGCGATGCGATGGTAAGCCCAAGCTTCTGGGCCAGCGCTTCATTGGAATTCCATACATACGAGGGCACCACGGTTTCGGGATGCGCAAGCTCGGCCTCGAACTCCTCGGCGGTCAGACCGCAACCGTGCGCTTTGGCCAAAGCCAGGCCGTATTCCTCGACGTTGTAGCTCACCGCACCGGTGATCTTCTTGATGCTGTGGCATCCGGCGGCGACGGTGGAGACCATGTTCACCCAGTAGATGTCCTGCATGCCGGAGCCGACCATGGTGGCACCGGCTTCCTTGGCGATGATGTCGAGACGGTTCGTGGTGGCCGGATCGGTGGTCCACGGGTAGATGCATTCCTCGCAGGTGGTGATCACGCTGATGCCGCGGGCCAAGCACTGCTCGCACATGGTGGCGATTTCGTTCTCGAAGCTGAATAGCGTGACTACCGCGATATCCGCGTCGCACTCGTTGAGTACAGCCTCGGCATCGGCGCGAATCGGCACATTGATGGGGCCGATGCCTGCAAACACACCGGCATCCATGCCCACGACTTCCGGGTTCACGTCGATGGCACCGACGATTTGAATGCCTTTCTCGTGCATATAGCGAATCGTGTACTTCGCCATTTTGCCGCAGCCGTATTGAATGGCTTTGATTGGTTGCATACCGCATGCTCCTTTGCAACAGTGCATATTGGCCATTGGAGAAGTCTCGCCGTCGAGACCAAGCCAATAGCCTTTACTCTACCGACATCAGGCTGGGCATTCACTGATATCGGCGGCACTGGAGTGTCGGGGAGAGTCGGTGTAGCGGTACCACTACCGAACAGAAGGGCTGGGGCCATCACGAGGTCTCCCGCCGAATCACGGCATCTCGCTGATTTTCTGCCCGCCGGGCAGGGGCCCATGCCCATCGGCGTATGCGCCGCTGATCTGGCCGAATCCAACGACCCGAGAGAACGACGCGCAGGGGCTCGAAACCCTTACAGAACTCATCACGGCATACAACAAGGAAATGAGCAATGATTTCCCGCATTGCAATCCCCAGCGGCGCTCATCCGTGGAATATCGTATACATGGTGGCCGAGCGCATTGCCGAATCATGACTGCTCACCGGCGGTCTCATGGTGCAGTTGCACGCCATCATGGGCGGTCTCGACGTGCGTCCCGCTACCGACGCGGATCTGCTTGGCGCGTTGATTCTTAAGAGCGCCGCATACCAAGCAGACCATGCCGGATATGGAGATAGACATCTGTACGATGCCGCAATGCTCGCATCCCTCATCACCGACCCTGATGCCGAAACTCGGCGACTACATAGCCACACGGATCGCAGACGTATCAAGCTCCCGTACGACATGCTCACCGATGAATCACCTTACTGGAACAACCTTGACGAACAACATCGCAGAACAGGATTCGATGCCATAGAGACACTGGCCGATTGGTAGCCGCTCTACCGAACCCGGCTGTGGCGGATACCAGTCAGACCAATCCCGCCTACAACCTACTTCCGGTTACGTAGGGCGTGGAGCATGGCGACGAACACGATAACAATGACCACGGCCATGATCGTACAGATGAGTTTGCCGGGGATGCGTTCGTCGCGGGCCGATTGCATCACGGCGTCTGCCGCTGAGATAGTGCCCGAGGTCTGGGACTGAGTCTTCAGAGTTGCCGATTGTTCAAAAGTCATACTCTAACGATAATGCTACAGAAAGCGGTTACCATAAAGCGTGCTCACAGTCGCCCGTCATGCGGACTTTTCGAAAACTGTTGATAAATAGCCATTTTCCGCAGAAGCCCTTGCAAAACACTATGATTTAGAATATCTATTAGTATGACGTAAACCATATTACAAACTACTTAAGGTAAGCGCTTACAGTTCGGCATGAGAGACTCCTCACCACGATATGGATGCGCTACAGTCACTATGATTGATACGCACGCCCCATCGACTACGCGATTTCACCGTCGCCGTACGCGCGTTCGGAGGCTCGCAGACACGGCTTGCCTTGCACCACCTCGACCTGCGAGGGCGGCGCGTCATCGCCGGCGCGCTTGGCCTGGATCTGTTCGAACAGCATTCGGAAGGACCGCTCCCCCATGTCCAGGAAGTTCTGGGTGTAACTGGTCAGCGCCGGATTCCACATGGCACCGAAGTTGCGGTCGTCAAAGCCTACGACGCTCACGTCAGCAGGCACGCGGCGACCAACCTCCCTTAGACCCCGGATCACAGCGATGGCAGTCTCGTCGTTGCCGGCGAAAATCGCAGTCACATCACCACGACGGCCCAAGGTGCGTCCAGCCTTGACCGACTCCTCCAAATCATCGTCGGGCACGATGATTGGGTCAGGTGCCGTGACGCCGCGCTCCTTGAGCGCGTCACGCCACCCATTGGTGCGGGTGTTATCGGTCGGACCTTCCGGACGCCCCACATGGAACACGGTGCGATGGCCGAGATCCAGCAGATGCATGGTCATCCAACGGCCGCCATCCCTTTCGGCGTTGATGACCTGGTATTCACCGTCGCCGAAGCTGCCACCCACCACGACCATCGGCATATCTTTGGGAATGTATTCCAGTGCGGCGATGCCGGCCCGGTCGTACTCGTAGACGATCACGCCCGCCGGCCTGATCGACAAACCCATGCGCACGCGAGCCTTGACGGAGTCCATGTCGGACTCGTCCAAAGAAACAATATTGAGCAGGAACCGACGTTTACGGGCGGCGGCCTCCACCCCATGGTTCGTTTCGGACGTGGAGAAGGCGGAAGGATTGGCCGCGAACACCACCACGGAGTCCATCTCCCGGTTCGACAGAGCGCGCGCCACAATGCTCGGCTCGTAGCCCAGCTCCTTGATGGCCTTGGCGATGCGTTCACGCTTGTCTTCGGTGACGTTGACGGTGCCGTTGAGATACCGGGAGACGGTCGGTGCCGAGACTCCGGCCAGTTTGGCCACGTCCTTGATCACCGGCCGGGTGCGGCCCGCACTTCTCGCCATCCTTGTCTCCCCTGTTGTTGTCAGTTGTTGTTATTGCGTATGTTAGAGAACCGGCATCACTATGACAGCCATCCAGTCACACCCATATCCGTTCAGCCGCGCTCCGACTTCGGTTCTCCGTTTTTCGCCGCGATTCATTGTAGTTCATGACGGGGAACCTATACCCAAATCGATAACTTCGTGAAAACCGTACGCTGAGTTGCGGTGAGTGTACGGTTTCCGCGAAATCATCCCTAATTTCGTGAAGAACGTACACTGAATCGTCGTCAACGTACGGTTTTCACGAAATGGGGCCTCATCTCGTGAAGAACGTACACTGAGTCATTCTGAGCGTACGGTTTTCACGAAATGGCAGCTGATTTCGTGAAGAACGTACGCTGAAGATGCCCCCGGTGTCACTGATGACTGTTTTCGGTATGGAAGGCGGCGCAGCAAGGTGTCCTAGGCTAATATCGCCTCCGACAAGACCGTCGGCAAAGCCGTCGACGTCGATTCAAGTTATCCACAGCAACAATTCGCGTGACATAGTATCCACATTTGCCGGTTGAGCTTGTGCAACGATCAAAATCACCCTTAGCGTCGAGATATGAAAGAACACAAGGAAGTTTCTGCACTGCTGCAGCAGGCGAAGCAGGAGCGTCGCTGCTGCTATGGCACCAGTGATGCGCAACGGCGCGCCCTGAAACGTCGCCTGCATGCCGGGGAGCTGGTGTCACCGTATAAGAACCTGTACGCCGACCGAACACTTTGGAACACCATGACCAGAGAGCAACAGTCATTGCAGGTCATACGTGCGTTGTCCGCAATCCACCCTCAGTGGGTATTTGCGGGGTTGAGTGCGGCGTGCGTATACGGACTGCAGCACAACTATTCCCTGCACGACGGCACAGTGCACATCGCCTCGAAGTCCGGCATCGGCGGCGGAGACGAGGCGCGTCTCAACCGCATCTATATCAATCGGATTCCGACGCGGAAGCATAACGGCATTCTCTTGACGACTCCGGCGCGAACGCTGCTCGACTGCGCGGCATTCCCATTCCCACAGGCGCTGCCCATATACGATTCGGCTCTGAGAAAGTCCCTGACGACCATCGAAGAGGTGCAGTCGCTGATGATTCAAAGCGTCTGCGACGAGGTCTCCGTGACCAAGCTGCTGAAGTACGCGGATCCCCTGAGCGAAAACGGCGGCGAATCATTGATGCGTGGCCAGATCACCGAATTGTCTTTCGGCATCCCCCTGCTGCAGGTGCAGTTCATGAATCCCGACAATCCCGCAATGTCATATCGCGTCGATTTCTGTTGGAAGCTCGCAGACGGCCGCATCATCGTGGCAGAATACGACGGCATGGCCAAATACGCCGACATCAGCAACAAGAATCGCGCAAGCCTCCAGGCGAAAATGGAGTACGACCGCAGACGTGATCGGCATCTCCGGGAACAGGGCGTCACCGAAATCGTCCATGTGTTCTATGAGGATCTGCTACGCCCCATCAATCTTGAGACCAAGCTGCTCAAGGCCGGTGTGCCCAAAATCCGGTGAAGATAGGCCCCATTTCGTGAAAACCGTACGCTTACGACGACTCAGCGTACGATTTCCGCGACATGAGGCCATACCTCGTGAAAACCGTACGCTCAGAACAAGGCCGTCAGAAGGTCGACTAGACAACCTCTTAACTACCGAATGGTATCTAAAGAACGGCGATATTCCGCCAGAAACGCCGAGAGCGGAATAGTCCCCTTGCGTTTGTCATCGGACTGCGTTATTCTGAAACCGGTTTCAGAAAGAAGCCGATAAACAAAACTCAAAGCCCCAAGGTTTTGACCAACGAAAGGAAACATGATGTCTCTCAAGGATTCCATGATTCGCGGTCTGGCTGTGTACGGCCTGAGCTCCATGAGCCAGTGCGGTCGCGCCAACAGCAGCACGCTCGTCGACCTGATCAACGAAGCCAACAAGAACGCTCGCTGAGCCATCGGCTCCGGTCCGGCAATCCAATCAGATTAGCCACGGACCCCATAACAACAAAGCTTAAACAACAATCGCAAAGCCGCTCACGGCGATGCGCAAACGAAAGGTAATGATTATGTCTCTCAAGGATTCCATGATTCGCGGTCTCGCCCTCTCCGGTATGGATGCCATCGCCCGCGCCGGCTACGCCGACTCCAAGATGTTCGCCGACATCATCAACGCCGCCAACAAGGACGCTCGCTGAATCTAGCGAACAATCCCGTTCATGAGATTGCACGACACATACGAAGGCAATCCCCCGCAGGCCGCAATCGGCCGGCACACCACAATAATTGAATAACGCAATAATTCAACACAGTAAAACTGAACAATAACCGGGACAACGGGGTCCATATATTCTTTCTTTTCCCATCGTGCGTACGCCGCGCCAGCACAGGTTCACATACGATGCACACGGCCGCCAATACACGATGCGTCATCATCAACGCCCTCACCGCATCATGAGATACTCCCCCGTCCGTTGTCCACACTGTTGCCTCTACAATGCCTGTGATGCACGCCGAACGGCATCCTGCACAGTGACTGAAGAACGAAACACCAAGGGACGGAAATGGATAACGAACTCTTCGAAAAGGCGCCGATTCCGAAGGCGTATTTCTCGCTGGCGATGCCCGTGGTGCTCAGCATGCTGGTCACCTTGGTGTACAACATGGTCGACACCTATTTCATCGCGCATACGGGAAACACCGATATGGTGGCGGGCGTCTCCCTCACCGCGCCAGTGTTCACCGTGATGATCGCCCTCGGCAACATCTTCGGCCTCGGCGGCAGTTCGGTCATCTCGCGCTTGTTCGGCCAACACCGGTTCGCCGACGGCAAGCGACTCAGCGCGTTCTGCTTCTATGCCGCCATCGCCACCGGCCTGCTGATTCTGGTGCTGGGCCTGGCGTTCCGCGACCCGATGCTCGCGCTGCTCGGCGCCACTGACGACACTTGGCAGTATGCCTCCGACTTCTACACGCTGATCATCGTCGGCTCGCCGTTCATCATCGTGTCGACCTGCTGCGCACCGAAGGCCACGCCGTGCAGTCCATGATCGGTTCGGTGGCCGGCACGGCGGTCAACATCGTGCTCAATCCCCTGTTCATCCACGGATTCGGCTGGGGTGCTGCGGGTTCGGCCGGTGCCACCGCGATCGCCAACATCTGCACCGACGCCTATTTCGTCTGGTTCACGCTGCGTCACAGCAGCAACCTGTCCATCGACCCGCGGACCGTCATCGACCGCGCGCGCCGGCGTCTGGCGGTCACGGCCCGGGAGGTCGGGAGCATCCTCGCCATCGGCATCCCCTCGGCGATCACGAACCTCACGCAGAGCGTCGGCATCGTCATGATCAACCTGTTCCTGCTCCCCTACGGTACCGACGCGGTAGCCGCGATGGGCATCGCGCTGAAAGTCATCATGATCGCGGTGCTGGTTTTCGTGGGATTCGCGTTCGGCGCGCAGCCGCTGATCGGCTACAACTACGGCGCCCGCAATATGCCTCGACTGCGCGGCATTCTGCGTTTTTCCTACCTGTTCCTGTCCCTGTTCGCCCTGGTGATGACCGTGGTGCTCAGCCTGTCCGACCGTCTACTGATGGGATTCTTCATCGAGGACGCCACCATCATCACGCTGGGCGCCGGCATGCTGCGGGTTCAGCTGCTGAGCCTGGTGTGCGTAGCCGTCGTGATGGTCACGACCTGCACCTTCCAGTCCGCAGGCAAGGCGGTCGGCGCCTTTGTGCTGTCGATCAGCAGGCAGGGTGTGATGCTGGCGATTACCCTGTTCGTCGGCTCCCGGCTGGCCGGCTATCAGGGTGTAATCGCCGCGCAGGCCATCGCCGATCTGCTGACCGCGATTGTGGCGGTCATCCTGTTCGTCGTGATGTTGCCTGAGCTGCGCAGTCGGAAAGCTCGCTGATAGAGCAACACGAGGTTTAGCAGACACGCATTCGGAGAGCCAATACGCTGCGTAATATTGCGCGCGATATTGCGCAATGGGAGGCGGTGCCGTTTTGTTGGACTCATCGTTGATTCCATCACCACCAATCATGTCACAAGACCGAGCTCGCGCCGACGATCCATGATACCAGTTCCACGATGCCGGTGTCGCTATCTTTGCGATACACGGCGGTCAGTTCGCCGCAGCTCACGGTTTCCAGTGTGGCGCGCACGTCTTCCTTTCCGGTACTCGCTCCCGCTGCGGGAGCTGTCTCGCATAGCGAGACTGAGGGTGGTTCTCAGCGCTGCCCCCCAGTCGGGCGAAGCCCGCCAGCCCCCGCCAGCGGGAGCCTGCTCACAGTTGTAGGGTTCGTACGATTTGTTCGGTGGTGCGGGTCACGTTGGCGGCCGCATCGGCCAACAGCTCACTAAGGCTGGCGGCTCCGGGCGCGATGCCGAATACCGCGTCGATGCCGACCTCATGCAGCTCATCGATGCCGGTGCCAATATGCCCGGCTACTGCGATGACCGGCTTGCCGTGGCGCTTGGCGGTTTCGGCCACGCCGGCCGGCGTCTTGCCGAACTTGGTCTGGAAGTCGATGGAGCCTTCGCCGGTGAACACCACGTCAGCCCATTGCGCGGCCGCATCGAGTCCGGATTGTTCGATGACGATGGCGATGCCCGGGCGGAATTCGGCGTTTAGGAAGCCCTTCAGCGCTGCACCGATGCCACCGGCCGCGCCGGCACCCGGCACGTCGTTCACGGCAACGCCGAGCTGGCTGTCGATTACCTGCGCAAAATGCGCGAGGGCGGCGTCCAATGTGGCGACATCATCTTTGGACGCACCTTTCTGCGGGCCGAACACGGCGCTGGCGCCGGTGGGGCCGGTCAGCGGGTTGGTCACGTCGCAGGCGGCGGTGATGGCGACGTTCTTGAGAGCCGGGTCCATCGTGCTGATATCGATGGTGGTCAGATTGGCGAGGGCCGCTCCCCCGTGTGCCAAGTCGTTACCGTTCTTGTCCAGAAGACGAACGCCGAGGGCCTGCAGAAGTCCGGCACCGGCGTCGTTGGTGGCGCTGCCGCCGAGCCCGACGATGATGCGCTTGGCTCCGGAACGGACGGCGGCGAGCATGAGTTCGCCGGTGCCGTAGGAGGAGGCGATCAACGGGTTGCGTTCTTTGGCTTCAAGCAGTGCCAGTCCGCTGGCTTCGGCTGTCTCGACCACGGCGGTCGTGCCGTCGGCGAGCAGACCGAAGTGGCCTTCGACAGGCCGGCCGAGCGGGTCGTGGACCGGCACGGCGCGCATCGATCCGCCGGTGGCGTCGACAAGCGCGCGTGCGGTGCCTTCACCGCCGTCGGCCATGGGAAGGCAACGGACCTCGGCATCGTGGTCGGCATTCTCAATCCCCTGAGCCATCGCCCGGGCCGCCTCCATGGCGGTCAGGCTCTCTTTGAAGGAGTCAGGGGCGCATAAGTATCGCGTCATGCTTCGAGCATACCGCACGACACGACGAAACGGTAAACGTTTTCCGTAATTCGCGTGATTATTTTTTTGTTCAGAATTCAGGCTTTCCAATCCACAATGCTACTATTGCAAGCAAAAATGCGATATCGTTGCGGTAAACGTTTAGACACGTTTTCCGTTTCAGGGAAGAAAAGGATCGATTCGATCGTGGCTGTACAGAACGATAAGGCGCAATCGCCAGCGACATTGATGGATGTCGCCAAAGAAGCCCAAGTCTCCATCGCCACCGCATCCCGCGTGCTCAACGGCAGCACCCGCAAGGTACGCAACCAATCGTATGTCAAGGTGATGGAAGCAGCCACCAAGCTCAACTATCGTCCCAACGCCTATGCTCAGGCAGTGGCCAAAGGCACCGCACCGAACATCGTGCTGCTGGTCTCCGATATCTCCGATCCCTACTTCGCATCCGTATCGCAAGGCGTGGTCAAGGCGGCGGCCGAACGCGGCATTTCCGTGACCATCGGCGTGGCAGCCACCCCGCACGAAGAGTTGGAGGCGGTGCGTAAGTCCGTATCCACCAGGCCGCGCGGCATCATCATCTCCGAAAGTGAATACACCGACGCGCCGGAACGCCAGGCGTTGCAGACGGAACTCACCCAGTACGAAGCATCCGGCGGACGTGCCGTGTTCGTGCTCAACCGCAACCTGCCCTTCCCGGCCGTGGACGTGGCGAACGATGTCGGCGCGCGCGCCATCGCAAAGCTGATCGTCGATTCCGGGTATACGCGCCCTGCGATTCTCAAGGGCGATGACGCACATCGCTCCTCCAAAGAACGACTGGCCGGCGTGATGGAAGTGTTGGACGAGGCAGGCATCACCGTGGATCCGAAAGCCGTGGCGAATGGTAAGTTCAGCCGTACCGACGGCTATGCGGCCGTCATGCAAATGGCCCGATCCGGACTGCTGAAGCCGGGCGAAGGCGCACTGTACGACGGCAAAGGCATCGATTCAATCATCGCGCTCAACGACGTGATGGCCATCGGTGCGATGACCGCGTTGCGCGCCAACGGCATCGAGCCGGGTCGGGAAATCGGCGTCACCGGTTTCGGCGACATCCCCTACTCCGCCGACGTGTTTCCGCCACTGACCACCGTGCATCTGCCGCTGGCCGAAATGGGCCAGGCCGCCGTGGACAGCATCCTGTCCAACCGCGATGACGGGGAGGCCACCGGCGGCACTGCCAACCGCCTGATCTACGTGCAAAGCGCCCCGGACGTAGTCCTACGCGGTTCCCTCCCCCGCCGGTAAAACAAAAATAGCTCCCTCTGACGGTGTAACCACAACTAGCGAACAGGTAATGGCGACTGCCGCGCACCATACCACCGACTCATACACCGACGAAATCGAAGAACTGTTCGATTACCGAGTCATTGAGCAACCGGCCACGACGAGTGGGCACCACTCGATGATTATCGGATACGGTAATCAGGCCTTCGCTGACCATTGGGGCGAGTTGGTCAAGGGAAACATTACGGAGAGTCTGGGGCGTGCTGCTCATACCCGCATCATTGATGGCGCGGTTGATGCGGTCGAGGTCAAGGCCCTCGTGCAGGCGCAGCCCGAGCATGATGAGCTCTTCGAGGTTTTCCTCGGGAGTGATCGTCTCGCTATCGGCCCACGGCACACGGTTCTCGTTGATGGCCGTGCCCCACAAACGCGGGTGCGCGATGTCCCAGCTGCGCAGACCGTGTGAGACAGAAACCACCCCCAGTCCGGCATCCGCCGGACAACCCCCGCCAGCGGGGGCATGAATTTCTTGGGAGTTGTTCCCATGCGCGTTGATCATACCTAGTTCGGCGTTGGCCTGTCCATCAGCTGAGGCAGAGGCAATGGCTTCGGACTTGCTCCCGCCAGCGGGGGCTGTCAGCGAAGCCGACTGGGGGTGGTCAGCCTCGGTCACCGCGTTGTAGTGGGAGTGGGCACCTGGCCCTAGACCGGCCCAATCGACGTTGCGCCAGTAGCCGAGGTTGTGCTGGCTTTCGTATCCGGGGCAGGCCCAGTTGGAGACCTCATACCATTCGAGGCCGGCGGCGGCGAACAGGTCGTCAGCGATCTCGTATTTAGCTGCCTCGTCATCGTCATTGGGTTTGGGCAACGTGCCGGCGGCAATCTGACGGCCCATTTTCGTGGTCGGCTCCACGGTCAGTGCGTAGGCGGAGATGTGGTTTACGCCAAGATCGATGGCGGTCGTGACCGAGGTGCGCCAATCGTCCAGGCTCTCCCCCGGTGCACCGTAAATCAGATCCACGCTGGAGCGCAGGCCGGCCTTATTGGCGGCATTAACGCCTGCGGCCACGTTGGCCGGCGTATGCGTGCGGTCGAGGGTTTTGAGCACATGTGGTACGGCGGACTGCATACCGAAGGAAACACGGGTGAAGCCGCCGGCTGCGAGCTCATTGATGTAATACTCGTTGACCGTGTCCGGGTTGGCTTCGGTGGTGATTTCGGCGTCGGGCGCGATGCCCCAGATCTTGCGGATGGCATCGAGCATGGCGACCAGATCGCGGGCGGCGAGAATTGTGGGGGTGCCGCCGCCGAAGAACACGGTGGAGACCGGTGGCTCCGCGATGCCGTGATCGAGCTGCCACTGCTTGGTCAATTTCATTTCCCGAATGACCATATTGGCATAGTTGCCGCGCGAGGCCCCCGCACCAAGATCCGTAGCCGTGTAGGTGTTGAAGTCGCAGTAACCGCAGCGCCGCAAGCAGAACGGGACGTGGATGTAGACCTCGAACACTAGCCCTCGGTCTTCTGAGCGGCACGAATCTTGTCTTTGGTGTCGCGGTCGTTGGAGTCCTCGCCGGTGGACAGGGCTGCGATGAACGCCTCCTGCGGCACCTCCACATGGCCGAGCATCTTCATGCGCTTCTTGCCAGCCTTCTGCTTTTCGAGCAACTTGCGCTTACGGGTGATGTCGCCGCCGTAGCACTTGGCGAGCACGTCCTTGCGTAACGCACGAATGTTCTCACGTGCGATGATGCGCGAACCAATCGCAGCCTGAATCGGAATCTCAAACTGTTGGCGAGGAATCAGACTACGCAATTTCTTGGTCATCATCACACCGTACGAATACGCCTTATCGCGGTGAACGATGGCACTGAACGCATCGACCTTCTCGCCCTGAATAAGGATGTCCACCTTGACCAAATCGGCGGACTGCTCGCCATCCTCATGGTAATCGAGGGAAGCGTAGCCCTTGGTGCGGGACTTGAGCTGGTCGAAGAAGTCGAACACGATTTCCGCCAGCGGAATGCGGTAGTGCATCTCGACACGATCGGTGGAGATGTACTCCATCGTGCCCATAATGCCACGGTGGTCCTGGCACAGATCCATCACCGCACCGATGAATTCCTTGGGCGTGATGATGTCGGCGGCAACCATCGGCTCGACAATCTTCTTGATCTTGCCGTCCTCGATGAGCAGGTCCTGCAGCAGGACCGTTCCCGTGACCGGGTGGACCACCCGGCCATGTTGGATCAGTATTTTCATGGTTTTCGTTCCTCCGAAATGTGTCAGAAAGTCAAAAAACGTGAGTGCTGTTGCTTGTTTGCGCTGTTGTCTGTGTGGAACGCCGGGACCGACAGAAAAATGCCCGGGAATACCCACACTATAACAAGATAAATTATAGCGGAAACAGCAGGATTTAGCAACGGATTTTTCCGCCCTTTGGGAGAGAATAATCATCAGCGGCGCTTTCAGCTGCGACGCGCCGCGGGAAGGGAGGAAAGAACATGAACGAGCACTGCTGCGGAGCCGGAAAATTTATCGCCGGCATGACCTTGGGGGTGGCGGCGGGGACGGCCCTGGGCATGACCATGGCCCCCTCTCACCGCCAGCTCAAGCGCGCCGCCCGCATGGCCGCCAAACGGGTGAACCAGGCGGTGGACAATCTGGCCGACGCCATGGACCTGTAAGCGAAAAAAACTT
>ERZ1106951.340-NODE-340-length-47372-cov-72.924213_pt1 | contig 47372 bp, 38 predicted proteins | sample MGYA00403676_ERZ1106951 | MGnify/ENA primary metagenome ERZ1106951 (study PRJEB35170, sample SAMEA104062398) | human gut metagenome | biome: human gut; feature: human-associated habitat; material: faeces | place: Denmark | collected 2012-04-23 ...
TAAGCATTTGAATATGGCAAAATCAATTTATTACCATTAAGTCTTACAAAACCTATAATAAGCGAAGTATATCCATCTTTTGGAAGATAATTTGGTAAACGGCAATCTTTAAAAGCATACTTACCTTTTTTAGCAAGTTTAAGTAATCCAAAGAATGATTTGAAACTGCCATCAACCTCTTTCAGTATCTGCTGTGCCATATTTGAATTGAGCATCTTATAATTGTCAGATGTTTTCAACAAAGCATAGTTTTTCTCATAATTAAGATATTCGCCTTCGTTAAAGTAATACTGTCTTACATTATAGATTGCCTGATTAGCAAGATTCTTTGCTATATGACAAAGATGCTTAATATTTTTATAATCTTCTTTTGAAAGATGTTTTACTTGTTGCTTTACTGTAAGATACATAGCACTTCTCCTTTCTAAAGATTTAGAGAGATATTCTCTATGTATCTATTATATCACATATTTTACTGAAATGATAGTATTTTAGTAAAAAAATATAATTCCTTATTGCTTATATCCCATCACCTAAAGATAATGGGTTTTACGCTTATTTTATATAAAATTTAGCAAGAAATCTATGCATATATGAGGATATTTTTAAAATGACATACCATCATCACCGAAAGATTTTGCCATATCATCTAACACTTCATCTGAAATATCATGGTCTTCACGAACAGAATCATACAATCTGGCAACATCCGACTTCGTAGAATTTTCACCGATAAATTCCACACCCTGTCGCATCTCATGCAATTTTTTATCCAAATATTTTGAATAATCAGCTTGTGTTACGTCAGCATCCATATGTAATCGTGCCAGATTACGTTCCTGTAAAGGTTTATATTCATCCCATGTTGCTACATGCGGATATTCTGAAGCAGCTGCTGCAAACTGGCGCATTACTTCACGTTCTTTATTCATATCCACAACAGTTCCATTTGCGTCATACATTGTCGTTTCGTTTTCAGACATATAATCCATATTATGTCCTTTTGTCCAAAATTCAACTGTATTCGCATCACGTAATACATCACCACGTTCATGCGTAATTGGAACTACAGCATAACCAGTAATCGGTTCCTTGTCTTTGTTAAAATAAGGTGTCTGCATACGAATTTCTGAATTCAAACGACCAACATTATCGTCTACATAATCACGCACACTTGTAACATGATAGCCCATATTCACACCATTTTTGTATACATCTTGATATTTCATAAAAAGCCCTCACTTTCTGATTTTATTTCTTGTTTTAATTATATATGCACATTACAAATAATACAACATAATTACGGGTTTATTTTTATATTCTGTCATTGCGATAAATTGAACATCATCAATTTTAAAAAAAAAAAAAATGGAAAATAAATAAGGATTTAGAGAGGTGATGAAATATGGCATACACAAAACAGGAAGTAGAGAAAGCAATATCTGTACTAAATAAACCTTCATGTCATATCAAACATGTTTATAAGACAGAAAATGGCATGGATTTTATGACTTATAGTGCGGATTTAGTAAGAACATTTGAAGTGGCTATTGAGGTCTTGGAAGAAAAAAGAAAGCAATTAAACTGAAATTTAGGATGATGATTGATATGACGATTGATGATTGCATTATACTACAAATGAGAAAGATTTGTTCAAAGGTAACATATCTGAATTATCTGAAAAACTACTAAACATTCCGATTTTTGCATGGAATAAACGAGACGGAATATATATCACAATTAAATAAAAAATGATTATCAGAAAGGATAAAAATTATGTGTAAAAAGAGAATTTCAAAAGACGAATATTACTTAGAACTTGCAAAATGTGTATCACTAAGAAGTACCTGCTTAAAACGTATGTATGGAGCAGTCATCGTCAAAAACGATGAAGTTGTTGCTACCGGATACAATGGTTCTGCCAGAGATGAAGTCAACTGCTGTGACATTCACAGAGAATGCCCTCGTAAAAACAAACCTCACAACAGCGGTGACTACAGCGATTGTCCTGCAGTTCATGCAGAACAAAATGCATTAATTTCCGTTTCCAGAAACAATGCAATTGGCTCTACACTTTACCTCTCAGGTAGAGAATACGATGAAAATGGAGAACCGATTGACATGACAGAAACACATCCGTGTCCAATTTGTGCACGAATGATTAAAAATGCAGGTATTACACGTATTGTCGGACCACAGGGTGACATTACACTGTAATTATGCTATAATTATGCTATAGTGAACTACCCATCATCCAAAGATAATGGGTTTTACACTAATTTCTTATAAAAGATGAGGTAAAATAGAATTATGAAAATGATGTACTTAAGATGTAAAAAATACAACATCAGTAAACTTATCAACCTGAAAAACATAGATGAATTAGGGTACAGGACAACAGACAATACCATTTATGTAAGATTTCATGGCAAATCATATACGCTGTTGGAATTGGACACAGAAGATGATGCTGAAACAGTTTGTACCCATATTTTAGATGCTTACATCAATAATTCCATGTCAATGGATTCATTCACTATCGACGTGGATGCCATTTTAAAAGAAATACACGACAAACAGTAACAAACAAGACCTGCTTTTATGCAGGTTTTTTCTTACAGGAGAAAATAAATATATGCCAGAAAAAATCATATTTTTAGACGTTGATGGCGTTCTAAATTGTAGAGATTACATCAATGACGAAACAAATGACATAGACCCATTAAAAGTCCAAATGATTGCAGACTTATGTGATAAAACAAACGCAAAAGTCGTCATCACATCCAGTTGGCGTGGTAGTAAAAACTACACACCTCATATTTATACAATTTTACGCCAGACATTAGACACATACAACGTACCTGTTATCGGCGACGCACCATATATCGAACTTGAATTCGTACAGACACGTCGAACACGCAATACTACAACCTTAACAGATTGTGATACATTCAAATATGGCACAGGTCGTGGAGCCGAAGTAAAAAAATATATCGACGAACATCACACCAAAAAATACGTCATATTTGACGATGAAGACTGGGATTGGAAATCCTATGGATTAGCCGAACATTGGTGTAAATCAACTTATTATAGTAAACATCATGGTGGTTTACAACAAAGTCATATCAACAAAGCACTTACACTCTTAAAATAATAGAAATACGACAGGAACAAATCCTGTCGTATTTTTTTAAACAGAAACGTTTTATCTATCCTGATTCTGCTTCTTTGCACGAAGTGCAGCTAAAGCATCTTCTCTACTTAACACCTGATTTGACCCATATATATGATTTGTACCATATGCATATACGCTGGAATCAAAACCAAGAATACACATGAAAATTGGATTTAAGAAAATCAATCCAAGTGCATATGCACCTGATTTACCAAACGCTTTTGCTAAATCAATATAGCACTTAATGCCAATATAAATGTTGACAAATGGTATAAGCATCAACAAGAACTTAATACCATGACCCGGATATACAATATCAAACAACGTGTATGTATTGTAAAACGGAATAAGAGCAGCCCAGCCCGGTCTCCCTGCTTTTGTGAACAGTTTCCACATTGCAACGATTGATACAACAGCAACAATCATTGTAACAATCCACATACTGCCAAGTGCAGCAAACAAACCGCCTGTCGCAGCATTACTCATATCACTTGAATAACTATAACTATATGCCATAAGAAACTCCATCCTTTCATTAGATTTAATACGCTATAATCGCTATATCATATATTGATTATATCATGTCAACTACCCATCACCTAAAAGCAATGAATTTGTAACTGCCCAGTCGTACTAACGGCTTACACCTCCGACCTTTAATTCCCAATAGATATTACTATCTAAAGTGGCGTTACATCACAGGGTGGTTGACAGCACCCTTTACAAACAAGATATACTCATCTGTAACTGTATCAGGTACTAAACTTCCCATGCTATACAGTAAAAAATCTTTTACGAGTAAAATTCTACATAATACGCGAATTTTGTATTGCAACCTCATATCTTGTCAATATACAAAAAGAGTGTCTTTGATGAGCAGCACATCTAACGGTTTTCTCTTTAAAAACTGCTAAGATTATTATAACATATTAAATAACAATTTACAAGACTCATCCCACCACCTGAAGATAGTGGGTTTCAGCCTATATCAAACGAAAAAATTTTACTACGAAATAGATGCATAGGTATCATCTAACAAAGATGGGTCAACAACATCCGTATCAGGAACTGTCTGTACATCTTCTGATACATCGTCAACCATAACAGGTCTGATAACTTTTGCTCTAAACAGCATACGTACAGTCCACTTATGAATTTCCTTAATCATAATTTCATACAGTTCATATGCCTGCAGTTTATACTCTACAACAGGGTCTTTCTGACCATAACCCATCAAACCGATACCCTGACGAGCCTGTTCTAATTCTGTCAGCTCCTGCGTCCATTTTGTATCAATAGAACGTAACATGGCAATATGTTCAATACGAGCATTTTCTTCATCAGAATTTTCTTCCTGCTTCTCAGCAAACCGTGCCAAAATCCAATCTGTCATCTGCTTTTCAACATCTTCTACCTTTAATCTGGCTTTCACATCGACCATAAAATCAAGCTTTGTCAAATCTTTCATTTCAAATTCAAGACCATCCAAATCCCAATCAAATGCCGTTTTGCCAACGCAATACTCATCAACCAAATCAGCCATTACATCGCGAATAATACGTAAAACATCCGCATGAACATCATCTGTACTCAAAAGCATATCACGCTTTGCGTAAATAGCATCTCGCTGCTGATTATTAACCTCATCAAAATCAAGCAGATTCTTTCTTATACCGTAATTATTACCCTCAATTTTCTTCTGAGCGTTTTCAATTGCTTTACTCAAGGACTTATGTGTCAATACTGCATTTTCATCAAGACCCATACTCTTGAACATACGAAGTGTACGTTCACCACCGAACAAACGCATAACATCATCTTCCAAAGAAATATAAAAGATTGATTTGCCGGGGTCACCCTGACGACCAGAACGTCCACGTAACTGATTGTCGATACGACGAGACTCATGACGTTCCGTACCAATTACAAACAGTCCACCTGCTTCACGAGCTTTTTCATCTAACTTGATATCAGTACCACGTCCAGCCATATTTGTTGCAATCGTAACTGCATTAAACTGTCCAGCCAATGATACAATTTCAGCTTCACGTTCATTCTGCTTTGCATTCAATACCTCATGAGGAATGCCTTCACTTTTCAACATATCACTTAACAACTCAGATACTTCAATACTAACAGTACCGACCAAAATAGGCTGTCCGGTTACATGTGCAGCTTTAATAGCATCTACAATTGCACGATATTTTGCCTTTTTCGTTAAGTACACCACATCAGCCATATCTTTACGAATAACTGGTTTGTTTGTTGGTATCGAAATAACCTTCATATCATAAATGTTACGGAACTCTTTTGCTTCCGTCATAGCTGTACCTGTCATACCTGATTTGCGTTCATATTTGTTGAAGAAATTCTGATACGTAATCGTAGCAAGTGTCTGACTCTCCTGCTTTACCTCTACACCCTCTTTTGCTTCGATAGCCTGATGTAAACCATCAGAATAACGACGACCATTCATAATACGCCCTGTAAATTCATCAACGATTAATACTTCACCATCACGAACAACATAGTCGATATCACGATGCATTAAACTCTGAGCCTTTAATGCAATCATCATATGGTGCTGAATTTCCAAATTAGAATCATCCCCATAATTCTCCAAAGAAAAGAACTCTTCCACTTTCTTTGTTCCTTCTTCAGTCAGATAAACCAACTTATCTTTTTCATTCACAATGTAATCGCCAGTCTCTGTAACTTCGTTACCTGCCAGAATATCCATCTTTGTAAGTTCACCAGATGTTTCACCACGAACCATCTTTTTTGCTAAGACATCACATAAATGATATAATTCCATGGACTTATCTTTTTCACCTGAAATAATTAATGGTGTTCTTGCTTCATCAATTAGAATCGAATCCACCTCATCAATAATAGCAAAATGAAGTCCACGCTGTACCTTTTCTTCTAACTTCATAGCCATATTATCACGCAGATAATCAAATCCTAACTCAGAATTCGTTACATACGTAATATCGCAATTATATGCAGCTTTTCGTGCCTGATTTGACATATCAGCCAAAACACAACCAACTGTCAATCCCAAAAAACGATGAACCTGACCAATTTCATCAGCATCACGTTTTGCAAGATAATCATTAACCGTTACAACATGTACACCTTTACCTGTTAAAGCCATAAGATATGACGGCATTGCTGCAACCAACGTTTTACCTTCACCTGTCTTCATTTCAGCAATCTGACCATTAAATAATACGATACCACCCATCATCTGTACCGGATATGGTTCCATACCAAGCACTCGACGACTGGCTTCTCGTACAACAGCAAAGACTTCCGGCAACATTTTGTCCAAAGACTCTCTCTTTACACGTTCTTTAAACTCATCTGTTTTTGCTTGCAACTGTTCATCCGTAAGAGCCATCATTTTACCACGATATGCTTCTATCTTCTTTACAACTTTTTTCAAATTCATGTTTTTGTTTGTCCTTTCTTTTATTCATCCATACCTCATATTATACACAAAATCATGCCATATATCAACATATTTCACATATTTCATTAAGATATGAACATATAGAGTGTAAAACAGCCAATACATAAAAACACAATGCCAATGCCAAATATTACATAACAAGACAATCGCTTTTCCGAATCCATATATTCAGATGCATTCTCTGGATTCACAAGAATTTCTTCCGACTGTCCGACCGTATATTTTCGCGACGAAAACTCATTACAGGTAAATATCTGATATTCTCCATGATACCAACCAAGCCATACAGGTGTATACATTCTTTGTCCACTTGAATCACTCAAATGAGAATTAACACGAATACACTCCACATGCACTTTATCCTTATATCTTGTTTTTACAACATAATACTGATAGATTGGACATGACATCAAACTCAAACCTGTAATAAAAAATACAATAGGAATCAAATATTGCATAATCACCATCATAGTTGACTGAATGTCAGCATTATTTACTAAATTTGAAATACCACCAACCATAATACCCAATCCGATTAATACAAATGCACTACTCATTCCAACCGCCATTTTCTGCCGTGTCTTGACACAAGATACCATAGCAACCAATCCCATCACAGCAAATACCTGACCAAAACAAATCAATAATTTTGGCATACCATTTTTATCACAACTTGATACATATAGCATATAACCAATCGAACCAAAAAACCAAAGTAACATAACTATGCTACATATCACATCTTTTTTAGACGTCTTATTTTCCTTACTCATAATTTATTTGTCATCATATTTCCTTTCTTAAAAATTATGGGTGCTGATATATCAGCACCCACATCTATGTTAAACATCAGACTCTTCAAGAGAATCTGCTGTAAACAACGGTTCCATATCCTGCAATGTGATAACATACTTCTTATCATCAGAATATGCTTTCTTAGAATAATTCATAATATGCTGTTTCTTTACCTTCTCAAAGAATGACCTTACGAATCGTCCATTGGCAAATCTAGGATTTGTTACCTGTGTTTTCATATACTGCTGGAATGGAACCCAGCAATCTTTTTCAACCGTAAACTTATGATGTCTTGCAATACCCTTAAACATCTGAGCCAACTCATGTGGTGTATAAGATGTGAAATGGAACTGTAAACTGATACGGCTACGCAAACCTGAGTTAATATCCAAGAAATTGTTCATTTCTTTTTCATATCCAGCAAAGATAACAACAAAATTCTTACGATATTTTTCCATTGCATCAAGCAATACACCAACTGCTTCCTGACCAAAACTATCAGCCTGACCATCACTTGTTGCAAGCAGATATGCTTCATCAATGAAAAGTACCATACCCTGTGCATACTGAACAACCGCTTCTGTACGCTTACCAGTATGTCCTAAATACATACCACGTAAGAAATCACCATTGATATCCAGATAAGAATTCTCCTGAATCAAGCCCATCTTATACAGATAACCAGTCATAATAGATGCAACAGTCGTCTTTCCTGTACCCGGAGGTCCCAAAAACACCATATGATTACCTTCTGAATCAATTTTACCATCGTAAAATTCAAACTGAGCTTTCATTCGACTGATTTCATCTTTTACAACCTGCAGTCCAGTCAAACGTTCCAAATCCCTATCAGGATTCTTTGAACCAGCTTTTGTTTTACCTTTCAACTCCTGTAAAGATACAATCGTTGAATCAAGATTCTTACTTGCAATAAAGTTACGACCATCTTCGACCATCTGTTTCTGTCTTACATCAACATAAGATTTTACATCCTGCAGCGTAATGACAAACTTCTTATCTTCCGCAATCTCATGATTCATATAATGGTCTGCATGATTATCCAAAATGCTGTCCAAAGAGTTACGAACAACACGTGCATTACCGAAGCCCGGAATATTACGCTCTTTATCAAAGTGTCTACACAATAAATCCATTGCATCATCTTCGACAGTATACTCACCATTCTGAGTATATTGTCCAAGCATCATTTTGAATATCTGACACAATTCATCAACAGAAAAGTTATCAAAATATAACTTATGCTTGATACGCGATGCAAAACCTTCGTTGCTGGCAAGTAAACGGTTGACACTGTCTTCATATCCAGCAAAGATAACAACAAAATCATTCTTGTTATCTTCCATTGCTTTCAATAAAACACCAGTCGCTTCTGAACCAGCAGAACCACTTGCTTTATCATCCATCATCATATATGCTTCATCAATGAACAATACACCGCCCATAGCATAACGCAAAATTGCAGATACACGTTCCGGTGTTTGACCAACGTATGGTGACTTCATATAACCACCGTCAACCTCAACACACTTGTTTTCTTTGATATAACCAAAATCATACAAGATTTTGGTAATGATACGTGCAATCGTCGTCTTTCCTGTACCCGGAGGTCCTAAGAATACCATATGATTTCCAGAAATCTTTTCCATAGATGCCTGACCATAGAAATTCATACGATTCTTCATCTGACGAACCTGATTTTTCACATTATCCAGACCAATCAATTCATTCAATTTCGCATCTGCATCTTCCGGTCCTTTGTATGTCTTTGAAACAATATCATCAGGAAGATTCGGGTCATTTGGCTTTTCACCACTTGCATAAAGACCTCTATCCGTTGATGTGCCATAATCCTGTGCAACACCTGCATTTTTATACGGAACATCAAACAGTTCAGCCATATATGCACCAATCATATTGTTACCAAGTAAATAATCATCGCACGCAGCAACAGCCTGATTAAACGTTACAATACCGTATGTACTCCATAAATCATAAAAAATGTTTACAGCTTGTGAATTACGATATTTTGGCGGTATATAACTTACACGGTCACGAAGCTTTTCGTCTAACAAATCCATATCATTTGTCAAACGCTTTACCTGAAAACTATGGATAAAACACATAATGGCACTAATAGCAATACTAATAACAGCACCACAAATAACACCATAACTTGCTGACTTTATAAAATCTAACCCAAATCGTAAAAAAAACAATAATCCAAATACCACAAGACCAACGCCTAATGATATAACACTAGCAAGAAGAATTTTCTTTCCTTTCCACATAGGAATTGTTACATTCTTCTCGTAAAACTTTGATACATGATTTGATTGAAAACTACGTGATGCCTGCATCCGTCCTGCTTCTGTTTTTGAATTCTGCAAATTATAATACTTTTGCATATCATCCTCATATGTCAGCAAGTCCTTATAAACATCGCCACAATTTCGAAACCAATCATCCCAATTTGAAATTTGAACAACGGAAGCAGTTTTCGTTTCTTCCAAATCTTCGTTCTTTTTCTTTCCCAAAATGAATAACCTCACTTTCTCTATAAATTCAACATTTATTATACACAAAATACAGTCATATATCAACGTATTTTTACAAATAAAAACAGGTGGGTAAAATTACCCACCCATTAAAGCATAGCAATTATACTGTAAAATATGGTTCCTCAAACTGACCATTCGGCTGCTCAAAATCGTCACTCTCGAACAGCATGTCCAAATTCTCAAAGTCTTCGTCTGTTAAACCGTAATCTTCTACATTCAAATCTTCATCATTCTCATCAGCATTCTCAGCATCAGCATGACACTTACGTAATGCACCATCAATTGCCTGAATCACAGCTCTTACATCAGCTGGAGCTTCTGATAACGGAATTGCATGAATCTCACATAAATGACCGTCACAGCCGTCACAAGTATCTTTTTCTGTATTTTCCGCATCCTCTTTTTCGTCTTCTTTTACATTTTCTGTTTCATCAGCTGCATCCATATCATCGTCATCTTCATGAGCAAAGAACACAGACATCTTTGGCATACATTTCTGAACCAAATAAACACCAGCACCGAAAGCAGCACCTACAATTGCGATTTTACCTAACTTAGTCATATTTCATATTTCCTTTCCTACGTGAATTCTATAATCGAAGTATAGCACAAATATACTGATATATCAAGAGATTTTTAAATATCTTTTCTCTAATATTTTCAAAGCTTTTTCAAAAACAGCACGCAGTCTCTTATTCTTTACGTTATCCATCTGATAAAGCAAAAAGTTATAATAACCACGACCAAACACTTGTAAACGCTGTTTCTCAAATTCAGTCATTTGATACGTTGCATTCTCAGGGTCATTACACAACGCACGATATACCGAATTAGGAAATGCCATCAAATTATAAGAATCAATTTCTGCAAAATCAGCATACAATGCACAAACCATCTGCATACGTACATTTGCACATATATCCGGTGAGGAACCTGTAATCATATAAGTTTGATATTCAATATCATATCCATCAATACGATACAAAATAGAATGACCTATCGTTTTCATTAACTCTTTACGTTCCACCTGTGTGAGATGCTGTTTGTTTCTCTTAATCTTATCTAATTGATATTTCAATGAACCACAATCCAAATTATTCGTTCTCTCTAAAGTCTCTGAAGATGCATATGGCAGACCTCGTTCTCCAATCGGAAGAACATCATAACAGCTGACTTCAAATCCACCAATCTGTTTTTCCAAATTATGAATCTTATTCATAAATGCAACATAACGCATACGATACAAATCATATGGAATGGTTGTCTGTGTGTGAACCATATCCTCAAAATCTTTAATACAACTTGCCGAAATATTATGTCGTGTTACAGGGTCAATATCAGCACCATACTGGTCACCAAGTAAATAACGTTCATCCATACGAATATACTCAGCTACACGTCCATCAGAAATTGCAAACAATTCACCAGTTTCCGGTGTATGCATATAAGAATAATCCACACCAGCACCAGCATAATTATCTGTGTCATTTACAGGTGATTTTACGTTCTTTAATTCCCAAATGTTTGGTAATACATCATTCTGCTTCTGTGCTTCACGCATATTCGCACCAGTATAAGAACCATTTTGCACCGCAAAATCTACATTTTTTACACCATTCTCCGATATTTGTGAAATATTCTCACATGAAAGCGGTTCATCAGGAAATACCTGCGTAATAAAAGATAACGCCCACATAATATCAGACTTTTCGCCCTCAATATGTAAATATCCTCTATCATTTCGATACCAGATAACATTCACCCATGACAACTTATACATCAAATCTCGATAAGAATCAATTAATGCGTCCTGTCGTTCAAAATCAGAAGGGTCTAATCGTCTCATCATAACATAAATCATATTGCCCGCATTAATAGGCATCTGTACACTATTTGCATTTATCAATTGACGCTCATAATCATACATGCGGTCTGTAAATACATTTTTCCCTCTAAACCATGACTTTTCTACACGCAACTGATAAAGTGTTTTCGAATCTACAGACACATCTTCATCATCGTCATAAAATCCCATTTCAAAACCTCACTTTCTATTATTGTTGTGCCATGTATTAAAACATGGCACAACACATTTATTACTTATAATCATTCTTATCTAAGTAATCATCAATCATATCAACATATGCATTACCATACATCACACGCATTGCTGTAAATTCATTTACAAAATTAGCTCTCAATGCTTTATTATTGTTCGTTTCACGCATCAGACGTTTATATTCACGTAAAATAACATTGTCACCAACTTTACAACGACTGATATATTGCTCCAAATGAATTACATCCATAAATCCTGATTTTGTACCAATAATATATAATTCTTCTTTTGCACGTGTACAAATAGTATACTCACTATTCTTCGTATAAAATGCTCGCTTAAATATTTTATGTCTATCCATATTCACAACTTCTTCTGGAATTACATTAATCACAACAGGTGCTTCAGAACCCTGTGCCTTATGTGCTGTAATTGCATAACCCAATGACAAAACAGACAATTCATTTTTTGTAACATTTAAACGAACATATTTTCCATCATCTAACAAAATATGGATGAAAGTTTCTTTTGGTCCACGTTCAAACCGAACAATCGTACCAGATTCACCATTATAAAAACCATTGCCTACCTCTAAAACATCAGAACTTATATTATTGTTCTTATACACAACCCATTCTTTCTCAGCATCATTATCTCTAATACGAATGACCCTATCATTGATACGATACATAACAGGTACATTTTTATTGCCGTTCTTTTCATAATAAGCAATACAGCCCGGACATTCCATACCTTTATCTTCAAAATAATCATTACCTGACTCATTATCATGATGCCACACAACATTATCAATAGTTGTTGCACTTAATGGATTACAAAAATCTCTAACACGTCTATTTAATGTATTCACACCTGCCGCACCTTTTTTTCTAGGTGATACTAACATAATATCTTCACAACCATATTTGCCCAAACTTGATTTATATTTATCAACAGCAACATCCGCTGCTAATTCATCAATAACAGCTGGCAATAAATTTTCCTGAAGCAAATGAAATGTAACATGCTGTGAATATAAATCACGGATTGTCAATGAACCATTTTGCAGCTTATCAGCAACGTCACTGATATCTGCATATAATGTTCTCATATTCTTCGTCAAAAATGAAATCGGAAATTCATTCTTAAAAATAGTACTAACTTTTAAAATCTCATGCAATACATTTCCAGCATCAATCGGTGGCAATTGATTAATATCACCCATCAATATGATATGACATTTACGCAATATTTGAAATAAACGACTACCGTCTGCAAGATTTAACATGGACACTTCATCAATGACAACATACGTATTATCTTTTAATTTTATCTCGTTATGATTTGTATCATATACAAAATCAGGATGTGATACCATATCTTGATTCATCAAAAGAAAACGTGCAATCGTTTCGACATCTTGAAAGCCAGTGTCGTTTTTTAATTTCTTTACCGCACGTCCGGTAGGTGCAAGCATAATCATATCTCCACAAGTTGCTCTCACAAACTCAAGCAAAGCAGATGCAGTATATGTCTTACCTCGCCCCGGACCGCCCGTAATGATACTATATTTTGACGAAACAGATGTTTCTACAGCTTTTAACTGTTCATCCGTTAATGATTTTAACCCGTTCTTTACAGCATTTTTATACCAAGCCCGAAACACATTTACTTTATCCTGTTTTTGCTGTTTTGTATAACAGCCAGCTAACATAGAACTTAAAGAACTCTGTAAATCAGATACATAACGATACGTTTTTCTATCATAAATACGACGTTCCTGCGTAACATTATCCGTTACAATCTTAAATTGTAGGTCACTTCCCAAACGTGAATGTAAAGCTACAATTGTATCATACAAATAAGATGCCATAGTATCAATTTTTTGTTGAGCTGTTAATGCTCTATAATATCCATTTTCATACACACCAACAGGAACTGATGTAATAAATGGTACTTTACTTTTTAACCAAATACCTGCAATTCCTGACATATCCTCTGTTGTACAAGTAGATGCATATGTGTCTTTGGAATCACGACAATACTCCATTAGAAAATAAGCAAATAAATAATTCACACGTTTGTCATCATCTAAATCGCCATGCATATCTTCCAAATATATCTCATCACGTACCTTAATCGGTATATTCACATCACAATAAGAATCTATAGAATATGGATTTCGTTTAATTCGTAAAATAATACCATGAGGACTCATACCATTGCTATGAACAACAATATCTTGTATACGTGATAAACCTAAACGTGGAAATTCTTTTTGTATGATATTAACTGCCTGATTATCTGAAATAGATGATAAAGACTCTATTTGTTTTGGTGTTAAATGAATATCATGCTGTACCACATCAAAATGATTACATAACATATCATAGGTATCATCACCATACAAATCATACAAAGATTCTGCTGTCTTTTTACCAACACCTACAAAGATAGATGACGATAGAAACTTAACAATATCAGCACGACCAACCACATTACACAATTCATAAGAATTCACACCAAAATAATAATTAGTAAATCGACCATTTTGTTTTATATTAGTACACACCAATTCACATTTTATATGAAAACCAACACTGATTTTTGTTCTGAAATTTTTCACACAGCAACAAAATGTCTCACCGATATTGTTCTCAACAACAAACCAAAAATCAAAAACACCAGCGTCATACTTTTTATCTATCTTCGTAATTACACCATCAACATTGACCGTATCACCAATCAAATATGAGCCATAATTCATATTATTTTACTCCTTTTCGTACTTTATTATTCACTATTATTATACCAAAAATACGTTGATTTATCAACAGAAAACGCATGTTTTCATGTACAAAAAAGAGACCTTTTTGTGTCACAAAAAAGTCCCTTTTTATAACTTTTAGCAATTCAGATTATGCATCAATACGACGAGCCATTTCTGAATCAAAACGACCCTTTACAAAATCCCAGCGGTCTAATGATGCCAAGAACTTGTAAAATGCATCCTCTACAATAAATCCAGCAAAAGCTTCTTTCTCATCAGCAAACTGACGTTTCTGTTCAGCAGTCATTGTTGCTTCATCCACACCTTTGAACACCCTCTTATTCGGGTCTTTTGCATCTTCATTGTAAAGTTTATCCAAATCAGAATCGCCTGCTTCTCTAATATAGCACGTACCATCAATGCCATACAGACCTTTATCCTGTGGCTTCACCACAAAATATTCCGTATCACGACCAAAGTCGCCACGTAAATCTGCATAAACACGAATGATATCCTCATCCCACTGATGATTATAACCACCAATTTTGGCAATCAAATCTTCTCTGGAAATACGACCACCAGCATAACGTTTCCGACATCTGTCTTCCATTTCCTGCTGTGCTTTTGCAGCTTCTTCCAATACTTCCGTATTGTCTTCAATATCAGATGCTACAAACTGGTCATCGGTCATATCAGGCATGTAATCTTCGAAATCAGACTCAGCTATATTGTCCTCTTCGGCTTTACGACGACGAATTGTCTCTTCAATCACCTGCATAATCTCATCTGAGTAAACATCAGGGTCAAGTCTTGATAATTCATAATCAGTATAGCCATAGGCTTCTTTGTATTTTGTCTGTGCTTCTTCGGATACATTTGCCTGTGCCATTCTCTTCGAAAGCATTTCATTGAAATCAGGCTGATTTTTACGTAAATCGAAATCCAATGCTGAGGACAATGTTGGTATTGTCTGCAGTGTATAATCATGTCCGGCATGAACGATTGTATCTTTAAACAAACGCCATGACATTGGTAATATCGTTTCATTACGATTCCAAATAGGACTATCACCAGCACGGAATACAATACTGTTACGTTCTGAAATAAATGCCATATCGTTATACGAAATAACAGGCACTTCTTTCGTAGATACTGTATATGTAACTTCCGGCTTTACACGCATGAATAACTGACTCTTATCCATCGTTACATTTTTAGACTCAATAAACGTTTTATGAGTAGTTCCAGACATTTTCTGCAATGTATCAAGCATACTGTCGTCTGTAGACTTCAAAAATCGAATTGTTATCGTAAAGCTTTTTATCTTTACTTCTACATCATTACAATATACGTCCAGCATAGCTTTTTGCCACTTGCTCTGCACAAGTATTGTCCGACAGTGAGGACTCGTGGGTAGATTATATTCTGTAACATCTCAGTTACAGTTTCACCACCTATGCGTTGCCGTTGACTATAACGTTACTCATAGCCTTAACTGTCTGATTACGGTTGCAAACCGCTTCCCAGCTTATTTCCTCACTCATAATCTATGGTCTACATGACAATTTCACCATAGACAGCATTTCATAGCACTTCGCATTGAATACATGTTATGAATAAAGTTTACTATATTTGAAGTATTTCCCTGCACAATCTTATCCACTGAATCAGGAAGAGTATAGAGATTTAATCGATAAAATTATCTTTTAAAAATTGTTCCACATCCGAATATAATACAGTTTTATAATTTAATTCAACCAAACGATAACCATGGTCTTTTGCAAATTGTCTTTTTATAGCATCGTGTTTTTGCAATCGTTCAAAATACTCTTGACCGCCATACCATTTAACTGGTTTGAAATGTTGCTCACCTTGACATTCAATAAGAACTTTTTCACCAGTTCTAAGTTTAACATAAAAATCAAACCTTAAATTCTGTCCACCGAGACCTTTGAGATTTCGAAATGTTTTTTCACGAAAATAATCTTTCTTTAAAACATAACCACATGATTGCAAATATTGTTCGGTATACAATTCATATTTAGATTCTTTGCTACAACCACAAGACGTTGTATCACCATTTTTCAAAGAAAAACCTAAAACATTAACTATATTACCACAATCGCATCTACATTTCCACACTGCATTAAAATTGCCTTTACGTGTTTTACTACTACAATGTGAACCATTACGACCAATTACTACTAAATGACCAAATCTTTGACCCATTAGATTATCAGTCAATGCTTCTGACACACGTTCTTTCTGTAAACAACCACACGATGTACTCATACCTGTTTTCAACGCTCTTGCACCAACATTTTTGACAGTACCGCACTCGCATTTACATTTCCACATAATACTGCGGGTCTTTCCTGAAGCTGATATTCTAGTCGGTGCTTCATCTATAACAGTCCATCGTCCAAATTTTTGATGAATAAGATTCTCTTTTACAGCCTTACCTGCATCTTTATGAGCACATCCACAAGACGTTTTATCACCCTTTAAAAGCATTGCTCTTGATGCAATTACATTCTCTGTGCCACAATCACATTTACACACATACATATGATTGCGATTTCGTCCTGAATATTTTACACCAACATAAGACACAACTGTTAATTTACCATATTTATGATTGATTATATCATTCGGATTTATAATAGATTTCGGCATGTTTAAAATTCCTTTTCTCATCTCAGCCTATATCTATTATAACATAATTTTAATATTTTATCTACATATTCTCCATATAAATATACCGTCCAATGTATATTATTATCGTCATTACAACGATTCCATGACTATATGTCAAAGTCTACTTAAATAAAAAATTTAAGCGATTCCCCCAGCTATTTTTCGAATGGTCATTATAGACTTACCACCCTACGAGGACGCAATCCCCTAGTCGATGAGGGTTACTCGGCTCTTACACTACGAGCATTCCCAACCAAACTAGCCCTTTTTAATAATGACTTAGCATCGTATTAAAAAATACGACTTTGTATTTCAGCTTATCATCATCCTGTCATGTGTAAAATACACTCTTAACTTCTTTCTGCTTTCGCTCCATCACGCTTGCCGTTTCCAGCTACGTTGTGGCGTACAGGCTCTTAAGGCTTTTCAAGGTATTTAACTGCTGTTATAGTACCCACACATTACATATGGGCAGCGACTCGGTTTGTGGATAAAACCATCACGCCATACACATCCCTCAATTGTTGGAGTCAGAAAATTTGTTATCAGCAGGCTTTTTATCCTACTTTCTATGTCATTACAACATAGCCCAGCGTACCTTTTTATCACTTGCTCTGCACAAGTATCGTCCGATAATGGAGCCTCTTGGACGGATTATATTCTATGATATCTCAAACATAGGTTCACCATCTACGCGTTGCGGTTGACTACACTTTTAAATATAGCCTTAACTCTCTGGCAACGGTTGCAAACCGCATCCCAGCTTATTTCTCCATTAATTATCTATGGTCTACTTGACGATTTCACCATAGACGACACTACACACTGCTACGCATTTATTATGCAATGTGCACAAAAATTTGTCTGAAGGATTAGTGTAAATTGTTGTTCTTGTCCAAGTCCGATTGACAACATTGTCTCAAATCCTGAAATTCCATGCCCTTCCGACTGGAGATTTCCGAGTTCGTCGAGCATAAATCTGGTCTTATATAACGGCTTCTGATTCAATCTTGTTATCGACAGGCTCTTTATCCTGTCTTCTACACCATTACGATGTATGTTCAGAGTAACTTTTTGCCATGAATTCTGCATTCATGCTATCCGACAGTGGAGACTCGTGGATAGATTATATTCTATAACATCTCAGTTACAGTTTCACCATCTACTCGTTGCGGTTGACTATGCTTTTACACATAGCCTTCACTCTCTGATTACGGTTGCAAACCGCTTTCCAGCTTATTTCCCCACTAATTATCTACGACCTACACGATAGCTTCGTCATAGACAGCAAAATTTACAACTTCGCATTGAATACATTGTAAATCATCTTCACTTTTCGTCATATAAGATTTATCGAAATTCAGGTCAACTAACTGCTTTAACAAAATAAGAATCAATTTTGCATATTTCATGAGATGTGGAGGTGTTCGAATTGTTATCGTAAAGTTTTTTATCTTTACTTCTACATCATTACAATGTATGTCCAGCATAACTTCTTATCACTTGCTCTGCACAAGTATCATCCGATAATGGAGACTCTTGGAAGTATTATATTCTACAACATCTCAGTCATAGGTTCAACTTCTATGCGTTGCCGTTGACTATAGTATTATCCATAGCCTTAACTGTCTGATTACGGTTGCAAACCGCTTTCCAGCTTATTTCTCCATTTATAATCTCTAATCTACTTGATGATTTCATTAGAGACGGCTCACATATGACTACGCATTTATCACATCATATGTCATTCTCACCAAGAACACGATTTTCGGTTTCTCACTATAACGCACCATTGTCTGTGTTATTGCAGCAGTTTTTACGCGTTCACGCTTTGTTGTCGATAATACGTCAATGATTTTCTCTTCATCAAACGATGTTTTTGCCTTTTTAAAAACAATCGTACCGTCCTTTTTCTTGAACTTACGAATCTCAACAAGCACACCATTCTTTACGATTTTATCACCCAAGATTGGGTCTTCGACGTAATATCTTGCATCCAATGACGTCTGATACGATTTCCTAAACTGGAAATAAAAAGTACGTATCAACATATCCGTCTGTGGATTTACGATTTCCAACTTACAATAGGCAATATCCTTATCATACTTTCCTTTAAAGTAATACTTTGCCCAGCCTTCACGAGAAACCAAATCCTCATGATAGAAGTCTTTTCCAAGGTCTTTCTTGAAATCCTTGTCAGCATAAGAATGCCAACGAGCCTGCATACCAATTAAATGATATTTGCTCAAGAAATCAGGATGGAAACGAACTCCGAAACAGCGTGGGAATGACATACCCGGCAGGTCTGCATTCTGAGAAGGTGTACCTGATGTTAAAGTTGATATTGTTGGGTCGGTGAAAAATGACATTGCAGTGATTGCAATACCATAAACAATACCGATAGGTAAAACTTTGATATAATCTCCATCTTTTCCCCCGGTCCACACCGTGCATACGACTTTCACCGTACACGGCGTTCCATCAATTTATAAAACTCCACTGTTCACATTTTGCCTTATATCCGATGCGGTATCTTCATCACTTTTATTTTATATTTCACATAACCCATGTGTAACCTTGCTTTTTCAAGCTTCCATATCAGAAACATGCAAATATTAGCAAATGAGCCAATACTTGACTTACAATTTCATCCATAGCTTAAACTCCGACAGGTCATGCCGTACATATGTGTAAAATTGCCTGATTTACGAATATATTATATCATGTCCATTAATAAATCTCAAGACCAAATTTCATTGAATTTTCTACAAAAAACAATTATATTCAACATTTGAATAAACATAAAAAAGCACTCACTTTCATCGTGAGTGCTTATGAATTTATTTATATTTCTTTATTTATATTTTTCATCATCAGCCAGTTCCAACATTTCACCATGTAATTCATAGTGAACATATTTATATCTATCTGCCATATATTCTGTACCAATTTCAAATGCCTGTAAAAAATTCGCATCCCGCATTAATAACTGCACAAAAACCGGAAAATTGAACAAAATAAATGTAAGCATATATTTATGTGACGCTGTCATCTTTGATGCCTGCTCATCAATCCATTCAGATAAACTATTCAGATACGTAATGCGTGTCTTAATCAAATCAAGCCACTGAGTATATACGTTCTGACTAAAATTCTGAAATGTTACTGTATACACACGGTCAGACATCTTCTCGTTTACAGGCTTTGCTTTTAATTTCTGAAAAGCTACTTCTTTGCCAGTCGCTACAAAATAGTACATTACATCATATACATTCTTTGTAAAATCTTCTCTGGATAAGAAAGCACCATAAATATATGGCAGCTGCACCTGCAGCCAACGTTCAAAACCTTTTGAACAAATATAATCACCATCATTTTCCACTGATGCAAAACTAGCATCCAATAACGCAAACATTTCTTCATCAAGTGTTAAGACATCACCAAACAATGCCCGTAAACACACCATATAGGCATCTTTATAATCCTTATAATTCGACATGAGTTATCGCTCCTTTCTTGATACGAAATTATTATAACATACAATTATGTTGATTACAATACGTTAATCAACAGTATCAAGAAAAGTCAAAATCATCATCAGCACTTGGCACTGCAACACCACGACGGGATAACGTTTCTTCCAAACGCTTAAACCTTGCAACAGAATCTTCACCCTGCACCGTCTTACGTGCATTACTACGACCCTGATATTCCTTGTAATCCTTAAACACCTTTACTTCATATTCATTCGCAAATCCCATATTTGCATACCGTTCATCGTTTACAGGTGTTCTTCGTAAATTCTCTTCTTCTCTGTAATTCGCCAATTTTTCATCGGCTTCTTCCTTTGCAGCTGTTACATCAGCAATATACTTCAAATATGACTTTGAATTCAACTCAGGATGCTTCTTTGACTCATCAATAATTTCCACACACTTCTTCACCAAATTGTTCTCAGCCTTACGATGCTGGTCAAAATATACAGCATCAAAACGGTTTGTAAAACCTCGATTGGCTTCATTCTTTGTTGGTGGTTCCTGCAGCAAACGATGTCTCGTCTCTGCAATCTTTGATGCATCACGTGATTTTTCAATCACTTTATCTGTCTTTGAATACAAGTCGTACCACTTTGCTATCGTATAATTACGCTTGGAAAAAACACGTTCTCCGCCTGCATTTTCATGAATCTCAGCACAACGTTCGGATGCACTCTTTCTAGGACTTCTCGGTGTACCTGTTGCACTTCGGCTATTATCTGTCAAAGCATATGCACCCTCTTGTATCGTAACAACATGCCGTAACATATCATAATCATCATGATGTAAAATATAGCCTTCGTTATATAAATCCTTAAAATCAGAATGTGTTACATCAATCTGTTTCTCTACGTTCAACATATGTGTTTTTCCATTTGCATCTGGATTCGCTAACTGTACAAGATTTACAACAACGTTATAATCGCTCTGATTTTTATCATCCGCAATACCAGACAATACAATCGGTTCACCACTTTCCAATGCTTCACATTCGGCATCAGACAACGCATACTTTGCGTAACTTGCCGTATACACCTGACCAGACGGTGATGTATGTACTTTTAATTTGTCACCATCTAATAAAGACAAACCACGCTCTGCATTGAAATCCATTAATTTCTCAGCTGGCGATTTTGATTCACCAGTGGATTTATCATAAACCACACGATGGATTGTGTTAATGTCCGGTAACTGATTTTTATCTACATCATTTTCATCGCACAAATCCACCAATTCATCAAAAATATCATCACGTACATTACGTAATGCTAACGAATCCTTATAATAATCACCTGTACGAAGTTCCTCTGTATATGGCTCTGTCTCTAATTCCCAGCCATGAGCATTTGCAAAATCAACCAACTCATTATAATTCTGCGTTAAAGAATTATACGCAAGCATATCTGCTTTTTGTTTCTTATCTCGATTGAATTCTTCTAATTCAACACAACGAAGTGACGGAATAATATGACTGCCGGAATCTGTATTTTCAACAACCACATCGATATTCTGCACTGGTGTTATATCTGATACTTCTGGCTCAAGATTACGCTCTACATGTACAGTCTCATGATACGAAGCATCCACCTGCCGTCCATTATTACCATAACCTTTCTGCTGTGGCTGAAAATCAGCAGATGTCTGCAAATTCAACGCTGCAGCTTTCTTACAACTCTCTCGTAAAGCATCCACATCTAAGACCTGATGCACCACACCATTCTTATTTGCGTAAACCTTACCTGTCATCAACGCATAATTATAACTACCCTCATACGAATAACCTTTTGCCACAAATAAACCATTGGCATCATGATACGTCTTTGAATAAGGACTTACATAAAAAGTTGCTTTCGCATCCTGCATCCTGCCCTGCACATTTTTCTTCACAGGCACGCTAACTTCATAACCATCAAATGTGTACTTATCATTATAATCATCATGTTTCCATGATTTCTTTACATTAGCATCAGGTACACACAACGTATAATCCAACGCACTTCTCTGTCCACCATTACGAGTCGTCTTCACACTGTGTTTTATTAGCAAAGGATTCTGTACACCAGAGGTGTTATACATCACCCTACCATTCTGTATTGCCATGTTTTATTCTCCTTTCTGATAGCCTATATAAATTATAACATGAAGTGCTTACAACACAAGAAGAAAAATAACCCTCCCAAAACTCTTTTAAAAAGAAAAGGAAGGGTTGTTTTTACGCAATGTCAAATTTATCACATTACATTTTAAGCATAATTTTTCTATGTTGACATTCATCTACTAAACGAGTCTTAATCGAATCAAATTCTAATACGTAAAATTCATCATAATTACCTAAAGCTCTCTGTGTTTCACCAATTTCATTTACATAGTCATCTATTTTGTCAATTAGTGAAATAAGTTCTTCATCAGATAAATATTTATACGATTCGCTCGCCGTTACTGTACGAATTGATGAATATCTCATATTATTAATAATTGCCTGTTCATGTTCTGTTAGAATCATTTATACATCCTTTCTAATCTAATTCTATTACAATATTTAAGTCATGAAATCCATCATGTGATTTTACCGAAAAAGCAAGTTTACATTGGCTGTTTAAATAAACATTGGTTTGATTTGCTTTCTTATTTTCACAAAGAATGATATCACCTATTCTTAACTGATACAACATATTTATCTCCATTTCACAAAAACTTTATCGACGAAATACCAACATAGACTCATATTCCTTTTTCATATTCACACCGCCTTTCTTTCGAGTAAAATGTGAACTTTTCTTGCTGTCATATGTCAATTCTTCTACAAAATGAAAACCACAAGCTTTTACAACATTTGACATTTCCTGTTTCCATTTCTGATTTACCTGAAAGCAAAAATACATTGGCTGTAAATTTAAACTATTTGATACAACATTCTTCCACCATTCCAAAAAATCATCATGTGATAAATTTTCTGCACCCACATCACTGTATATCTCAGTAGAACCATATGGTGGACATGTAATAACAGCATCTACAGAACCTGATAATGACACCGTTGCTGCATCATCAAATACGATACTTTGTTTCGTCATAGAAAAATCTGATATCATAGCATCATAACCATCTTGTAAATTTGCATTTATATCTACACCTAAATATGATACATCATTATGATAACAACATAACATACGTTCACCCCATCCAGCACATGGGTCATATACACTTTGAATCGAATATTTTGATAATACATTTTGCATTAATGATATGTCAAAAGTCGTATAACCTTTATGAATACCAGCAATCGTAAATGCACGTAATAACTGTAAATTCGTTAATTCAGACGGCAATTTATTCACATAGTTCAATCGATTCCAATACAAATACATCTGTAAAAACAAACCACGAACAATAGGATTCTGCTGCCATAATGCAATTTCACACTGAAAAAATACATAAAACTGATACCACTTTGCTAACAAACTAACATTTTTAATACCAAATGTTTTTGGTTTCACAATACCCAAATCACAAATATCGCGCTGATTAAGCCAAGAATATTCGTACAACCAATCAGAACCATCAGGACAATCCATTGCAAACCAGACATCAGCATCACGCAATTTACTATCCCAAAGAACAATATAATTCAAATGATGCTGTTCTGCCATATGACGTTTTTGCACATCTTTATCAGACCACACTGAAACAGCATTTTCATAATATTCGCTATTCTTAGCCTTTTCTTGCCAAACCGATAACAAATTCAAAGCATCATCATTTGCTGAATCAAACCAACACAATCCATGCGTCCAAGATGCATTCAACTCAATATACATATCACGTGATTTAATATAAAAATCGCAAGCATACGGATACAAATCACTTGTATACTGACGAAAAACATCATCAACACCAAATTTATCACATAAACGATTGTACAAAACATCCTCAGAACTAGATGTATGAAAAGTATTATTTTTACGCTTTGACTCATTTACTTTCATTACCACATCATGAATCAACATTGAATTTGTAACACCATACTTATTCATAAGTGTTGCAGCTGATTTTTCACGAACATCAGATGATACAAAAGGACACTTACTACCATAACGTTCCATCATCGTATGATTCTTTTTTTCCTGCACTGACGCAGCTGATAATGCGTATTCAACACCATACTTAGCCATACATGTCTCTCGCATTTTTTCCTGTACAACATCACTCTGAGCAGCATTATCAACACCATATCTATCTCTAATCGTTTGCTTTGATTTATCCTGTACAGATTGTGATGCAAACGGCGTATCACCACCATATTTCAGTTGATTTGTCGCTTTTCGCTTTGCAATAACACTATCGGCTTCACACGTATAATCAACGCCATATCGTTCCTGAACGGTTTGACGACGTTTTTCTTTAATCTCATCATTAGATGTAGGTGACTTAAAACCATATCGTTCTACATTTGTCTTTTCCATCTTTTTATGAATATCTGAATTTTGCAACGGTCGTCTAACACCATATTTTTTCAAATTTGTTGCTTCTACTTTTGCCTGAACACATTGTGGACAACCATGTCCAATCCAATGTTTTTCTGGCTTCTGCTCAAACGGACCATGCTTTGGACAAATAATAGTCACCTTTGTTTTACTATTCTTATAATCAACCTGCGAATAATCATACAAATCACCATGCACTAATCGTGATTTTGCAACAAATTCCTCATATGTCATTCTTTTACGCATAATTCTTCACCATCCTGAAAAATATCTGGAAATTTAAAACACAGCAAATGAAACACTAAATCAACAACATAATCAGGCGGTGTCCGAAATCCAGACTCCCAATGCTTAATATTATGTAATGGTATACCAACACACTCTGAAAACTCTTTTTGCGTCATATTTAACTTTGTACGCATTTCTTTTATTGTCATGCTGTAATCTCACTTTCTTTTTTATCTCTAATAATAGTATATCATTGATACCCTAAAATTGCAAGCAAAACATAAAAAATACTACTCATAAATGAGTAGTATTTTATGTGAACAGTGTATATTTTTTAAATTGACTTGTGTCCATCACTCCGTCGTTCATTACAAACAACATCATCACTGCGAACACGACTTTTCAGCATGAACAAATCAGCTTATTATTCTTCGTCTGAACCGATTTCATCGTCTCATACCTTTCTTTGTATCGAATTTTCTATCCATCTATCTATGAACTTAGGTTTCTGATTTGATACCTGTAAACTGGAATATGCCTGTAACATACTATGGTCTTTCATCGGCACCAATTTACTCAACCACATTTACAAATACCTTTCATTCTCAGATTCGTCAGTCATTCTCATGACATTCTAACCATATTCATTTTACGGACTCCCGACATATCATTTACAAAAATAAACTTCTGCCGACTTTACCGAGTTTCACACCAAAGAATTTTCATTCTAAAGCATGTCGGAGATTAGAGAGAATGTTTCAGAGCGTTACCTCATCATTCCATTCTTCAAAAATTCAATTCACAGCCCTTGCTGTGGTGTGTCTTTGTTGATTTAAACACACAACAAATCTCACGATGCCATCATCTTCTCAGCGCCAGCCATAGAACGGAGGGCGTTATTAGAGTTACTTACAAGTCTACGCATGGAGTTCATAGGTAATGCATCTGTTGCATTGAAGTACAACGTCAACATGTCTAATTCAGGTTTGTCTTCCCACAATTTCGACTTCTGCTCTGCTTCCGCTAATGCGTAATTATACTCATCATCTGACAAATCAGCATATTTACCCTCTTTAGCATCTTTAACAAATTCCACAGCAGGATTCTTCAATTTTCTGGATGTCAACTGTACGAACAGCTGATAGGTGTTGTAAAGTGTTACTTTACCCCACATTTCATCCAACTTTGTATCAAGAACTTTTTCATCCCAATTCAAACGACTAGCACGACGACGAAGTTCTTTTTCTTCTTCCAGATAATAATCAATCAAACCATATGCAGCACGCTTAAACGCATTGTTTGCAGCGTTAGGCCACACAGGGTCCTCTCCACCATCCAGCGGGAAGAATACATCAGCGATGTTTTCTACATATAATGCCGCTTTTGTGAAATCACCTTCACGTGCGGCATCCGCTGCAAGTCCCAATGGATTATATATATCCGTTTTCATGGCATTGATTAAGTTAAACTGTACAATCTGAAAACCTCGTACAGTTCCACGTACATAATTCTTAACCAACAACTCACCTTTCGGGTCATTGATTACCATATTATTTGGACGTCTTTCTCGCATCCACATATCAATTGTAGGTTCGATAACTGTCTGACCCTTTCCGGCTCTGGTAATAGCCAAAACCATTGTATTGACAGGTGCTGTATCAACAATATATGCACCCGCTGGACGCTGCGGTTCATAATAAGGCAACTGCCAATCCTTGTTAATAAGGTCGGCTACTGTCTCAAACTTACCAAGTTTATCTCGATTTGAACCATCTGGATTATATTTAATCTTCGTTGCGTCATAATACTTCCGCAACATTTCTCCCGCTGTTTTCCCTTTCGGCACACCAGATGCCTGATACAAGGCGTCCATAAAATCAGTATCAATAATAGGTTTTGTTTCATACAAAACATTACCATCATCATCTGTCAATACTTCGCCTTTATACAGCACAACTTCACCGTCTTCATCTAAAATATCATGCGAAGCACGTTTCGCAACCTGAACCATTTTCAGACCTTTGTTAGACAATGCCATATGAGAAATCATAGATGAGAACTGTACATCAGATGTACAACCAACATCAGGAAACCAATCATAATTCCTCTGGATTTCTTCTGGCAGTGCAATGTGCTGGTCATTATGCCACTGATTGACATCTGCATTATCTGATAATGCATTCTGAGCTTCCAAATTACGCTTCATAATAAGCATCATGACAAAATAAAAAGCTGCTGTAAAAGCACTTGTCAATAAAAACTTGCCAAACGTAAGACGGAAACCATAACCAAACGCGCCCATTGAACCTGTCAATGCAATATAATTATAACCAGATACAACGGAACAAATAAGATAAACAATTACAAACACACACGCTGACATTGCAATTGTTGCAATACGACGAGACGTAATTGTTTTCAACGGGGCAAGATTGCCACGCGTCAACTGCTGGTCCTCATATACATCATGATACTTCATCGTTTCCTGCGGAGTAACATTCTGCATTTTGTCCCAATTCGTGATTTTAGGCATACACGTTTTCCTACCGTAATTTTTTTACGGCTTTTCCTTTCTTTATATTTTGATATCAAATTGTTATTGGCTTTTTTTTCGGGGAGCCTGTAATGTTTATATCAGCCACTATTGTCAACCCACATATATATATATATAATAAACGCCGACGACTTGCATTCTAACAAACACATGCCGTCGGCTGTTGTTGTCATATAAGACTTATTTTCCAGCGTTTTCAGTTGTCTGAGTATCCTGTGGTGCATCCTGTGCTGCACCTGCATTATTCTGCTGATACTGCTGCTGAATTGTTTGCAACTGCTGGTTTACATTACGCTTAGAATTTGCAAACTCGCCACCGATAAATCCAATCGAAATTGCAGCGATTACTGCAGCAATTGCAAGGAAAGTAGCGATACGATTATTACGCTTATGTAAATCAACGATGTCATCATACTTCGCTGACCATGCTTCCAATTCATCCTTGTACTCATTCATACGAGCCTTATACTCATCATCTTTTACCTTGTCAAGTTCATTATACTTATCAAGTAAGTGATGATACTCTTTGTTGAGTGCTTCCTTATCAGCTTTCACACGAGAAATATCTTTCTCACAATCAGCCTTCATATCAGCCAAACGAGCCTGATTCTCTTCACGCAGTCTCTTGATATCTGCTTCGGATTCACGTCTCTTAGCTGCATACTCTTCTGACAGAGAACGAATCTTCTGTGTCTGCTCTGCTAATACAGCATCTGCCTTTTCTGTCTGACGAAGTTCTTCTGCCAAAGCTGCTGTACGGTTATTATCATCACGTACATAATCAGCCTGAAATTCTTTCATATTCTCTGTCAATTCACGACAACGAACACGTTCTGCTTCCATACACTCTGTATACATTTCAGAAATTTCATCCAGTACCTCAGAAATACCAAGGTCAAGCAATGCTGACGCTTCTGTACGTCTACGCTCATTCAAATCACGAATGCTATAATTGTATTCTGCTTCGATATTTGCCTTTACTGCATCTGCAATATCATAAACTTTCTGTTCATGAGCTGGCTGATATCTTTCACGATACTTATGCTGTGCTTCACGAGCCGCATCCATTCCAACTTCCTGTAAACGCTGTTTCCATGCAGCATCAAGTTCATCTTTCTGAGCCTGAATCTGACCATCCATAGACTGCAAATTAATCTGATACTCTTCGTCCAGCTGATTTTTCATCTGACCATACAGTGTAGTCGGGTCATTAATATCCAAATCTTTACGAATCTTATCGCAATGCATTGAAATCAATCTGAAATAACGCTCACGCATTAAGAACAAATTGTTCTGATGCAAACGATTCATTTCATCATTTGCCACACGTGACATTTCGTTCAAATTGTCATTCAGCCAACTTGATGGACGATTTTCTTCAAACGGAACAAATGCATTTCTGTCCATAAACTGTGCATCAAATGGGTCTATAGAAATCTCAAGACCTAACGCATCAGAATAAAACTTACGTACAATCGTCTGCTCTGACCATTCCTGCGGAATCTCATTTTCTGTTTCCGGTGCAGTCTCTTCTGGCTGAAGATTAGGATTTCCAGTATCCACATTCTGCTGAACAGACTGTTCTGGTACATTTGGTACAGGTGGAACATATGTATTACTTACATCTTCCGGTTCATCTTCCTGTGCCGAAATTTCATGTCCATCATCATCAATAGTTGGAATGTCATCTTCATCAGCTGCTTCGAGGTCATCCTCGATATCATCCTCAATATCATCCCAATCATCAGTTTTTTCTTCTGACTTTGCTTCTGACTCTGCCTCTGTCTCAGCCGATGTATTATCATCATCCAACAATGCATCTGGCTCTGAATCTACATCAGGAACATCATTGTCACTGCCAAGAATGTCATCAATATGTCCACCGTCTGCTGTAAGAATATCTGTTATTTCTGAATACGTAACTTTCTTACCAAGACATTCAACGTCACCATCTGGATAAACATAACAAAGTTCATACTTAGCATCTGTCAGTAAAGAAAATTCATCCATTGCATTTAATGTAAATGCTTCCGGTATAAAGACGATACACTCTTCATCCATCAAATCCTGTGTAATAACAGTTTTGATACGACCTGAATTGATACACTCAATCAACTGACCTTTCGCTTCAACTTTTTTCGACTTCTTGTCCAGACCACCAATGTCTTTCGTATCAAGCATGATACCGACATATTTGTCTTCTCCATTCTCTTTGTGAATGAATTGGTCATTTTCCTTGAAATCAGTCATGACTGTTTCCATCACAGATTCTTTGAAGATACTGAACATTCCGCCTTTCTTTTTCTTCACTTTTACTGGTGCAGCTGGTGTCTCAACGGCAGCCGTAGACGTAGCATCAACATCTTTGTTTTTTTTCTTACTAAACATCTTTGCCTTTTCCTTTCTTTAAGTTTATTCTTGCTTGCAAAATAGGACTCTTGCAGCTAAAAATTGACGAAGTAGGCTATCATAACAGCCTACAACATCAACGTAAACCGTTGTCAAAAGCCACATCGCTTATAACCATTCTAACATAAATATAACCATATATCAATATTTTTTCATAGAAATATTAGTATGAATTAGCGAATCTGTTTATACGGTCCAACAACAATATGAGCCTTTGATTCCAACATACTCTTATCCTGCCATGCCATATCACCACTAACTGTAGCGATAATCGGACTATTTATATTCGGATGTGAATTCAAATAAGATGCAACAGTAGCAACAACTTCGTCATTCAATTTTGAAATTGCAGCACGTGCACCACCAGCATCGGAATCCGTTGTCAGATTATCACGTACAATATAATCGACAACATTATTCGTAATCACTAATTCTACACCATGTACAGCTTTTACCTGATTTGCCAAAGCCTGCAGCTTAGAATGTACAATCTTCATCTGCGTTGCTTCGGATAATGGCTGGAACGGTACAATCGCATCCAGACGACCTAATAATTCCGGCGGAAATTTATTATCACCTGTTGTTGATGTAATAGACTGACGAATCAGTTTCATATACTTCTGCATCTGTTTACCAGAACCAGCATCATCTGCATCATACTGAGCAATGTTCTTAAATACCTCACTACCAGCATTCGTTGTGATGATAATATATGCATTTACAAACGGTACCTCACGATTATTTTCATCCATCAGACGACCATCATCCAACACCTGTAAAAGCAGTCGTGTAACCTCTGCACATGCTTTCTCAATCTCATCCAACAAAATGATTGAATATGGACGCTCCCAAATCCTTGCCGTCAATTCTTTACGGAACAAAGATAATGATTCAGGATTTGCATATTCTGTCATATCGAAACGAATTAAACGACGAGAATCATCGAACAAAATACGAGCAAGCTGTTTTGTCATTTCGGTATTATGCGTTACAACAAACTGTCCAGCCTGATACAAATGTTCTTCATCATCGACCATAATACAGGTCATAGATTCCTTTCTATTCGTTTTTCGAATATCACGAATACCAATTACTTCACCAAACTTTTTCACACGTTTTTTATTCAAATCAGAAAATTTTGCTTCTTCAGCAAGCTTTCGCTTTCGTGTCAATTTAAAAAATTTGTCTTTCTCATTATTTCCGATTTTCACATGAACATGATATTCATCCGATTTATTTTCTCGTGAACAACACTTGATTGAACTAGAAACACCAAGAGAATACAAAACATCCTGTACATCATACGCCAAACGTTTTGAAGATGTACTATAAGATACATTATATCGTCCAGTCGTTACATTAATCGTTCCATCGGTATCAAACAAACCCTGAATTAACGACCATCTTTGTTCAATCGAACCATACTTATAGATTTCTGGAATAAATTTCTGACCAGATTTTACACCAATTAATTCAGGAACCTCTGACAAAATATCTTTCGTCTGAAATCTTTCTTTTTTACCATGTATTAAATTACCAGTTGCAAAAACCCAATCGTAATTATTTGGATTATCTTCGTATGAATCTGCACCAATATATTTTGCAATATATCGAACATTTTCTTCATCATTTGATGAAATAACTAACGATGACGTCGTTAAACATCCTTTGCCAATTATGGAACCAATTACATACGGATGTGTTTTATATGGTCTTTCTGACCATTCAACAGCCTGATTCATAGGTATTACAAACTTAATATTGTGAGCATTTCTATCAAGACTGTAATATTTATTTTGATACTTATCCATCAATTCCTGCGTCGTTGCATTTTTCCAATGCTTTGAACCATTTCCAAATCTGGATTTATACGTCCAAATATGTTCTCCATTACATTCCAAAACACGACCATCTGTCAATTCAACTTCATAAACATCAAGTTCACCCTGTGGATAAACACCTGTAATCGGAACAGGTTTACCATAATGATTAAACACATAATCACCTATTTGTAAATCACCATTTCGTTTACGATATACAGAACCATCTTTTGACCAAACTGGAATCATAGTTGAATCAGAACAAGCTTTGCCCGTACCTGTGGAGCCGCAGAATAAGAACGAACTCATTGGCTTCGTCTTATCATGCAAATCTGCTACACAGACCTGTAAACGATGAGCAATGATATTTGTCGCATTCTCCTGTGCAAACACATGTGCATCCAATTCTTTCTTGATTTTCGTTGCGTCAACTTTAAATGCCACATTTACATTGGTGGATTCATAAATGACATCCGCAAGCAATTTCTTATTCATACGTCGATGAGAAAAACGATACCAACCAACCATTGCGTCAAACACAAGAAGAGACTTACGTGGCTGTGCGGATGCAGGGACATAACGATTTGTCAAATCATAAATCAAACCAAAGATATTATCATCATAAAACTGATTATCCACACCATACCGACGTGCCATATCACGCAAAATTCGAACAACCATATCTTTTGACGGTGGCTCTAAATTGATACGCTGTAAACGTTCAACCAAAGGCTGATTCGGCTTGATATACATACGAAACTCATCATATGTTGTAGCCGCAATAACACGAATACCACGTGTACCGGAATCGGCAAGCAATGGTTTTAATGCTTCTACAGCTGCATCTGATAACTGTACAATCTGATGAAACTCATCGATAAAAAGAACAAGTTCTACATTATTTACTTTACAGAACTTTTCTGTTTCATCAAACAAACGTTTTAACTCATTTGCCATGCGGTCTTTGTCAACAGATGCTATAATTTTTGAAGGTTCTACCTCTAAATAATAACGGTCTTTATCCTTTAACATGCAGCCCTGTACCAGAGCCGTCTTTCCAGACCCGGGTTCTGCCAAAAGCATAACATTACAAAGTTCAGGTCGCATCAAAGATGCCATAACTCTATTCATTTCCACTTCACGACCAATAATCGGACGCTCTGCACGCTTCAATGGTTTTGCATATTTTCGTAAAGCTGGATAATTATCAATAGTTTTATCATTGGCATCTTTATAAGGTTTTAATTTCTCTCTAATATCATCATCAAAATACATAACCACATATCCTTTATCTCTTTATTTTTCTTTTTATTTTTTTGTATTTACAACAAAAGAAACATTTTCTTCTGCTACATAAATGTCTGACTCAGAATTCGATGATGATAAACGTATATATACATCACTATCTGCAGGTTTAAACACATGCACATAATCACCATCTAATACACAAGAATAACCATCAGTTGAATCACCAATCGTAACGACTTTATAATCAGACGTACCAAACGAATTTGCCTGCAAATTCTCTGCATCCGATACAGACATAAATGAACCATAAACTTTACCATTACCCGTATCAATTACAAAGCCATTCTTCTGAGATTCCAAACTACAATCTGACTTTGTATCAATGACATCAACCAAGAGTTTTGTCTTTGACTCTTTATCAGTTACTTGTAAAGATGTCTCTTTACTGCCACATCCTGTAAATAATAACATCAAACATATCATACCTGATACAAGTATGCCTATTTTTTTTCTCATAATTGTCTCCCTTCTATTATTAAAATATATCACATTTCTGCTCATATATCAATAGAAATTGAATAATATATACGATTTGTTATTCCAAAAAAAAAATACATTCCACTGATATGTCAGTGGAATGTATGAATTGCATTTTAATACAATGTTTTCTGCTTCATTTCAGAACCAAGTCTTGCATTTGTTGCTCCTGACTTCAGAACAGCTTTTCCACTCTCTGGATTCGAAAAACATGCATCTGCTGACATTGTCTTCTTTGCACCTGCATCAACTACAGATTTACGATAATCCTGTCGTGCAGGCATTGTTTCCGGCTTTGGTGCAACACCAAGCATTTCACCTGTTAAACCGCTTCCAATAAGACTCTGACTTAAATCATTCGGAATAAACACCTTTGTAGCACGACCATCTGCAATATCCTTCATTGCTTCGATAGACTTCAAACGAAGTACACCTTCATTTACACCACATTCAGCCAACTTTCTAAGACCATCTGCTTCCGCATTGTAAACAAGTTCAATTGACTTTGCTTTACCTTCTGCTAAAGCAACAGCAGCATCACGCTCTGCTTCTGCAGCCATAATCTTGGCTTTCTTATCACCTTCAGCCATAGCAACAACAGACTGTTTATGTGCTTCTGCCTGCAAAACAGCTTCTCTACGGTCACGCTCTGCTTTCATCTGCTTCGTCATTGTTTCTTCAATCTCAGGTGGAGGTGTAATGTTCTTAATCTCTACACGAGTAACCTTAATACCCCAATCATCAGTTGCAGCATCCAAAATCACCTGCATATCTGAATTGATTTTTGCTCTGGAAGACAATGTTGCATCCAATTCCATATCTCCGATAACACTACGTAATGTTGTCGCTGTCAAGTTCTGTAAACCAATAATCGGGTCTTCAATACCATATGTATATTTCTTTACATCAGAAACCTTAAAATATACAACGGAATCCACACCCATCGTTACATTATCTTTCGTAATGACTTTCTGTGGTGGAAAATCATACACCTGCTCCTTTAATGAAACATTACGAACGATACGGTCGATAAACGGCATTTTTACATGAATACCAGCATTCCATGTTGCAGCATACTGTCCCAAACGCTCCACAACCATAACCTTTGCCTGCGGTACAATCTTGATATTACAAATAACCAATACCGCAATCAAAATAAAAAATACTAAAATCATTCTTTTAACCTTTTTGCTATTTCATAGCAACCTTTCTTTTTTAATTTTATTTATCCAAATCAGCATCCATAGACACTGCATGAATCGTAGATTTTACCATTGTTGCCATATCCACTGTATAATCCACACCCAAACGAATAGTACGAGACTTTCGTTTCTGACCACTTTGTGGTCTTGTTGTAGGTAACACAGTCGCATCTTGCATTTTATCAGCATACTGCTTCATAAATACAACATCTGTCTCCGGCAACAATTTTACGGCATCTTTCTGCCCTGTTCGTATCAAATAATCTTTTGCTTTGCTAAAAGACTCATAACGATATTTTGCCATTTCACAAAAAACATCAACATTTCGTTTCGAAATACCAACATCATACGGAAAATCATAACCCAAATGATGTAAATCCAAAGCCTTTACTTCATCAAAACTATACATCTTCTTTCGTGAAATTCCAACACCATCATAACTTAATCCAACATCACGTAACTTGTCCTGAAACGCAACTTCATGACGTTTTACCTTGTCCTCAAAACGAGTAATACGTTCATCTAAAATATGTGGCATGGTACGAACACGTCGTCCACCCCTTTGACCGTAAACTTTCAAACCGTATTCTTCAGCAGCACGCGATTCCATACGACACAATGCCTTGTCTTCTCGCATCTTTTTCAAATTTTCCAGCTGTTCTTTTTCTTCCATTAAATCTTCAAATTCTTCTTCGATATTATCTTCCGGTGGAACAAATGCCAAGAAATACTGATATTTTGTCATTAACATAGCATTATATTCTGCTTCATCACGAAGATAATCACCCAAAACTTTTGAATCTTCTGATTTATTTGGAGTATTCTCATAATTACGATACTCATCGAGATATTTATGATATTCCTTCCGATGATGTTTAATTCGTGAAGAATAGCTACGCAATTTAAAACCAAATTCCATCATCGGGTCATTTACTGCTTGTGATGCCATATCGTCATAATCCATAGACATTGCTTCAAGCATCGGTGTTCGCACCGTCATTTCCGATTTCGGAATAGTACGAAGTACACTATATACACTATTAATACAATCATCAATCAAACGCTGCTGACCATTACGAACCAGTTTATTATGTTCAATATCATTCAGACCTTCATGACTCGCACGATAATCTGCATATTGCACAATATCAGACATCGCTTCACGATAACCTGAATCTGGCTGTTCCAACAAACCTAACACATACTCTTTTACAATAGCATTTGGTTTTCGCATTTCTTTTCGATTAGTCGATGCTCTCCAAAGATTTCTATTATCCGGCAAACAAGCCAATAAAAACTGAGGTAAACCCTGTTGTGACAAAGTTTTATGTGTAAATTTTTTAATATAACAAACAGCATTTCGTTTATCATAAGATACTGAGGATGCCATCATCTTGACCTGTTGCTTTTGGTCTAAATATGTATCAATACCTCGTCGTAATAATTTCTTATCGTTAGGTAACAATTTACCACGCTGTGTACCGTCTTTTGTCAAATTGCCACGACCTTTATCCACCATACACAAATGACAGTGTACATGCATCGTATCAACCTGTATAACGCCGATATACTGTAAATTGTCATAATTACGAGACATCTTATCCAACCCATTCATAATTGCATATCGTAATTTCATTTGGTCAATATGTCCACGATAATCACCTTTTTGTTTACATGTAAAATCCTCATCAATAATACCATGTTCCCGCAAAAATTCTTCATCAAATGAAATAACTGTCTTTAAACATGTTTTACCTATGTCAAACTGATTCTGAATATCCTTTGCAGCATAACGTAACTTGTCATCTGACAATGCAACGTCGCCATATCCAAAACCAACACCGCCGAATTTCTCTTTCTTTTTCATCGTACGTTTCAACGACGGTATTGAATCACACGTTTCTGTTGCATCTTCTCTAGCCATATACTTCTGAATATAGCTATCCAAATCATGTATACGTGCAGGTGTAATCGGTTCTGTCGCTCCCTTACGAGCCATATACTCTAATACATAATTACCCGGAGAACCGCCACGAGAACCAGTCTTACTACCTGTCTTAATTGTATATTCGTTTACAATCACAATGCTCGACTTTAAACTCATGACCAATCACACCTTTCATATTATTTTCGTGCATTTAAAATACACTGTAAGAAGACAGCATCCACCTGTGTCTCTGTCGTCTGAGACTCATCGTTTAAACGTTCAATAACAGCATCCGATGGTGGTGCAATGCACAATTCTTTCAAAACCTTCAAACGATACTTCACATACTGTGAACGTGAACGTTTCTTTGAATTAGGACCCATAGCCTTCACCTAATTTTTTCTTATACATAAGAAAACCCTTTCTAAAATTATATTTTAATTCATGCTATCATACAGTGAGAGACATTTAGGGATGAACAGTTTGTCCATCCCTAACTCATCAATTTATTCCAGACCCTTATCGTCGGCTGAAATGTTTCTCGATGCATCATATTCGTCTGCAATTTCCTGCATACGTGTCGGAACTGTTCTATCTTTATGAACTGTCTCATCAGATACGCGAGACTCAATCTTTGATTTATCATGCGCTGGTTTCTCTAACTTTTCATCAGATTCACCATTCTTATCAACATCCTTATCAGCATCATCCCGCTCGATAATATCATCCTGCATGTTGACAGCAGCATTCGTAGAAACATCCTTTGTATGTGCTTCATCCAATTTTGCCTGCAACTTTACATCAGAAACATCTGCACCCTGCATATTTTCCATATCTACACGGTCAGAATCTTCGTCAATCAGACCATCAGAAGATGTTTCTTTTTCTTCAGCACGTTCGTCTTCTACAAACGAATTATGCTCTGCATCGAAATCCATCTTCACTTCTGCCTGCTCCTGTGGCGTATCTGGATGAATAACCTCTGATGCCATTGCTTCATCAACAATTACCTCATCAGATGCTATATCTTCGACTTCAGATGCTACATCATCATTATAATCATTTTCACTATCATAAGACTCTTCATCAGACGTAATATAATCGCCCTCTGCCATTGGCTGTTCCACAGAATTTTCGGACTCACCAACCATGATGAAATCATCCGTAGATGTACGGTCTAATAAATCCATCATTGGGTCATATGTAGACTCAGTTGTCTTTTCAGATTCCTGCGTATCCTGCATTTCATCTTCATGTTCAGACTCCAATGATTTCTCATTCTCAGCTTCTAATGCTTCACGCTGTGCCTGTTTTTCTTTCTCATTTTCAAGCAAACGTTCGCCAACACGTTTCTCAATATTCTTTGATGCCTGAGCAATCAAAACGTCTTCTGGTGTTGACAACTGATAATCCGGTGTAGGTTCAACCTGTGCCTGAGCCTGTGCTTCTGCTGCACGTGCCTTCTGCTCACGAATTAAAGCTGCTTCCTCTTCTGGTGTGATATACATTTCACGCATATCTTCTCTTGTCATTGCATCTTCTTCGGAAATCTGAGGTTCCTCAATGTACATCATAAGCGGTGGGTCAACATAACCAGATGACTCTGCTGTTAAAGAATACATTGGATAATCACTTTCGAAATCAATTCCGTAATAATCCAACAGTTTATCGTTTTTACGATTGATACCCGTTCCTGCAAGTTCCAAATAAACCGTTGGAAGATTCAGCTTTTCTTCATCCGTTTCAGCAACAAAATCACCACCATAAGTTGCAATCTCATATGCAGCCGGATTTGGCGGTGGAACGATTGTCAAATTCACCCTCGCCGGAAAACTATATGTCTGATTTTCCAACACATCAGGAAGACCAAACTGTTTTGTATAAAATTTACCCACTGTAATCATATGGGCGATTTCCTCTGGATTTGGATAATACAAAATATCCTTTGTAAGATAAGGTACATCTGCATTATCAAAATACAGAGAGGAAATATGAAATGGGAAATCACCACGGACTTCCGTAACAGACCCTATTAAATGCATCAACGGAAGATAAGAATGTGCTTCTGTCTCAAATTCCATAAATCCCTGCTTACATTCAAAGGTCATTTCACATGGTACGTTCTCCAACACCATAGCGTCATCGAACATATGCTGTTCTAATTGTGCATGTAAATGATTCTTTAACATGCCTTTTAATCTCATGCTCATATTGATGTTCCTTTCTGTTTTCTATTAGCATACTATCATTAGTATACCCGATTTTAACTCATAAATCAATCCTTTTTTGGCTTAGAAAATATAATCTTAAGCCAGCTTATCATTTTCTTACATACAAATTTAATCAATTTGCAATGTACCCAAATACTGATACCAACAAAAAATACAAACGGTGCAAGCCACATCATAATCATGACAGAACAATCACTCACTGTAAAATTTGCAAGTGTCAAACCGTTTTCAATACCAATTCCGGTCATCTGAAACATCTGAATACCAATCATAGGTACAGCATACAGTGTAAATGTACTGATTTCGCAAAGCAAACAGAACATCAATAAAATTGCCAAAATAATAGCAATCACTCTCTTAATGCATGATTTCTTTTCTGCCGCATTTACAGTCTTATTTGTTACATCGTTCTTCTTCTTTAAATTCATAATTATTGTCCCTTTCCTGATAAAATGTTTCATATAAAATTACGGCATATGTTATCCACATATGCCGTATACTTTTAATCAGCAATTGTGAATCCATTCAAATGAGAAATATTACCCGCTTTATCAATGGAATATGTCACTACAATATGACCTGTAGATGCTTCTTTATCAGCACCTTTGATTGTTGATTGTACGGTCACTTCTGTAAAATAAGAATATACATCATCTTCGATTGATGTTACATGTGACTGCTTATCCACATATGTCATATTAAGTACACCAAACTCACCATTATCAATTGCATTCGTTTCATTACCATCCTCATTCTGTTCGGATTTCAAATCAGGTAAGATAATCGTACCAAAATTGCCATCATTATTTGCAAAATTTTCATCAAAATCTTTCTTTAATGCTTCATAATCAGCACCAGATTTCCATGTAAAATACTTTTTTAAAACTTTACTTTCAATGATACCGTCATCTGTCTTTACACGCTTAGTATCAAGACCTGTCACTCTTGATTTTGCACTATCAGCAGCATTTAAAGACGATACACGCTGTTTCTCAATATCACCATTTAATTTCTGAATTGCCATACTCTGATTGTTCAAATTCTTATTCCAAACCTGAGACGATACAATCATATTTGCAATGACAATTACAAGAGCAATCACAACACTAATAATCAAAATACGAAACTCTTTTATTTTTGCTTTCACTATATTTTACCGCCTTTCTTACTTATTGGAACTATTCTTTAATGCATCTCTTGCTGCTTCATTGGCTTCTTTTGCATCCATTGCTTCTTTATCATTATGATAATCTTCTAATTCTTTCCGTGTTTCCTCAGAAATACCTGCATTCTGCATGACATCAAAAATAGTTGTTGTATCAGTCATATCTATTTTTTCAGACGCATTATCACTACCTGTCACACCCATATAAGTCTGACCAAGAATTGTCATATGATGACTTACATTATCAAATGAATTGCTATCTGCATGATACTTTGCAGTCACATATGCAATTACGTTTTTACTATTATCAAAACACTCCCACAATACATCAATACTATTACTACTAAAACTATAACTATTCATAAATTGCCAGCAACTTGAATTACCAATCAAATTCACATCAAAAAGATATGGACTTGTACGCACATCTGTACCTTCCCCAAAATAAGCGTCTAACTGTTTTGATATTTCTTCCTGCTCTGCCTTTCTCTCGTCTTCTTGTTCTTTTGTTAATTGTTCACCATTACTCAAGAACGTACTTAAATACTGATTAAACAAGTTTGCAACATCATCACCTGATTTTTTCGCAGAATTTAATCCATTCTTAACATCATCTTCCGAAACAGGTTTCTGCTTCTTCGTAACATCCTCATACTCACTTTTCAAATCATGATACTGCTTCTCATTCTCATCCACTTTTGCACTGTAATTCTGATAATTAACAAATGTAAAAATCAAACTAATACCAACAATTACAGCACTTACAATCATAACAATCTTTTTTCGCAAATCTGCCATGTTTGTTATCCATTCCTTTCTTATTATGTATTTTTATTTTCAAAAGCATTGAAAAATGCTCATTTATAAGTATATTATAACACGGCTGATACAAAATATCAACCGCGTTATACAAAAATATATGTGAAATATCAGTCTATCTATCCTGTAAATTCAGACCTTTGACAACATCCGTATACTGCGACGGATTTGATTTTTGTTTATTACGATATACATAATAACCTTTACCAACGAATTTACCACTTGACCATGTTTCACAGCCGGGTGAACGGTCGCCATACGATGCAGATACAAATGACGCATCTGAATTCGGGAATTTCTTCTTTACAATCTCATTCGAAACGTATACAACAACATGTCCATGGTCACTTCCAAGTCTTGCCGACGTAGTAATTAAAATATCACCGGGTTGTAATTGACTTAAATCACCTTGAAATTCACCAATAAATTCCCAATTTGGAGACGACGCCATATATGCATCCTGCATATCCGTGTTTCCTGAAGGAAAATTATCATCTGCACCAGACCAACGAACAGCCGTTGCAACACCACGGTCACAAGACTGATACACATCATCAGTAGGAAAAACTTTATCATGTACAGTCTGATACAACTGTGTACCATTATTATGATTACCTTGGTCGGTTGTTTCATATGCATAGGCTACCGCAGCTTCTGCAATACTTGCATTTCCAAGTCCAGCCTGAGAATTCTTTGTACCATCACATTTTGCTTCTTTACTTGAATAAGATGTAGCCTGAGAACCACCTTGAACCGTGTTTGCTAAAGCAATAATAGACTGAGCATATGTTGCATCACCTTGCTGTCCTTTAAACTTATTATACCATTTCGTTGCCTTATCCGCACGTTCTGCACCTTTAAAATTACTTGCATTACCTTCGAAATGTAAATTCCATTGAACAGCAGCTTCTGATGCAGAACTTACACTCTGATTTTTCCAAGATTCGACCCATGCAGCTCGGTCATAACCACCTGTTGTATCAAAAATGAATGCCATCTGTAAATCAAAATCATACCAGTTATACTGACCATTTGTCGAATTTGCATAATCAAATAAAGCATTACCTTCAGGTCCAGTAAAACCAAACAAACCAATACCACAGAAGAAATGTCCTTCCGAACCCTCATACGCCGATGAATTAATACTTGTACCACTACCACCAGATGTCATCGTACATCCGTTACTGGTCGTATGGGGTTTTACATAAAATCCTGAATTTATGTACTTCTGAGCCATTGTAGTTCGTGTATAATCGCACAACGAATCAGGCATGTTTGAAACAGCCTGTGCTTTCTGTGGAGCAGTAATATTAAAAGGCTCATCGTAAATACCCTCAATCGTTGTAGGGTCCATACCACATTCCTCTTCCATATTACCTAACATACCTGCCGCCTGCTCATCCGATAAACCAAATGCCTTTGCAACAGCCCACGCTTTTGCAGCATATTCTTCTGCTGTACCCGTCGGACCAGCATCAGGTGTAGTCGCCATGTTCTTCAAATCTTCCAAACAGTCATCATCACTATCTTCCTGTTTGATTAACAGATTATTTGCATGATAGTTCGCAAGCATCATGCCGCCAGTACCAGTACAAGCAACTAACGTTGCTATCAACACACCAGATACCACTTTCGTGGATAAATTTGTTACACTTGCTATCTTACCAACCGTATTGGTGGTAAATGTAGACAATGTTTTCAAACCAAACAGACTCGATGCTCCGACTTTAAATGCATTGCCAATTCCACTGCCAAGTGTTGATATGCCATCGTGAATCCAACCAATCGGACCACCTGCACGCTTCGACGTATTTCCATCATCTACTGGGTTTACATCCACATCGATAGGATTAATAGAACTAACACCACGAATATCCGATGGTTTCGCACGATTACCTGATGACTTTGGATGTTTTTTTCCACGTCTTCTTATTGCCATAACCTTCTATCCTTTCTTGTATGTATATGAACTAGAACCACCCATCACAAACGTGATGGGTTGAACCATTTTACCAAAATGTTATCAGTTTACCAGATTCGTTTGTATTAATCGTATAACTCGTTTCAATATCTTTTGCATCATATTCCAACTGTAAAAGATTCTGTAAATCGGTTGTCTGATATTTTACTTTTGCATCATAAAACGCCTGCCAAGCAGTCTTTAACTGATTAATTTCCTGCGAAACACGTGCAGTCTTTGATGTCGAATCAACCTCATCATCATCTGACGCTTCCGGTGTAAAAATATTACCCGATGTATCTGTCCATTTGATACTTTCAATATCAAATGACGTATCGTCTACATTGGCATCAGTCTTATGGTCATCTAAATATTTCTTCCAATCAGATAAACTATCAGAACCTGTCAACTGCGTAAGATAACCTTTTTTTACTGTACCGTTTTCCCAATTAAAGCTATAACCATTTGGTACAACGACCTTTGTATCAAGATACAGCCATGCATCTTCATCCGTCAACGTCAAAATATTATTTTCATCATCTGCATTATACCACGTATTTTGCTTTACAGACCATATAAATCGTTTCTCTTTATTATCATCTGTTTGTGCTGACGTCCTTGCCATCGCATAGACAGAATCATTTGCAATTACAGCTGGTGCAGATGGTTCCGTCATACCATCTTTTACAAGACGATTTGCATATTCATCCATCAATGATTTCTGTTTTCTCATTTCAACCAAATCATTACGAAGCAAATTACGATATGCTACTTCTGCCGGACGAGAAATCAATTCCTCATAAATGTCAAAAACAGTCCATTTCTTTTCATTTAAGAATGATGCTTTCGTTGCATATGTACCGCCCGGATTGAAATAAATTGCCGCTTGGTCAAACTTGTTAAACGTTTCATCAGCATATTGTGCAGTTGACGTACCAACTGTAATATTTTTCGTTGAACGCAAATACAAATTCATAATTTGTGATGGGAATGGTGTTGCAGAATACAAATAAACACCAAGGTAACCTGTTGCACCAAACTGATATATCATCGCATCCGGTTTTGATTTCAACTCAGAATAAGTCATATCTTTTTTACAACCAGATAAGAATAACTGATATTCATTTGCATCTACAGGTACAGAAGATACATCTTGAAACTTTAACAACAAGAAACATTTGGTATGGTCATCATTTGTATAGACTCCTAAAACAGAACCCTGTGCACCTGACAATGACATCGTAAATGAAGATGTGTATTGTGCCTGACCAGACAATGCTTTTGTATCATACCGTACTTTACTAACAACAATCGTACTCGTTAAAATACACATCATCAAAAACAATGACATAAACATAATACCAAAACGTTCAATCGCATAATGAGGTCCAAACTTTCGTAAAAATTTCACAACGTCTTATTCTCCTTTCATATTTACAATTTATCTTTATTATATCTTAAAAATCAGCATATATCAACAGATTTTTAAGATATAATACAAAAAAGAAAGCCGAAACACGTTTCGGCTTTCCCATACATTGCAGACTTAATGGTCAAAGATAATTGTAAAATCACTATCTTCCAGATTCTTAACATCTCCATTACCTTTTGCAGCACCATCTAATGTATTTTTACCAGCTTCACTGAACGTCTGAATAAAGTCCCAACCACCAGTCAACATTAAAATTGCACCTAAGATGATAAGAGCAAGAGTAACAATCCAATTCGTCTGACCTTTACCATGACTGATAAGATTCTTTGCTGTCTGATAGATACCAGCACCTACCATGATAACACCGATAATCATTACAATCATCTTTACCCAAGAACCAATGTTTTTACCCATTGTCTGAATAAATGTACCAATTGAACCGGTATACATCATTGCTGTATTCAACATAACTGCATCTAAAAAATTCATGTCCGGTTTCTCCTTTCTTAAATATTTATGTAAATATGATTGACGTCAATCAGAAATAGAGAAACCCATTTCTGATTCATGTTTATAATATATCAAAATAATAAACTTGTCAACCAAATATATCCAAAAAATGGCAAAGAGAAAGCCGAAATACATCGGCTTTCTCAAAAACATATTATGCAAATATTTATACAAAATCATTTGTTCCGGCTGTGTTCTTATATGCACCCTGCGGCTGTTGAATACGTCCATAAGAACCTCTACCACCAATCTGACCACCAGCATTTGTTCTAATCGGATTTATAGAACCAACACCTCTTGCTGGACCAGTTGGCATTGTGCCCTCATTTGGAAGACTATTCATAGGATTTGGCATTTGTCTATTTGCATTACGCGACGGCATATATCCACGCTGACTTGCATTTCCACCACGAGCTGCATTTACTGCATTGATATTTGGTGTAGACGGCATTGCATATCGACTGCCTGCAATATTTGTCTGAGCATTCTGTGTATTATTTACACGATATCCGCCAGCACCATTCATGCCTGAAGAACCATTACGACCAGCCATACCAGCCATGCCTGCGGCTCCATTTCGTCCAGCTGCTCCGCTCATACCACTTCTACCAACCATGCCGTTTCCACCGTTCATGCCTGCAACACCACGTCCAGTTGCACCTACAGAACCAACACCATTCATTCCGTTAGCTCCACCCATACCGTTGACATTCACAGAACCGCCAACAACACGATAAGAACCAGCCATGCCACCGTTAGCACCATTTGCACCTGCCTGACCCATTCCACCGTAACCATTGCCACCAGCCATACCGTTTGCACCATTACGTCCGACAGCCACATTACGATTTTCAACACCAACACTACCCTGACGATAAGCATTCATACGTCCCTGAGCATTAGCATTTGCGTTTACATTCTGAGCAGACATTGCACGTGCATCAGCAGCTGCACCCATCATAGAGACACCACGACCTGCCTGACCAGCAGCACCATTCACACCGTTTGCACCTGCAAACTGACGATAACCACCATTTAATGTACGAGTACTCTCTTCATAACCGTCACTTACAATGGCATCACTTGTAGAAATTCCATGTACATTATTATTTGCAACAGTATTACGACCGGATGCACCATTCGCACCAGCAACACCGTTTGCACCATAACCTTTTCCGTTAGCACCATATCCGGCAGCACCGTCTGCACCATATCCGGCAGCACCGTCTGCACCGTAACCATCAGCGCCATAGCCAAATCCGTTAGCACCTGCTACACCACCACGACTTGTTGCATTTGCACTGACACCTTTGATACTTGCACTCTGACCATCAGCACCCTCAGCAAAAGCATCACTGCTTGCTCCATCTGCACCATAGCCGTCTGCACCATAACCAGATTTACCTGCGATACCGTTTTTACCAGCAGCACCAACGCCACCATAAGCAACACCATTCGCACCCTGTGCACCGTAACCAGAACCATAACCAGCAGCATTGGCATTTACACCACGAACATCCACACCAGCATTGCCTGCTGTTGCACGATACAATTCAGCACCATTTGCATTCGCACCATTGGCACCTGAACCACGACCAGACTGACCAGCTGCACCTGCAGCACCAACGCCATAACCATTCGCTCCGGCAGCTCCATATCCTGTAGCATTTGCTGCGCCAGAACCATATCCGTTTGCACCCGATGCACCGTAACCAGCACCATATCCGGCACCAACACCTGTTGCATTTGCATTCACG
>ERZ1106951.378-NODE-378-length-45248-cov-3.578320_pt1 | contig 45248 bp, 78 predicted proteins | sample MGYA00403676_ERZ1106951 | MGnify/ENA primary metagenome ERZ1106951 (study PRJEB35170, sample SAMEA104062398) | human gut metagenome | biome: human gut; feature: human-associated habitat; material: faeces | place: Denmark | collected 2012-04-23 ...
AGTGATTTTTGCTTCCAACAGTATCGTATATGGAAAAGAATATGGAAGCGGAAAGTGCTATTTCTGCACTAACTGTGGTGCTTATGTTGGCACTCATAAGCCTAGACCACGAGAAGCGTTAGGAATACTCGCAAACAAAGAAATGCGCGATATGAAAATGCAATGTCATGAATTATTTGACAGCTATTGGAAAAACGAAAGTTCAAACGAAGAAAGACATTCTACAAGAAGCAATGCTTATTGTAAATTGGCAGGAGAAATGGGTATTCCAATAGAAGAATGTCATTTTGGGCATTTCAATTTAGATATGTTAAATAAAGCATATGCTGTTTTGCAAAAATGGGAAAAGAATGAAAATGAATAAAAGGAGAGATATATGGAAATTGAACGTAAATTTTTGGTAAAAACTCTTCCAGAAGGATTGGATTCGTATAAGTGTAAACATATCGAACAAGGATATTTAAACACAAATCCAGATGTGCGTATCAGAAAGTCTGACGAAGATTACATTCTGACATATAAAGGAGATGGCATGTTGTGCCGTGAAGAATATAATCTGCCTCTGACTAAAGAAGCTTATGAACATTTGAAGGCAAAAATAGACGGAACACTGATTCAGAAAAGAAGATATTTGATACCGCTTGCAGATAGACTCATGGCTGAATTAGATATTTTTGAAGGGAAACTTGCACCATTACAACTTGTCGAAGTTGAATTTGAGACAAAAGAAGATGCCGAGAGGTTTGCCCCGCCTGTATGGTTCGGAGAAGATGTAACCTTTGACAAAAATTATAAAAATAATTCGCTTTGCAAATAGTTTCCGCGACCATGCATAAGAGAAATTAAAATTGTGGCGTTATCTGCGATACATTGTGTACGTTGCAGACAATTTCTTGTTGGAATACAAAAATAAAGAGGATTGAGCAAACGAAAGGAGAGCAGAAAAGGACGCATGAAAAGGAAACCTTGTAATAGATGGATAGGACGAAAATATTGGTGCGAAAAAAGTAACAATTGGCGAAAACTTCATAAGATACCGCTGTGCAGAAAAGGTGTGAAAACATGCTTTAACTGCGGTTTGCCGTTCTGCTGACATTAAAACTTAGGAGGAAAAATTGATGAACCCAAATGATTTTGCAAATGCTGTGACAGAAATGATTATGTCAGAAAAGGAACACTTTAAAAAATATATTGAAAACGAGGATTGGGAAGGATTGCAGGATGAAATTTATTATTATGCCAAATCTGCGACAGAAGGTTAATAAAATATGGGAATGGATGAAGATATGCTCGACTGTATCCGGGCGTTAGCGGAAAACAGAATACAGGATGCAAAAGATAAAGCAATCATCTGTTGCATAAACGATACAACAAAAAAGAATGCCTCAAAGACATCTTATTATAAGAAATTATTGGAAAATGGCTCAACAAAAATGTTTGAACTTCCACTCAATCTCAAAGGATTGCTTAATGTACAAGATGTGTCAGACTTCAATGAAGCCAGATACTATCTTGGGAAAGAGCAGAAAAAGGCATATGAGCAGATTGTGGAAGGCGTTAACTCAACATTTAGAATGCTCGAATATGGCATCGCATACATGAACAGCACACTGATATTTGGTGAGCCGGGAACTGGAAAGACCGAATTTGCAAAATACGTTGCATTTAAACTTGGGCTTCCATATGCATACTTAAACTTTTCATATCTGATAGATTCCTACATGGGAAAAACAGCGCAGAACTTAAACAGGATATTTGATTACTGCAAAGGGCAAAAATGTGTGCTGATGTTGGATGAGATAGACTGCATTGGCATAGAACGTGGTCATGATACCGGAGCAGACGGAGAACTTGGACGAACAACAATAGCACTTATGCAGTCACTGGACGGCTTGGTAGATGGTCAGATTGTCATTGGTGCAACTAACCGATGTGACCGACTGGACAAAGCATTGTTAAGACGATTCCAACGTCAAGTAGAGTTCAAACCGTTTGATAAAGAAGAACGTCAGGTTATGATTGAAGCCTACATGAACAGTGTGGATTCTTCATTTCTCACGGATGACATTGTCCAATATGCAGATGAATCTCACACACAGGCTGAAATCGTAAAGTTCCTTATTGAGCAAATCGTAAATAAAATAAATGAATGAACGGAGGAAATCATGCAGTTATTGGATAAATATTATAATTCCATAAAAATAGGAGATACTGTATCTCTTTTCGGTGAGATTGGTCAAGTCAACGAAGAAATGGGGGCGTTAGGTATTTACTTTAAAGAGGGCGTTAACTGGGAATTGGTAAAAAATAAACTAAAAAAAATGGAAAATTGCAAAAAGACATTATATTTCTGCTATAATGAAACATTTGTTTCGTTCTGGGAAATAATGAATAACCTTACGGGAAGTATAGAAGATGTCTGTCATGTTGTAGTGAAACTTTAAAATGAAAGGGCAATTATGTCAAAAATAATAATTGAGAAATATAAATGTGATATTTGCGGAAAAGAAGTAGAAAAAGAAGCAGACCTTAGAAAAGAAACTGTTCCATGCTACGGAGAAGGTTCTTTTTTTACCCAGATATCAGTTGATATGTGTGATAATTGTGCTTCAAGGTTGAGAAAAATCATATATCAGAATTTTGCAGAAATAAGGGATAACTATGGTTTGACTGTGAAACAGGTATTCAAAAAAGATGATAACTCACAATTCGAAAGCGATAAAAACTGTTTTCTTTCGTCACAGGAAGAAATTAATAAATGCTATGAAGCTGTGCAGAATATGAAGTTCAGCTCCAAAAACGGTAGTTGTTCACTAGAATATGAAAATATACGGATTTCTATTGCCGACAACAGGACTTCCTGTTTATCAGACGATGAAATCAGAGAATTATGCAAAATCGTCCTGCTTAAAATGATACTCCATTAAATCAACTGAAAATCACGGAAAGGAAATTATTATAATGGAAAAATATATTATTGTAGAAGATAAAAATGGAAATTTGTCTATTGTCTCAAACCAAGAATATCGCAAAGAAAATGATAAACGCTTGAAATGGGACGCTATTTCCGGCTCAGATGAAATGGAAGAAGCTGAAAAAATTTTGGCACATATCAAAGAAGTTGGCGGTGTGCAGAATTATTTCACTGAACTAATGGATAAATTGGATTTTCATACAGTCAAGACACCGGAAAAAACAGTTGTTTCGCTTGTAGAAAAGTTGCCGGACGGATTTGTTCGGGTTCAACAGCTTAATAACAGCCTCTATAAAATCATGGAGGAAGGAACTGCCGAGCAGGAAGACGCTATTATGGTAACTCTTGGGCGCAATGTCAAGCTAAGAAAATGCAAGACCAAAATGAGGATGTAATAAGACCAATTAAAGAATCAGAAGATGATGATGTATATGCGTTTATTGCACAACAAGCTTTAGCACATTTTTCGGCAAAAGAACTCATGGAAATGTTGTCATCAGATAACAGCTCACTTCCTGTGGAGGTAGCTGTAGAAAAAGAAGATGCTCTGCAAGGGTATTATTCAAGCAGTTGGAGAAAGGTCAAGCCACGGTTTGAATTTAAACTGCTTGAAAAATCCAATGAATAAGATAAAGGGGAAGTAAATGTTTGAAGATGTTGTTAAAAGAGAAATTGAAAGTGAATTGAATACAGGCAAGGGATGCATCGTGTTTGAAGTGGGATGTGCTTTAAATAGTCATTATCTTGAAGTTTTCTGCGATAAAATGAATTTGCGTTCTGTCGGACTTCTGGATAACCTTGTTCTACATCTTTCAATAGATGGAAAAAAGTTCACCGATTATAGTCTTGATTACCGTTGTTATCCGGGCGGATTATATGCGACCATAGGTAAAAGAATTGAACACAGCGTAAGCAGGATAGGTTATCCTTATTTTGTTGAACCGAAAGATTTCAAAAAGAAAATGGAATTGCAGTTTGATATGGAATTTGCTTGCAATGAAAACGATGTGATAGATAAAACAAGTCTGATAGTACCGATTCAATTAAATCTAGATGCAGACAACCCGGTGTGTGGTCTTTCGTTACGTTACCATTTTATGTATACAGACACGGTTATCATAACGTCAATCAAACATTGTGAAAGCGGTTGAAATGGTTGCAGATGCAGTCAACATTGACTGTCATTTGATTGAAGTTAACGGCAACAGGTATATTGAGAGAATTACAGAAATCATTCCTAATAAAGATAAGGGAGCAGAACCTTTTGCTGAAAAAGATATTCTAAGATGCGATGCTCAGAATGTATTTGTGACCGGATTCAGTGATGAAATGAAATCAAAGATTGTGTCAAAACTTACAAAAGCAGAAAAAGAAGAATTTTTGCATGACATTGGCATGTGTGACCTTATATCACAAGGGAAAATTAGCCCGGAAGTGAATACGTGGATGGAAGCAGTATTAGCTTATTAGAGGAATAAAATGGAATACAATAATGAGAAATTAACAAAACTTGTTGAAGATAAAAGCGTTGAGAAGATAGTGTTCAACACTTGGAAAGAATGCCGAATAATTAGAAAAGATAAGTCAGTCAAATACATGTCTGGAATATTTGCGTCCGAGGACGAGTATAAGGAGTTTGCTCAAAGACTGATAAAACAGGTAAAAAAGAAATTAAAAATTTCGCAAGCCGTATATTCATTGAGGGATGAAGAAAGAAATGTAAAAATTTTAATTTTGCATCCTCTGATGTCAATGGGATTCACATATGAAATCCTGTTTACCTCGGACAACGGAGTAAAGGAGAACGAACATGAGACGGTTTAGAATCGGAGAAATAGTTCTCTGCAAATGCCCGGAGGGATTCCTTGAACCCGGGGAAATCGTAGAAACTGTCACGAAAAATGGACGCACAGAGATTGTAGTCCGGTTTCCAGACGATGAAAAAATATGGAAGTACGAAACAATCCTGCCGGAAGATATTGTTATTGTATCTTCCGAGCCAAAACCATGTCTGGAAAATCGGTCATCATGGGAACAACAGCATATGGAAGAGATAAACGCTGTCTTTGGAAAAGACATGAGCGGATACGTGTTGGCGATTTATGACACATTGAAAGAAATCGAAGATGATTTTGAAAACTATGCACATAACAATGATTATTGCCGGAAGGTACTCGATAAGTGGGTATTTGTCATGGCATAAGAAAGGGGAAAATATGGAAATTACAGCAATTGCAATTGAAAATTTGCGCGATAAAGGATTAGAACTTTTAGAAGAAACACAAGAACTATCTACAAACGAGGAAGTTTCTACAGTATGCCCCGATACTTTTGGAATTTGTATTGGTTACTGTGATAAGAAAACTGATACCTACAAGTCACTCTTCAAAAAGGATGAAGAAAATGGCAATACCTATTATCTTGAACAGTATCTCCAAAAATGCACAATGTTGCATGAACAATACAACACCGTATTAGATAGGGATACAAATGAACTGATTACGCGCGTTTATTATTATGTATTGTATGATGTGCAGGAAAGTAGCAAGAACAGACCGACAGAAGTGGAAAACCATGTAGAGAATGCTATCTGCGCAAATGGATATTTCATGTGCGAATATGAATTGCTTTTTGCACAAGAAGGCTACACGAGAAGATGTGTGATTTCGTATGCTTCCAACAATATTCCTATGTATCAGTTTATCGGAAATTTGGAAGAAGAAGTTGCAGAAATACTTTCCGGTGACTACGATGATGATAACCTTTTCAAAGATATTATCTCCGTCAAGGAAGATTCTACGGAAAATTATGGAGAAATTTTCATGTTAGACAAAGTAGGTGGTCTGCATACGATTGAGTTTATGAATGCAAGCGAACTGATGTCAATGTTGGTGTCAGTTAGGCTTCTGAATTGCAAGTTTGTGGAAAAATAAAACAATTTGACAGTGATTTTATATAAAAAGCCCTGTTGCAAGGGCTTTTTTATTGCTAAGAGCGAAGGAAGTGGTGTATAATAATATCAGAAACAGATGAATAAACCAACCATGCAAAATAGAAAAATGCGTGTTAGGCGGATTGTCTGAAAAAACAAAATAAGGGTTATCCCTAAGAAAACAATTAGGGATAGCCAAAAGCTTTCCCTGTTTATATAGATTACAAAAAATCTGCAAAATGCAGGGAAAGAAGGATAAAATGGGAACAAAAGATGCGACCGAAAAGATATTGGCAGACTACAATGATGTGTTTGCCGATATAATCAATGCCCTTATATTCAAGGGGAAACAACAGGTAAAACCGGAAGATTTAGAAAGTACAGGACAGCGTTCCATGTATAAAGCAGATACATCGAAACTGCATGAGCAGGAAAGAGATGTGTCAAAATTCTGGAAGAAGTGCAACATCAAGCTTACACTGTTTGGAATGGAAAACCAGACAAAACCAGAAAAATATATGCCTCTCCGGGGCATAGGATACGACGGCGCATCCTACCGAAGTCAGTTATTGAACCTAAAAGCAGGAGAAGAACCTTGCGCGGTTTTAACAATCGTACTATACTTTGGTACAGACAAGAAGTGGGATGAACCGACAAATTTAAAGGAAGTCATCAATGTTCCAGAGGAACTGGAAGAATACATTAATGATTATAAAATAAATGTATTCAACATTGCATGGCTTTCGGATGAAGAAATCGCAAGGTTTAAAAGTGATTTCAAGGTTGTGGCAAATTATTTTTGTCAGAAGCGCAGAAACAGCAACTATGTGCCAAAAGATAAAACGGTAATTAAACATGTAGATGCTGTTTTGAAACTGTTATCAGTCATGACTGGTGACAGCAGGTACGAGGAAATTCTGACAGATAATGAGGAAGAAAGCGAGGTATATACTATGGATGCAGTTTTAACAAAATGTATGGAAATGGGAAAAGCAGAAGGCAGAACCGAAGAAAGAAACATTCTTTTAGAAATTTCAAAATTGATTTCCAATGGATTAACCTCAGAGGAAATCATAAGCAAGGGATATGACAAGGAATCAGTAGACCTTGCATTTTGCTTACGAAAATAAAAAAAATAAAGCCACTGCGTTAATGCAGTGGCTTTATTTTTTTACAATTTAGCGTGAATAATAATAAATAAATGTTAAAGCCAGTAAGATACATTCTTTAATTGGGATGTATCTTTTTTGTTTACAAAAATAATGGTATTTTGATGGTATATTCTACTTTACATTTTGCATTTTATATGGTATAATATATGTATAATAAGAAAGGAAAACACTGTATTATAGGCGGTGAGGTTACGGTTTGAAATATTACGCAGTAAAATCAATTGACGGAAGAACAGTAAATAAACTTTATACAGACTGGGAAGGCGCAAATGGATGCGCTGTAGCCGTGGCACACCATAGAAGCGTGTTTAAAAGCTTTAAAACAGAAGTGGAAGCAAGAAACTTCCTGCACAGTGAACCTATTGCAGATTACGCAATGTCTCGAAGATACACTGGATTTGCGGATGAAGAGACACCTATTAACACAGGTGACTCTGAATCAGACTTAGTCATGAATGAAGAAATGGAAATCCGGGGACAATTTGTAAATCCTGTTTTTGAAAATGAGGACACGGGATATTGTGTTTTTTCATATAAAGTACCCGATAGAGGATGTATTAGATGTGTAGGTTACAATCTGCCGAAAGAAAAAAAATCTATCTGTATTATGAGAGGAGAATATGTAACTAATAAGTATGGCTTGAATTTTGAAGTAAAATCTTATGAAATTGAAAGAAAAACGACAAAAGCAGGCGTAATAGAATTTCTATGCCTGCTTGATGGCGTTGGAAAAGCACTTGCAGGACGTATCTGGGATGAATTTGGAAAAGATACTTATAAGATTCTGGAAAATGATACAGAACGACTTGCTTGCGTAAAAGGAATAAGCTTGGATAAAGCAAAAAAAATCAAGTCAGCCTACAGGAAAGTGCAAAGTATTTCGGAACTGTCAAAATTCTTGATTGAGTATAATATTGCACCAAAGTTTGCCAAGAAAATCGTGAATAAATACGGAACGGATGCGCTTGATAAAATCAAGAAAAATCCGTACCTATTGTTTGAAATCAGCGGAATCACGTTCGAAAGTGCTGATTCATTAGCCATGAAAATGAATATGCCAAAAGATAGTGCTAAAAGATTTAATGCATGTATCAGAAGCATTTTACTGGAAGGAGAACTAAATGGAGACACTGGTGTAGAAGTGTCCGAATTGCAGAAAAAAGCATTTTCAATCTTGAAAATGGATAATGCCGAAGAAAGCCAAAAAGAATGGATGCGCATGTTTAAGGACAAAGAACTCCATGCAGTCCGTCTTGATATGAATGGAACAGGCTTAAAACAGTACATTTTTTCAGATAGTGTGTACCAAATGGAGAAAAAATGTGCTAAAATGATTTCAGAATTGGCAACGTTCAAACCAGAAAGCAAAAATTGGGATGAACTTATCGTCAAATCAGAAGTAAACGATACGCTTTTGCTCGACGCAACACAGGTGGATGCAGTGATTAATGGATTGTCGTATGGAATGACCGTTATCATGGGAGAACCGGGAACTGGAAAAACAACGACAATCAAAAAAATCAGAGATTTAGCAGAGCAGGAATTTCCAGAAATGAAACAGGTTTTTCTTGCACCAACAGGACGTGCTTCGCGCAGAATGGAAGAATCTATCGAACAGGAAGCAGAAACAATCCACCATGCTTTAAAACTTGGCATACAGGATGAAGACTACGATAAAGAAGAAGTAAAACTCGAAAATTCCCTTATCGTTATTGATGAAATGTCAATGGTAGACATCCGGTTAATGTATAAGCTGTTAAAAGCAATCAAACCGGGCTGTATCGTCATACTTGTTGGAGATATTAACCAGTTGCCAAACGTAGGAGCAGGAAGAGTATTGCAGGATATTATTGAAAGCCATATAGTTCCTGTAACAGAATTAAAACATATCCATAGACAGGATATGGATGCACGTATCTATATTAATGCACATAATATCAATAATGGTATTCATGATATACAAGACGGTAGTGATTTCAAATTTCATACACTGCCGATGTCTGAACAGACAGAAAAAGAAATGGTAGACCGTGTTGTAGAACAGACGGATAAATATGGACTTGGAAATGTAATGTGCTTATGCCCTTATATCAAGGGAATGTGTGGTGTTGAACGTATGAATGTAATGATTCAGCAGAGATTAAATCCAAAGCACAGCAACTATGAAATGGAAATCATCACAAATGGCTACACTATCCGAACAGGTGATTTGGTCATGCAGATTAAGCGCAATACAGAGGAAGCAACTAACGGTGAAATCGGTATCGTAAAAGATATTGACCGAGTAGAAGATAAACCATGTGTATTTGTACAGTTTGATAAGAACTGTGTTGAATATAAAAAAGGGGATTTTGAATACTTGACACTTGCATATGCATCAACAGTACATAAGTCACAGGGTTCAGAAGCCAAAGCAGTAATTTCATGTCTATGGGATTATCATTCAAAAATGAAATATAGAGCCATTCCATATGTGGCAATTTCCAGAGGAAAAGCAATGGTGGATTTCTACGGAAGTAGAAGTGCACTGGATGAAGCAATTGATAATATCAAACAGTTGCAAAGGATTTCTCTGTTCGGCAGGTTTTTAAAATATGAAGCAGGAGAATATGTACATGTATAATGAAAAAAAAGAAAAACTAGAAGAAAAAGAACAGCGTAAAGAACGCCGGACAAAATATACACTTGAGCAGTTACAGGAATTCGGGGGAAAAGAATTAAAAGATAAACACATTTTTATCTGCAATGATTCCCGTGTTTTTGAAAATATCGGAGGCGATAGTTGGGTTCTATGCTATGAACAGCTATTGAAGAAAAAATATAGATGTGTATGCTTAGACCAGAACTTATACTACGTCCATATGCTTTACGCAGAAGCTTTTGTAAAGACACCAGATAAGACTAAAAATGAGCGTATCGTCTTCAAGGACGGAAACTGCCAAAATATCAGCAAGGAAAATATCCTTTGCATTACGCAGTCCGACCTTATGCAGTTAAATCACAGAAAATCATGGAAGACAGAAGAAGAACTGTTGGCGGAAGGATACAAAGGCGTATACGACGGAGCATACTACATCAATGAAAACGGGGTATGTTATGCTAGAAACGAGAACATGTTTTTTACAAAAAGGTCTGGTGCAAAACCAAAATGCCTTGTTTCTTCTTATGACAGAAACGGCACGCCACTTCTGGTTAGTGTATTCATGATTTATGCTACAGCATTTATAGATAATCCTAATAATTACAAAGAAGTCATGTTCAAAGAAGGTTCAGAAGACTTTAAGGATATTATCTGGACACAGAGAGTCGGTTCAATGAAAAGCTCTAAAAAACAGAAAAAAATTAATGACGCATATAAAGGGTATGAACGACTCGACCTCAATAAAAGGACTGTAGCTTTCATCAAAGACAGAATGGATGGGCTGTCTTATGCCAACATTGGAAAAAAATACGGATATTCACGCCAGTATATTCACCAAGAACTGAGACAAGTGCGTTTAATGTTAGGAACGGAGGGCGCAGGTGCGGAAGATTAAAAGATACATCGCTTATGTAGTGCTTCTGGTTCTGCTTGTATTTTTTGTATCACAACTGAATGTTGAACATTTGAAGAAGGTGGCAGATGATGCAAGAGAAACGGTATCTGGCATATTCGATTTAAGTGATATTGCCAATGAAGAAGATACTGCCGATTCTGATAATGGCAGTAAGACTGATTCTACAATTGCCACAGTATCATCTGGCTTAGAAGAAGTTGACCTTGTCCGGGTAGTGGACGGAGATACAATCATCATTAATACAGCCGGAGAAGATATATCAGTTAGGCTTATCGGCGTGGATACACCGGAAAGCGTCAATCCAGATGAAAACAAAAATAATGAGTATGGAAGTATGGCAAGCGAGTATACAAAAGAACTTCTTGCAGATGTGCGGACACTGTATCTTCAATACGATGTGACCAAGACTGACAAATATGGAAGAATGCTTGCATACGTGTGGCTCGATAATAATATTAACACCTTGAGCCAGTCCGATATATGCGATAATATGCTTAACGCAATCCTTGTGGAAAATGGATACGCTTATGACAAGGTATATATGCCTAACAAAGAATATTCAGACGTTTTTGCAGAGCTGAGAGAAACAGCAGAAAATTCGGGAACAGGCTTATGGCAGTACCCGGAATTTGCAGAATTATGGAATTAGAGATAGCAGGACTAAATGGAAAATTTGGTTCTGCTATCTTTTTTGCTTTATGAGACTGACTGCTCACACACGCAAACATGCGTGGTTTTCGCCACGAATTTATAACTAGAATTGTATAAAAATCTATTGCAAACGGTGTACTTATGGTATAATATACAAAATTGTAATAATAAATAATGGTGGTGTGTATGAAAGAAAAAAATAAAGAAAATAAAATAACCGGAATAAAAAAGAAAATATTATTTGTGAGTTTTGCCACAATCATTGTAACGCAAGGCGCACAGGCTTTTGTACAGGAAAAAGTAATGAACAAATTAGTGTCTTCCTATGTAGAAAGCATTATCTCAAAACAAAATAACTCTTATGCAAATGATATTGAGGGAAATATCAACGAAGCATTGGCAGTCTTGAATGCAACTATTTCAACTATGAATGCGGTAAGTGCTGATGAAGATTCATTGAGAAGTGCCTTAAAGGAATCTATGGATTATGATAAGTACTGTAAATATCTAAAAAATGGAGAATACATTGTCAAACAGGATGGAACTGTTCTCGATGTAAGCGGTTGGAAACCGGACTATGATGTGAGAACTGATGTATTTTACAAAGAAGCCGGAACTGATGGAAAATTTGTGATAGCAGAGACTTCCTATGATGATTTTAGTGACAGCATCGTTTCAATAGCAAGCGTAAAACTGAAAAATGGATACGTGCTTGCGGGCGATATTTCATTTGAAAGCCTCAATTCCAAGATGAAAGATATGTGCCTTTATGATGGCGACTGCTATCTCGTAAACAATGCAGGAATTGTGTATGCAAGTAGTAACGGAGTGAAAGAAAGCACTTATCTTGCAGATACAGATGCACACATAGGAAATATGGTGACAACACTTATCGTAAATGCTGATTTCAATCTGTATGAAGCAGGCGATAATATGATTAAGATTGAAAAAATAGACGGCGCAGACATGTATCTTGTCAATATCGTTCCGTACACTGCAATTACAGATGTTGTGAAACAATTGCTCGGAGTTCAAGTTCTGATTGCAGGAATCGGCATTTTTGTACTTGGCGGTATCATCTGGATAGTGATTGCAAAGATTTTAAATCCTATCAAATCTGTCACAAACACTATTAAAAAGACCACAGACGGCGATTTGACTGCAAGGGTAGATAAATATGCAAATGACGAGATTGGATTAATTGGAAAATCACTGAATGACCTGTGCGATAAATTACAGGAAGTTATTTCTACGATTGCACAGCACTCGGAAAGATTATCTGTAACCACAGAAGCTTCCACTAAGACATCTGCGAAATTGACATCATCTGCTGAAATGCAGTCTGAATCAATGAAACAGATGAACCAGACAATAGAACAATTAAGCTTGTCTATACAGGAAATCGCTGAAAATGCAACTGCATTAGCAAACTCAGTAGAAGTTATCAAGGAAAACGGAGACAAGGCTACCGGAAGCTTGCAGGAAACAGTTAATGTGGCAGATACCGGAAAATCCGAAATGGAAACATTGAAAGAAGAAATGGATACAGTTCTTGCTGATATGCGGGAACTGGAAACAATTGTTGTAGATGTACAGACAGCTACCGATGAAGTCTCAAAGATAACAAAGACTATAGAAAGCATTGCGGAAAGCACAAATCTGTTAGCTTTAAATGCTTCCATTGAATCCGCAAGAGCAGGAGAAGCAGGAAAAGGTTTTGCAGTTGTAGCAGGAGAAATTGGAAACCTTGCAAAAAACAGCAAAGAGCAGGTGGTTGACATTGCATCCAAGATGCAGGCTATCCAAGAAGCTGTAGAAAACATTACAAGAAAAACATCTGAATCCGCAGACCGGGTAGTTAAATGTCATGAATCGGCAGAACAGGCAGTGACAAAATATGAGAATATCTACAACAATATCCAACGTTCCCAGAATGATGCTGCAAACATCTTAGAGAAAATCAATGATGTCAACAACGTTACCTCTGGAATGGCATCTATCACGGAAGAACAGTCGGCTTCATCAGAAGAAATATTGGCAACAACAGAGACATTAACAAGAAATGCTGAGAATGTTGCGAAAGAAGGAGATAACGTCAAACAATCCGCAGACGAGATAGAAGTTCTTTCGTCGGAAATGGATGATATTATAAAGCAGTTCAAATATTAAATTCATTGTGGAAGGTGGCTTGCTATGAAGAAAATCAAGACGAAAATAGATGAATTGAAAACCGAGAAAACGGGGGAGGAAAATGGCATACGCCCTCATGGACTGAAAGAATATATCGGGCAGGAAAAACTTAAAGGTACAGTCCAGTTAATGATTGAGTCCGCGAAGATACGAAATGTTCCAGTAGACCATATGCTGTTCTACGGACAAGCAGGACTTGGCAAAACAACATTGGCTGGAGTTGTTGCAAATGAGATGTGCGCAAAAATGACTTATCTATCTGGCGCAACAATCGAAAAAGCCGGAGATATTGCTTCCGTGCTTGCCAAGGTACAAGAAAATGATGTGGTATTCATTGATGAAATTCACAGAATGGATAAGTCGGCGGAAGAAATCCTTTATACTGCAATGGAAGATTTCTTTGTAAATATCACAATAGGACAAGGGATGCAGTCAAAGCAGATTAAGCTTGAAATTCCTAAGTTTACTCTGATTGGGGCAACGACAAGAAGCGACATGTTAAGCAAACCATTAAGAGACAGGTTCGGTCTTTCTTACCGTATGGAACTGTATACAACAGAGGAACTTCAAGAGATTGCCATGAGAACTGCATCTATCTTCAACATTGAAATGAGAAAAGATGGAGCATTGCTTCTCGCGGAGAATGCGAGGGGAACACCGCGAATCGTAAATAAGTATGTAGCTAGGGCAAGGGACATTGCAGTTGTTGAGGAAGTTCCGGTAGATGCCAATGTTGCAAGACAGGCACTAGATACACTTGGCGTTGTAAACGATGGTCTGGATGAAACGGACATGCTGATTTTAGAAAGGCTTGCTGAGTTTTCAAAGCCGATTGGTCTGAATACATTGGCAAACATTATCGGCGAAGATACAGAGACGATAGAAGGTGTATATGAGCCATATCTTCTGAAAACAGGATTAATCTTAAAGACGCCTAAAGGACGCATAATTTCCGAAAAAGGTGCAAACCTCGTACACCGGAATACACCGTCTTATCCAATTCAGCAGGCATTTGCTTAAAAAATGTTTGCAGAAATTATAAATATCGTTTATAATGTAGGAACAAACTAAACAATAATGAAACCCGTAAGACCAGATGCATATGTATCTGGTCTTTTTGTGTCTAGCAATACTGTTGCGGAAGGGCGGTGGTCACATGGTAGCAAAGCTAGTCGCATATCTCGTCATTTGTATGCAAAGCTACAAGGGAATCATCATGTTGGTTTGCGTCATGGCATTAATCACATTCTTTTTCTATACGGTTGGATGCTATACGGCTTGGCATGTTGGGTGTGTAACTTATCTGCTATCTAAATATTGCTTAATTTTTATTTGCATACTCGGAGCAATAAATATGACACGCTTAGTCACAAATGACATGCATAAGCAGAATATGCAAGTCCAAGCCGAAGTAAGGAACGAATTTTGTACGACCATTGGCGACGAAGAAATCCTTGCAGATATGAAGACTTATTCGGCAGAAATGAGACTTGACACTAAAAGGATACAGACAACGTTTCAAGATGTGATTAACAGTAAATAAGGAAGACGGGATTGCGTGAGAACTGTCTTCCTTATTCTTATATATTGACTTAATGATATTTTTATGGTATAATATATAAAAACTATAAATGGAGGGATTTTATGCAAAGTAAATTAAGGTTTGGGCTTATCCTGCTTGCACTGGCAGTTTTATTATACATACACGATAATCCACGCGAAGCAAAAACACAGGGGGAAATCGTGGTGCAAGGCGTTTCTGAAAGTGTGAAGAATAATCTTACGGAAGAAAACATAACAAATGTTGCCACTAAAACAATGCAGGCAGGAGACAAGGTAGCTAAAGTCTTAAGCAGGATTATTGAAAACATGTTCTCAGAATTAGGTTTCGAAGATTATAAGGAAGGGGGCGTGGAAACGAATGAGTAGAATGCACTATTTCATCCATGAACTGACAACGAATGGTTACAGAAAATGTGGTGGAACTGCGGGTGCTGAATACTTCTGCACGCCGGATAAGATACCTCTAGGCATAGTTATATGTGACGGCAATCTGACAAGCGTTGCGAGCGATGAAGGAGTTAAACGGGTAAGGCAGTACTTTAAGAATAATGTACACGGCATGAAGGATAATGATATTCTTGTCATTGTGTTTGGCAGTAAAAAGAACATCAGTCTGGAAGCAGAAAATACAGCTATTGTAGATGATATGGGAAGAAAGATTGAAGATTCACAAGTAGACCATAGGTTTTTAAAAACCATGTCATTATTGAAAAAATCTACAATCATAACAAAAGAAGCTGATAAAAAGCAGAACATAGCAATGCACCGGATAGGACTGCATGAAGAATATGTATGTTGGACTGTATGGGGGCTTGCAGTAATCAATATTCTGTTTTTCATGAATCACATAGGAATGACAAATATCTATGGAATAAGTACTGAAACAGTGCTGATGAAGGGACAAAGCTACCGATTACTCACTCATATGTTCATGCATGGCGGAATGACACATATCTTAATGAATATGATTTCCCTTCTTTACATTGGCAGGATGCTCACGAAGCGTGTTGGAAATTCAAATCTCGTCATCATCTACCTTGTAGGCGGTATCATTGGCGGGTACATTACCTGTTACATAGGAATCATTGGAATGAGAAACATGGAACTGTTCACGGTAGGTGCAAGCGGTTCAATCTTTTCCTTGTTAGGTGCATTATTAGTAGATGTACTGATGAACACACCAGAACAGAAAAAAGCTATCATCAAATACTGCGCTGTCACGCTTTTGACAAGTTCAATGTCACGCCATGTTGATGTAAGTTGCCATGTGTTCGGATTTTTGGGTGGATGTTTGGTTATGTATGTCATTAACATGCTCAATCAGATTCATTATGAAGCAGTGACCATAAGAAGCACTAAAAAGCAGGAAAGGATGTCGAAAGAAGTTTGAAAAGTTATTTGATAGCAGGAGCATTGGCATTAACGCTTGTAATTTGTGGATGCTCTGAAAAACATGATGCCGAAACAAGCGAGCCAGTCAAAACGGAAGATAATGCCGAAAAGCAAAACGACTCGGACAAATACGTGCTTGTAGAACCAACAGAAGAAAAACAAATAGAAGAAAATACATTTAAAGAATATTCTCAACTACAGCGAACGTTGCAAAGGATTATGAAAAAGACGTACTAACAATCCTATATCTTCCTTTAACGTTATTATTTTTTTTTGCAAATTTTATGTAGAATAATCTTGACTTAACGGTATATTTATGGTATAATATACATATAAATCAAAGGAGGACATGATGTATGGGTGCAACAAATACTAAAGTCGAAAATGAAAATGCACAAAAACTTAAAGAGCAGGACAGCGTATTTAACACGCTGAAAAAAGTACCAGTTGATTACAAAACATCAGACATCAGTGGCAAAAATTTGAGTTACCTCACATGGGCGAAAGCATGGGAAGAAATCAAATCAAGATACCCTGATGCAAGTTATGATGTGAAAAAGTTCGGTGAAAACGAACTTCCATTCCAGTTTGTTCCGGGGATGGGATATATGGTTTATACATCTGTTACAATTAAAGGTGAAACAATTGAAATGTTCCGTCCGGTATTGAACAAGAGTAATCAAGCCATGTTAGACGTAAGCTACGAAATAGTTTACAAAGGTGGTGGAAAATCTATAGTGAACAAGGCAACAATGGCAGATATCAACAATACTATTATGAGATGCCTTGTAAAAAACATTGCAATGTTCGGACTTGGTCTTCACTTGTACGCAGGAGAAGATTTACCTTTTGTAGATGATGAAGAAAAGACAGCAATCAAGCAGGTAACAGAGCAGGTAGAGGAACAGAAAAATAAAATCAGTAATATCACAAAAAATGTGAACGAATTTATCATTGGAAAAGATAAAGTAGATGAAATCCGCGGACTCTGCAAAGAAACTGGAATGGATGAAACCGGAATTCTCAGACGTTTCAACATTAACTCTCTTGAAGAGTTAACTTATCTTGATTACAGAAAAGCCATGAGCGTTCTGCAAAATACCGCAAAAAAGGCAACAAAAAAAGCACAGTAAACATCATACATCAACCAATATTGGAAAATATTTCCATTATATTTTTAGCGTCAGTAGTTGTAAAATATAGATAGATAAAGGAAATATTTTCCAAATAAAGATAAGATAGGTAATGGAGGGAAAACCAATGAAAAATGCAGTTATTGTAGTAAATACGGATGAAGACCTTGATAAAGTAAATGACCAGTTAACGTATTTCTGTGGTACAGAACCGATGGAAAATAAAGGGGGCTATCCTCGATATTTTAAAATTACAGACGACGGAATGGAAGAGATTGTAGACAATAACGGAAGTGTGACTTCCAACAAAGATTATTTCTTCGTGTCGCCTGCTTAAAAAAATATTAGCATACTGGATGAACCGCGATATATGATTATTGCGGTTCTTTTTTTACTTCAATTGAAATGAATTTTCTTAACTTTTTGGTGCATCTGTGGTATAGTGTACGTATTAATGTAAATCGGAGTGAAATATGGCAGAAAAGACATTTCATAATATCATTTCAGATGCACTTTGCAATTTCCAAAAGAAAACTTGCAGAGAATTAATTGCAGATGCGCAGAAAGTATACAAAGCACTTAATGCTAACCCATGTTCATACCGGGCAGGAAGAAAGCCTTCTGTTGAAGATGAGCAGAAGGCAAGGGAGATTCTAAGGAACATTGGAGACAACCAATATAAAAACGCTTTGTATCAGATATTCACTCACTTGTCTGAAAAGCAGGACTTGTCGCGGGAAGAATATCTGATGTTCAATTCCCTGCTGTATCTGTGGAACATGACCTATTAACAATATTGACAAATTAATATAATTATGGTATAATATATAAAGGAAATAAAAAATGATTAAATTATGTGCAATCCTTAATGTCCGCTCGGAAGAAGACATTACCCAAAAATTTGAAGAGTCTGCAAGTGCCTACCTTAAAAGCGATTACAAGGCTAATGAACCAATCTTTGACGTGACATTGCAGGTGAAAACAGAAAACGGAGAGATAAAAGTGTGCAAGCCACGATTGTTTGCATCAGACTGGGCGCGAATACAGAACAAAGGGTATTTGTACATGTCGGAGGAGCAATGAAATATAAGACCAATAATTTGCAAGTTCAAAGAAACCTTCTAATAATCGACGGAAGTTCACTTCTTGTCACGAATTATTATGCAAATCTTCCATTTGATATAATGAAAGCCAAAACGCCGGAAGATGCTGAAAAAGCATACAGCAAGATTCTACATACGTCCGATGGAAAATATACAAATGCTTTGCTTGGATTCATGAAAACATTCCTCAAAATCCTTGCAGAGCAGAAGCCGTCTCATATTGCAGTTGTATTCGACAAAACAAGGGATACTTTCAGAAGACAGATAAGCAGTGATTATAAGGCGAACCGAAAAGAAACGCCAAAGCCGTTAAAAGAGCAGTTTATAGCTGTGGAAAATCTTCTGGAAAAAAGCGGAATACACATATTTCTCGGAGATGAGTATGAAGCTGATGATTATGCAGGTTCACTTGCAGAAAAATTCTACAAAGATATTCCTGTCAATGTCATGACAAAGGATATGGATTATCTCCAATTAGTGAGCAACGAGAAAAACATCCGGGCATGGATGATGCAGACCACGGATGCAAAATGGCAGGAAATGTTAGAAGCTTATGACGTCAAAGAAGCATATGAAAATATGCCAAACAAAGTGTTCGTGTTCTCCGAGGACACAATTGCAGAAGAATATGGAGTAGAACACGGTTCACAGATTGTAGAATATAAGGCACTGGTCGGAGATAAATCGGATAATATCCAAGGGGTTAACGGAATTGGCGAGAAAGTAGCAATTCCACTTATCCGCGAATATGGCACGATAGAAAATCTTTATGCGGACATTGAAGAAACTGGAAGTGAAATCGAAGATTTTTGGGCGTCGCAGTTAGGAATGAGAAAAGGTGCGTACAAAAAGCTGACAGCAGAAGGTGCGAAAGAATCTGCAATGCAGTCTAAGTTACTTGCTACAATCAAAAAAGATATTCCATTAAAAATAAGTCTTGATGAACTTAGGACAACGTTGAATGAAGAAGCATTAATTTCAGAACTGAGACGATATGAAATGAAATCTCTCTGTAGCGAAGATGATATTGCTGTATACAAAGAGATTGCAGAAAGATAGTGTGATTCTACATATTAATATGTATTCTTCTTGATTAAATGATATTTTAAAGGTATAATGTAACTGCAAACAAACAATAATTCGAATTAAAAACGGGCTTATGCCCGTTTTTCTTGTCTTTGCAGAAGGGGGGACGAAATGGAAGACATCATTATAACAGACGGACGAAGGTTCGCACTGGTGAAAAAAGGAGAAACAAACGGAATCGCATTGCGTTCCGCTAAAACAGTAGTGGCTTATAATGGGCTACTGCAACTTGTCTATACAGGCAAAAAAGAAAATGATACAAAAAAAATAACCTCACTGGTTAACAGCCATGAGGACGCAAAAGACCTGTTCAACTATATCATCAAATAGGCAGAAAGCAGAGGGAAAAAAGATGAAAGAAAAAAAAGAAACAATGACCGTTTTTAAACGGAACGGAGATGAAGTAGCTTTCGATTTAAAAAAGGTGGAAATTGCCTTACATGAGGCAAACATGGCAACAGAAGACGATTGCCGGGCATCTGCACTGGAACTGTTGCAGATTCGAGATAATGTTTACACCAACTTTAAATATCTTTATACGAGCGAGCCGAATAAAAAGCTTTCCGTTGAAGATGTTCAAAGATTAGTAGTAAATGCAATAACAAGATTTAACAAACCTCGGTTATTGGAAAATTACGTTACTTACAAATACCGCCACGCTTTGCGCAGGGATATTGTAGGTAATGCCACGGACGGAGGAATCCTTGAACTCGTGGACGGTAAAAATGAGGAGTGCAACGAGGAGAATAGCAATAAGAATGCTATCATCAACAGTACTCAGCGTGATTACATGGCGGGAATTGTCAGCAAAGACATTACCGCAAGAATATTGTTGCCAAACAATATTGTAAAAGCACATGAGCAGGGAATTATCCATTTCCATGATGCAGATTATTTTGCACAGCATATGCATAACTGCTGTCTTGTGAACTTAGCAGATATGTTGCAGAATGGCACGGTTATAAGTGAAACAAAAATTGATAAGCCTCACAGCTTTTCAACTGCCTGTAATATCGCAACACAGGCAATCGCACAGGTCGCAAGTTCACAGTACGGTGGTCAGAGTATTTCTCTGGCACATCTAGCACCATTTGTAGATATAAGCCGTCAAAAATTCCGCAAGACGGTTCGTGAGGAACTGGAAGCAATTGGAATTGAACCAACGGAAGAAATGGTCAACAAAATTGCAGAAATGCGTGTCAAAGAAGAAATCAACCGAGGCGTTCAGATAATCCAGTACCAGTTAGTCACTCTTATGACCACAAATGGTCAGACACCTTTCATTACCTTGTATATGTATATAGACGAGGCAAAGGAAGGACAGGAAAGAGACGACCTTGTTATGATTATCAAGGAAGTTCTCAGACAGAGAATCCGAGGCATAAAAAATGAGCAGGGAGTATGGGTAACACCTGCATTCCCGAAAATCATTTGCGTTCTTGATGAAGATAACATCCATGATGGAAGCAAGTACTGGGAAGTTACAAGGTTGGCGGCGGAGTGCACTGCAAAGAGAATGGTGCCGGATTACATCTCTGCAAAGATAATGCGGGAGATAAAAGAAGGCAACGTTTACACCTGCATGGGATGCCGTTCATTCTTAACTTATGAACCAGACATCAAGAATCCAGACGGAACGCCAAAATTTTACGGAAGATTCAATCAAGGTGTTGTAACCATAAATTTAGTCGATGTTGCCTTAAGTTCTGACGGCGACATAGATAGATTCTGGAACATCCTTGAAGACAGACTGGAAAATCTGTGTTATCCGGCTTTAATGGCAAGACATAACAGATTAAAAGGAACAAAATCGGACGTTGCACCGATTCTGTGGCAACATGGAGCATTGGCACGTCTGAAAAAGGGGGAAACAATTGATAAACTGCTGTATGGCGGTTATTCAACAATTTCACTCGGATATGCCGGATTATATGAGACATGCCTGTACATGACAGGAAAATCTCATACAGACGAAGAAGCAAAGCCATTTGCACTTGCAGTCATGCAGAAACTAAACGACAAGTGCAAAGAGTGGAGAGCAAAGACGAATATCGGCTTTTCTGTCTATGGCACGCCGTTAGAATCTACAACGTACAAGTTTGCAACCTGCTTGCAGAAACGTTTCGGCTTAATTCCGGGAATCACAGACCATAACTACATCACGAACAGTTATCATGTAAACGTCCGTGAAAAGATTGACGCTTTCTCAAAACTGAAATTCGAATCCGAGTTCCAGAAATTGAGTCCGGGCGGTGCAATCAGTTATGTGGAAGTTCCAAATATGCAGAATAATCTGGATGCTGTTCTTTCGGTAATGCAGTACATTTATGATAATATTATGTACGCAGAGTTGAACACCAAGAGTGATTATTGCATGGATTGTGGTTACGACGGAGAAATCAAAATCGTAACGGATGAGAAAACCGGAAAGTTAGTATGGGAATGCCCGAACTGTGGCAACAGAAACCAGAAAATGATGTCGGTTGCAAGACGTACCTGTGGATACATTGGAAGTCAGTTCTGGAATCAAGGCAGAACCGAGGAGATTCGTGACCGTGAAGTAAATTGTTCTACCAGTGCTTTGCAGTAAGAAGGGAGAATTTATGAATATAGGAGAAATTCTATTGGCGGATTGTGCCAATGGAGACGGAATGAGAGTATCTGTGTTTGTAAGTGGTTGCACAAACCACTGCAAAGGATGCTTCAATAAAGAAGCATGGGACTTTTCCTACGGAAAACCTTATACAAAGGAAATGGAAGACTTGATTATTAAAAATCTTACCATGCCTTATTATAAAGGCTTGACGATTCTTGGGGGAGAGCCTTTTGAACCTTGCAATCAAGATGGTCTTTTACCATTGATTGAGCGAGTAAAAAAGGGATGCCCGGAGAAGAATATCTGGATGTATACAGGCTTTACACTTGAAAACGAACTATCTGAGAGTGGAAGCAAGCATACACCAGCCACAAAGAAAATCTTAAAAAATATAGACGTTCTTGTTGATGGGCGATTTGAAGAAAATTTGAAAGACATTAAGTTAAATTTCAGAGGTTCTGCAAATCAGCGCATCATTGATATGAATGCCACAAGAAAAGAGAACAGAGTGGTATTGCATCCACTCAACAACTAAATGAAAAAGCCAGTGCGTCAAGCATTGGCTTTTTCATTTAGTATGGATTAGGATATTTACAAAATGCACTTCTTTTTTGGTGCAGTTATGGTATAATATACAAAAACATGTAAACATCCAAAAAAAGGAGAATGTAGATGAAACGAAGAGACTTTATACAAAAGACAGGACTTCTCGGATTAGGAGTTGGAACATTAGCACTTATCCGTCCTACAAATGTCGAGGGGGGGGGGTAAGTGACAATGCAACATTAGAGCGGATTGTAGGACACTCAGAGATTGCAAATTTAGGCAACTCACTCACGGAAATCGTCGGCAATGAGCCGTTAGAAACAACCGCAAAGACGTTGAGTGGAGGAATGAACGAATTAAAAAAATCTGTCAGTGATGGAAAAAGTAGCATAGCATCTGCCATTACTGCGCAAGGTGTTGCTACAGCATCAGATGCCACCTTTAATACAATGGCAGAAAACATCACAAAAATCAGTACCGGAAAATATAATGAAGGACGAACCCAAGGGCAAACCGATGTAATCACTTTGCCAAATTCATATAATCTTTATACCAAAGACCAGTATGATGCAAATTATACAAGTGGCTACAATAATGGTGTTAATTCTATAAGTAAATCAGTTCAAGCAAGTTTACAAGAGAATAGCAAATCGAATGAGAATGCAACATTCCAATATGCTAAAAACCTAGATACTGGAACTTATATTCTTACAGTTGTTGGAGTTTGCGATACCAATGGTGGCACACCCATGCAACCTGTCATTGGAATATCTGGAAACTTTACAGCTACCATACTCATGCAACAGGAAATCTATCATTCCGGTGAAAACACTTATGGTAACTTGCGGATGTATATGAGAACTTATAAATTGTCTGTGCCGTCTACATGTACCATGAACCTAAGTATTGCCGTATATAGCGGAGCAACCGGACAATTAATAAGTGGATTAAATGGTAATGTTGGCGGGTATCAGTTAACGAAAATTTCAAACAATGCATTTTAACCGAAAGGAGAAAACAATGAAACGAAAAGACTTTATCAAAAGAGCAGGAACACTGGGGCTAGGCGCAGGCGCGTTAGCCCTCATTCGTCCTACAAATGTCGAGGGGGGGGGTAAACGATAACGCAGACCTGCGGAAGACCGTAGGCTACGCAGATTTCTCGAATCTTGCCCCGACGTTGACCGAAGCAGTTGGAAACTCAACTCTTGAAACGACCGCAAAAACCTTGAGTGGAGGAATCAATGAATTAAAAAAATCTGTGAGTGATGGCAAAAAACTGCTTGCCGATACCATCACGAAAAACGGAGTTTCCACGGCAGGCGACGCAACATTCAAGACCATGGCAGACAACATCGACACGATTGCAAGTAACGCAAGTTCCGCATCCGCAGATTCCTACAACAAAGGCTATGCGCAGGGCGTCACGGATGCCGACAACCGGGCGAATACGAACTCGACGAACTACAAGACCGGATATAATGCGGGTGTGGCGGATGCCGACAATCGCACAAATGTAAACTCAGCTAACTACAAAGCAGGATATTCAGCAGGTGCTAGTTCTGTATCAGTAAAAAAAGCGACTACTACAATTTCTGGTGGTGGTAGCCCCGGAGAACATACTTGCGTATCTTCGACTGTAGGCTTAAGAGGACATACTATAGTTGGATATGGCGCAACAGCTTCTACATGTAGCGGTGGCTATTCGGCAAGCGGAAGTGTTGGAATTAAAGACTTGGTTTATGATGCAGGAAATGATAGATTTACGGCTACATTATGTTGTCAGCGTTCCCAAGGTGCAAGTGCCACTTATACTATCAGTGCATGGTATTATTAATCCTATATAGCATACCTCAAAAGCATATCTTCTTTTATGAAAGAACGATATGCTTTTTCTGATGAAATATCAAATTGTATTGACTTAATTATACTTTTATGGTATAATATATAAATGAATGAGAAGATTTCTAAGAAAATAATAATTATGAGAGGTTGGTAAAAAAATGAACGATAAAACAACAGTTAAGGATGTTATATCTGACATCATCATATCGTTATTGGTTACTTGTGTGGCTTGTGGATTCGTATACACTGCTCAATTAGTATACGCAAAGTTGGCAGAATATTGGTCATCTAAATATGCAATCACATATATGCAGGCAGAAGTCATTAACACGGAATATAATGGAGCGGATTATTATGCAATATGTATTGAAGAGGGGGTAGAAAATACACCGGAAAATAGAATTGCTGTTTGGGTAGATAAACCAATTTTAAAAGTTGGAGATAAGATTTCTGTTAAAAAATATAGCAATGGGGATTATTATCTGAACGACCAAGACGATTCAAATTAAGATTTGCGACAAAGAAAAGGAGAAAAATGGAAATTATATATTCAAATTTATCATTTACGAAGGTTACTCAAAACTTAGAAAATTTAAAAAGCAATTTCAATTTTCCAAAAAGAAGTTATGAGCACAAGTATAAATCTAATAATTGGATAAAAATGCATGGAAAAGCAATGAGGAGAAAACCTTTTAAAAAAGTGAATGCTGTTGTAATGATGGATGAATTTTGGAACATTCGATAATTTGAGAAGTCATTGTCTGATTGCGGAACGAAGCTTATATATTTAAAAATATTAAGGAGAACGGCATTATGGCATATGCAGAGAAAACATCCGTTTCGGTTGTGAAAACGAAAGCGGATATTGAAGAATTAATACAGAAAGCCGGAGCAGAACAATTTGTTTCCGGCTATAAAGAAGATATGGCAGTGATAGGCTTTTCACTTGCAGATAGACAGATACGATTTATCCTGCCATTACCGGATAAGCAAGACAAGACATTCTGGTATACACCGGAACGGAGAACTAAAAGAACAGAAAAGCAAGCGTATGAAGCGTGGGAGCAGACATGTCGGAGCAAATGGAGAGCGTTATATCTTATCATCAAGGCAAAACTGGAAGCTGTAAGTAGCGGAATCAGTACAGTTGAACGAGAATTTTTCTATGACATTGTACTGCCAGATGGAAAAACGGTTGGAGAATTTATATCCCCACAGATACAAACTGCATATGAGACAGGAAAAATGCCACCGTTGTTGCCAATGCTTTAGAAAAGTACAGAAATGGAAATTAACTACTTATATCAAAATCCAAAACTAACCGGAGAAGAATGCCCGGTATGCAAAAGAAAAAGTTGGAATATTTTCAAATGTGAATCCTGCGAAATCGCGTTCTGCCAGTACTGCAAGCCGGAGTGTGTGAAAGAAGAGGATATAACGGAAGATATAATTGTGACATGCCCGGATTGCGGAAAACAGACCACGTTCTACAATTTCGATTATTTTTGAAAGGTTTTAATTCAATGAGAAAAAAAATAATGTTGCTTGTATTGCTTGCATTTTCATGTATTCTTACAGCCTGCTCGTTTGAAAAGGAGGTAGATTACACGGAAATTACAGATGAGGAAAAGACATATTTTACGTCTATTAACCTTGATGAAAAATATGTCTATTCTACGTTAACTGACCAAGAGAAATATTATTACCGGAAAATGCTCAAATGTTTGATGAACTATGAAGATTCAGTTACAATCAACAGTATAGACTATAATGTAATGGAAAGGGCTTATAAGGCAATCAGACGAGACTATGGCGGTATTTTCTGGATGGACGGCTATGAATATGCAACAACCAAAAATAATACCGTATTCACACCAAGTTATTCCATGTCAAAAGAGAAAAAAGAGTGGTATGCACAGCAGATTTCAGATGATGTAGAAAAAGTAACAGCGCAGTTGAGCGGAAATGATTATGACAAAGTAAAGGCATTATATGAATATCTGGTGAAAAATGTTCAGTACAATGAATCTGTTGAAAACGGGCAAAATATCTTAAGCGTTTTCCTTGATAATGAAACCGTATGTAATGGTTATGCCTCTGCAACCCAATATGTGTTAAATCTTGTCAACGTTGAATCAATTATCATGACAGGATATTCCGGCAATGAAAAACATGCATGGAACTATGTAAGAATAGACAATAAGTGGTATCAGATGGATGTCACATATGGGGCAACGTCGGACAGAGTTGAAGGAGTTGATTACCTATATATGACAATGACTGATGACATCTGCAATATGAACCATTTATCCGATGATGTTTACATACCACCTGTGTGCGACAGCTTAGAAGCTAATTATTTTGTGCGGGAAGGAATGTATTTTAAATCTACGCAGTTTGGAGAACTAAGTGATTACATTTCGGAAAAATGGCGGGAGCAGTCGCCGGAAATTATTTTTGTAACGGACTGTGACATTACATCAGATTATGTAAAAGAAAACATATTGACAGATGATAATATTGTTAAATTATGTACAGGTGTTCACACAATGCGGTACGAATTTAGCGAAGCATATAATCTGTTCGCATTATATTTGGAATAAGGAGGATTGAAAATGAACGAGCCTACAAAAGACGCTACTCTTGAAGAAAAAATTGCTTTTATCAAAGACGGTATGGAAAAATTGAATGTTGACCAATTGGCAGAGTTTTATGAAATGATTTTACTTCTAAAAGGAATGACAGAGGCGCAAGTTAAATATTGTGAAAAAATACTGGAAACTGATACAACTAAAGACATTTCTATGCTTCATGAACAGTTCCGCCATGTTTCTAATATGCCGAATGAAGATGTTTCAAAACTATTAGATGATTTTGAAACTATAAAGAAAAAAGTTGCAGTAAAAAGGGTTGGCAAACCCATTGAGATTATGGAAACGGATACTCGCTACCGGACTGATTTTGCAAAATCAGTAATAAACAATTATTCAGAATACATTCAGATGCAGGATGGATGGCTGTTTTGCTGTGCTGATGAAGAAGGACTTATTAAGAATCTGCCAGTCAATTTTTTAATGGAAATGCAAAGTACAGCATTTCCTTTGCAGAAAATTACAGGAGATGTTGTATTCGTCCGTTGCAAACCTGTGGATTATATGCATGAGGAAGTATACGATTTAGAGATTGAAGATTTGACAGAAGGTGATATTTCGCTTATTAACTCTTTGCTTTCCGAAAACCAGCAAGCAGAATTGAAAAGCAGATTCAATGATTATGGCAGTGGCGCTATTGCGTTTGAGTTGTTTTGAACGAAAATATCGGTTTTTCCCCGGTGTCCGATAAACAGCATGAGGTTTAGCCTATTGAAGATTATTCTTTCTTACTTAAAACTTGACACTTTAATGTTTTTATAGTATAATATATTAGAAAGTACGAAGTGAGAGGTGCTAGATATGGCAAGAAAACCTGCAAAAGAATTGACAGCAGAAGAAATCCTTAAGCAACAACGAGAACAGCAATTACGCCTTATGGAAGATGAAATTAATAATCTTAACGAACCTACTTATAAATTTGAAATTGGAGACAAGGTTGCTTACGGTGCATTTAAAGAATGCACTGTCGCAGAAATATTATATGGCGGAAAGGTGTATGGTCTGCATTGCATATCAATCGAAGAAAAATATGGTATACAGTCTGAAGAAGAGGTATATAGGGTAGCCGCTTGGGTGGGAGTAAGACCTATTCCAACGGGAGATTCCAATTTCAGCCGAAATAATGATGTAAGAATCAATTTTATAAATTCAAGCATTGAATCTCTGCTTCATAAATACTATTCATTTGGGGTAAACATGAACCCAGACTACCAAAGAGGTTATGTATGGAACTTAGAAGATAAACAATTGCTTATTGATAGTATCTTTAACAATATTGAAATAGGAAAATTTGCTTTTATTCATTTGGATGACGAAAACTGGACGAAGACTGGGAAAGGTTATGAAATTCTTGATGGCAAACAGAGATTAAGTGCTATTGTAGAATTTTATGAAAACCGATTTCCCTACAACGGAGTATATTATAACGAGCTTAGCAAAAAAGACCGGAATGTTTTTTTAAACCGCATGGTTGCGCAGGGAGAAGTACGGGAAGCAGACAGAAAAGCAATCTTAAAATATTTCATAATGCTTAACCGTACAGGTAAGGTCATGGATAAAAAACATCTTGAAAAAGTAGAAAAAATGTTGGAAGAATAGCACTCATAAGGAGGAATGATTGCATGGAGATTTATGGGAAAAGCATAAAACAGCATATCAATAACATTTCTTGTGTATTCGATACATATGCAAGTTTACTCACGCCGCAGGAAAAAGAATCCTTAAATGCTGTCATGCATATATTGGATACATTGGAACGAAACAATGGTGTAATTATTCTGGATAAAGACAAAGCCGATATTGAGGAAAACAAATGAAATTAAACAAAAAACAGGAAAAAGCTATCCGTACTGCTACTGATGCATTGAACTTCGTCCTAACTTCTGGGTTATGCAGTGATGAAGATGGTTCAATTAAGGAATCCATTGAAGAACTGGTAAAACTGCGAGAAAAAAGCCTTTATCAAAAAGCGAAAGAAAAAGCCAGACAAAAATATTTGACGAAATTGCTCGAAACATCGGAAGTCCTTACCCTCGATGCCAAATGGTATGACGAGAATGTTCGGAAACCAGAAGAATTAAAAAAGGAGAAAGGACATGAAAGGACAAAACTCTAAGGATAAATACAGGAAGAACAAGGAAGCTTCTACTAAATTACAAATAGAAATCACTGAAAAGGATGCTAAACGAATAGCTTTAACGTATGCGACGATTTCTCTTGGTGCTTTTGGAATAGGTGGATTTCTTACATATTTAGGATGCGAAGGGGTAAATGCAGGTATCTCTACAATAAGGGAATTTGGTATTCTTTACTTAGTTTGTGCTATGTTTATATGGTTAATAATATATTTAGTAACAAACTGCGCTTTTCATGATGAAAAATCATATGTTTATTGGTTCAAACAAAAAAACAAATGAACAATAAACAAAAGTGAAATGTAGAAAAGGTCGCAAATATTAAACTGAATATCATCAAAAACCGGGACGACATTAATTGCAGGCTACAGTGAACTACTCGGAAACAAGTAACCGAGAATTTCCGCCTATTATTATTAAATGATATGAATCATAGGATATAAAAACATCTGCTGTTGCAGATTATTTTCCAGAAAGGGGAAGAGTATGAAAGTAAAAATCAAAAAACTTTGTAAAAGTGCAAAAACTCCAACAAGAGGAAGCGAATATGCATGTGGATATGATGCATATGCTTGTATTGAGGACGGTAATACTGTCACAATCGCACCACATAAAACAGTGAAAATCGGACTTGATATTTGTCTCCAACCGGAAGAAGGCTATTACGTGGGAATCTACGCAAGAAGCGGTTTGTCTACAAAAGAAGGCTTACGTCCGGCAAACTGTGTGGGAATCTGCGATGAAGATTATCGTGGGGAATACATGGTAGCATTACATAATGATAGTGACACACCAAGAATCGTGCAGGACGGAGAGAGAATTGCTCAGTTAGTTGTGCATAAGAGATACGACATGGAGTTCGAAGAAGTGGATGCTCTTGAAGATACAGACCGCGGAGAAGGCGGTTTTGGAAGTACAGGGAAAAATTAATAATACTGTACGTAAAAGCGAGTTGGAAATATTCCAACTCGCTTTTTTAGACGACAAAAGACCGCCACAATGTTTGGTGTCAAGGGACTGTGGCGGTCTTTTGCTCATTTTTGCATGTGCATACAAAAAGTTTATCTCCGAAACTGAGTATAACATATATTTTTTAAAATGTAAACAACAATATATATATATCTTTACTTTACGATATATTTATGGTATAATATACATATAAAGTAAAAAGGAGCGAATATTATGACATTACAAAGATGTGTGGAAACGGTAGATAAAATAATGGCGACCGGAGATGCAACTATCGACATTTCCCTATATTCAATGCAGGAATTGAGTATAATCCGAGAACTGTTAGATGAAGACAACAAAGGCATATTGGAGTTTTTCAGAGAAGTGCAGAACATTGACATTGAAAAACTCTACTTAACAATAAAATATCTCGATGCAAAAGAGAAAATGGAAAATTTGGGTTTACAAAAAAAGCAGAAAGGAACACGATAATGGATGAACTCATTAGAACATTGAAAAAATACAGAAGTTTAGCCTCTGTCATTGAAGTGGTAGAATTTTGTCAAGAAAACATTGAGACGGTGGAAGAACTGGCGGAATATTTGCAGGGAAAAGAAAAATAGACGTATGGAAAAATATATTGTAAATTTTTTGTCGATTAACTGGGAATATCTGCTATCAATTGTGACAGCATTTGTAATCATGGAAAAATTATTAAGCCATGTATTCAAAAAGAGCATTTTTTCACATGTCATTGCAGTTATGAAAACAATTTGCATTATAGCCGGAGTAGCCACATGCATATTTGTTCTATATAATACAAGTGACACACTTTCGGTGATTATAGCCACAACTGTAATCTGCATATTATTGTTGTGTTTTAACTAAATGGCTCACTTGAAATTTCGACAATTTCAGTGTATTCTTTTGGCAGAACATAGAATCAATTGAAAAGGCGGAAAAAATGGATAAAGAAGAATTTGTTAGCGTACTTGGAAGAAAAGGATATGTGGCAAAAAATGAAAGCAGTGTTGTGATTGTTTATGCGCACAATATTCAAAACGAAAAAGAGAAAAATACATTTCTTTCTCAGATAAAAGCAGTAGTACAAGAATGCGAATATGCCGGAAGCTATGGCGTAAAGTTCAAGACTTCGGGAAATTTAGCGGATGAAATACCGACGCATACGCCTGCTGAATCGACCGAAATACCAGAAGATGCAGACGAATATCTTAACGAAGATGAATTTGGTCAAGTGACTTTCTTATAAAGGAGGATAAGAGATAATGGAGATTCCAAAATATATCCAAAACAAAATCAGACAGCAAATTGAAGCTTGCGAAAAAGCGAAAAAATTAGAACAGGAAATCGACAACTGGTGCAGATTGTCCGGTATCAATACCTACAATGCTACCTACAAGGAAACCAAGGGGAGATTAATCGACGCTGTATCACCGATAAATGCAGAAAAACTAAAGGAATTGGCTGACAAAAGATGAAATAAGACTTTTTTGAGGATTAAAATGTTATGACGTTCTGCACACGCAAGGGAAAAGAGTATCTTATCGAAGACGTCATGGATTATGTGAGAAAAAAGAAATTCCATTATAAATATAAAAAAATTAATACTGGAAAATACAATGCCCGGATTGAGACTTGAATCTCTTTCCGGGCATTATGCATTTTGGAGTATACATTTCAATGTATATTCTACTTTACTTTACACTTATTTTATGGTATAATATACATACAGATTTAACAAGGAGAACGCAATGCGGCAACTTACAATCAGACATAAAAATGCGACCAGCCTTGTTTTTGGTTGCCGTGCTGGCGGATGTTGTAGAAAGCGCAAAGAGAGATGCACCAATTTACGAAGGGGATAAGGAAAATCAGTGGGTGAGATTATCTGATGTAGAAAATGCACTTAATAAATACTTAAACATTTAGACTTTAGAGAGGTATTGAGTATGGATAATGCAAAATTAACAGCTTTGCAGACGGTAAGAGATAAATATAGAAAACAGTTAGGTGTCGATTGGAGCGATGGGATTGAATTTATTTGGAGGCGATGAAGAATGAGCGAAGCAGAATATATGGAAGATGGAGCGGATTATTTAGAGGAAGGATGTCAAAGACAGACTTGTGATGGCTGTCTGGCTTACAATTATTGTCTGATAAAAGAACAGGAGGGCGAACGATTGGAAGACTGATTGATGCTGATTAAACATCGTATAATTAGAAATTTAGGAGGTAGAACAATGAAATACAGTATTGAAACAACAGAAAATGGTGTAAATGAAACATTAGAGGTAGATGGGAATTTATATAAAAAAGAGTGGGAGAGAGAAGTAACTGGTCTTTTTAGATGCAAACAAAAAAATTTTACTGACCAAATGGAAAATGATGGATTCGATAACGAGTCATTGCTTGAAAAAATTGATGAGGTCTTTGACAACTTCCTTGCAAGTTCCGTTGACGATATAAGAGACTACTTGGATTAATAAACTGAACATTTAGAATTTAAGGGAGAAATTATATGAGTAAAATTGAAAAGCAAAAACAACCATGTTGTATATGTAAGGGGCATAAAGCCAATGAACCATTTGAAATTAGAGATGATTTTGGTGTCTTATATAAAACATCGCATATCTCTAACTGTCCTTATTGTGGCAGATTTTTAACAGAAAATTATAGCTAAACTGAACTATTTCCATTTTGGAAACAGTTGAAATTTAGAAATTGAGGAAAAGAGTATGTATCGTTATGGTGACGAAAAGATGGATTTTTCGGAAGCGGTATTAATTGCAAAGGTGCGATTATCTCCAGAAGATTTGGATAGATATTTCGCACAGGATATCGCATTGGCAATAAAAACGATTATCAACAGTCTTGATGATGAAATTCGCAAAGCAAAAGAAGGTAGCTACATAAAAGGATGTATGGACACTGAAAAAGAGAAAAACAAAATTATAGAAAAATTATTGGAGGAAAGAAATTTATGAGATTGGTAGAAGTAACACCCGAAAATGATTATTGGAATAAGCAAAAAGTGTTATATGCATATGACACAGATAGAGTAGCAACGTTATTTGACGAAAGTACCGAAAATGAAAAAATATATGGTTATCAATTCCTTAACGGAGGCGTGCAGGAATTAATCGATGATGATATTCATAGTTGGGAAGATGCGGAAAGAGTATTTTTAAAAATAATCACTGATTTACTTGATGATGAAGCAAAATATTACGCTGAACTTAAAAACATGTGTAAAGAATTAATCAGTTAAACTGAACGTTAGAATTTATAGTAGGAGAAGTTTAGAAACATGAGAGGTGGCATATGAGAGGATTTAAGTGGATAGGAACAGCAACCAATAATAAAACAGGACAATATTATGTTATGTATGGAAGAAAGGGCATTGTAAGTCTTTATGAAACAGATAAGGAATTTACCGAAAAGAAGAAAACGGATATGTCATTTGAAATGAGCGAAAAGGGTATGATAAGTTTTGCTTGCGAACATAAGGAAATGACTTTTAGCCAGAATTTAACTAGATAAACTGAACTTTAAGAGTCAGCCATTTGACTGTTCAAGATGACTTTAAACTTCCGAGACAGTACCACGATAATTAGCTTTCTATCGAAAAATAATTGTACCTTTAGTTAAAAAAAATCATGGAGGGTAAATTGTATGGCATATAAATTCAAGCAGTATGGTCATGGGTTTAAAATATTGGGAAAATATCAAGGATGGCATTATGGTATATGGACTGATAGTATGCCAGAATCATTCGTGTTTCTGAAACCCATAAATGATAAGGATTTTGTGTTTGCATGTGCAGATTCAATGCGAGCACACGACAGCGACATCTTTTGTGGAAAAATGAAATTATCGTGGATTAAATGTATAAACCATGAATTCATTGAAATATCAGCAGAAGAGGCACAAAAACTTTTGGATGAAAAATTATCTGTATATGATTCCATCCCACGTCCAAAAATTGGAGAAACTATATTGGTTCAATTACCAATATCTGACGAATGGGAGGAAATGAAAGTCACTGATTATTGTAATAATGAATATGGATATGAGTTAAGGGTTGATGGTTGCTATGGGGATATTCATATCGAACTTGGACAATACAAAGAAGAATGGAAATTAAAAGAGGATGATTGAGGAGGATGTCTAAATGAAAAATTTTGTAATAGTAGAAAATCTTGATGAAAATACGCTTTCGGTAATGCCAGATGAAAAATACCGGGAAATAAGCAAAGGTTGTGAATGGAGATATGAACCTATCAGTGATGCGGACACCGAAGATGAAGCCCTAAAAATCATAGCACACATCAATGAGCTTGGCGGAGTATCAAATTATCTTACAGAATTGATGGATAAAAATAATTTCCATAAAGTTGTAACGAAAGAAAGAACCGTAGTGTCTATCGTTGATAAATTTCAAAATGGATATGTCTGGGTGGCTCAATTGTATACATTATATAAGATTATGGACGAAAAAGATTCTTCGCCGGAAGATGCAGTAATGTTTTCTTTAAAGCAAAATATCAGATTGAAGAAAGTCACCAAAAAAGATTTGCTTAAATGGGTACTTACCTATTACGAAAAGGGCGAAAAGTGCAAACTGATTGTAAAAAAAGACAGGTACAACGGTAAATATTCCGGTGCAAAATACCTTGCTTTTAGGCAACAGCCTTCGTTTGTAGCAACTCTAAAATTTAATGGAACGCCGGAAGAAAGTGAAACTTTCTGGAAGGAAGATGCCAGATATTATGATATTGGAAAGGGGGAAACTCCAAAAGAAGCAGTTAAAAATCTGAAAAAGCTTTATAAACAGGAAAAACAAATAGCGAGAAGGGATAAACAGAGGTGACTATTTTATGAAGAAAAAATATATTTTAAGAACCGAAACAACCACATTATATTTGGATAATTTAGAACAAAAAGAAGGATTCCTTTATGTAGAACAGACAGGAAACTTATACCGGATTCTTGATGAGGATGAAACTGAATTGCAACCGGATGCAATTTTATCTAATGCTGATGGCAGTAAAAAATACCTATGTGCTTTCGCATGGTTTAAAAATGCCGAAGATGCTTTTAAATGTGTGGAGCATAATAAAAACATTGCAAATCAAATTCTCACACAGCTACAAATGTTGGAATCTTATGATATTGAGGAAAATGATATAGATGAATTAGAAACAAATAACCATATCCCAAAAACATATCTTGGTTCTTACCTTTTTAATTATTTTGGTGGAGATTATGTAGACGATAAAAAAATCGTAGGCGTAGGTATAGACGTTGCATTCAGACCATATAAAGACAAAAAATTAGTACAATTCTGTGCTGAAAAAGAAACATATTTTCATATCGAAGAAGAATCAAGACTGATAGGTATTCGAAAAAAAACTATTTATTTAACGGATGCTGTTAAAGTGTCTTTTGATAGAAAAAAATTAGTCAAGCTTACAAGAAACGAATTTCTTATCAAGATTATCTGTGAACACTTTGGGTGGGATAAATTAGAAATTTCAGTAGCAGATTACGAATTAGATTACGCTGAAACAGAGTGGCTGTCTGAACCATGGTATTGTGGCAAGGATGTTTGTATTCACTTTATGGAAGACCATAAAGATGATTTGGATATTGCAGACAACAGAAATGCACAATGTCCTTCATTCAGATGGTTAGAAGATTAATTGAAAATAAAATTTCTGTTTTTTATAAATGCAATCATTTGTAACTAAATTTACCGAAAGGATAAAAAATCATTATGAAGAAAAAATATGTTTTAAAAACCGAAACAGAGACATTATTTCTGGATAAATTGGAACAAAAAGAAGAGTTTATTTATGTAGAACAGACGGGAAATTTATACCGGATTCTCGATGATGATGAAACAGAATTACAGCCGGATGCGCTTTTGTCTGTTTCTGACGGAAGTGAAAAAGAAAAAGGACTCTGCGTATATGCTTGGTTTAAGAATGCGGAAGACGCATTTGAATGTGCAGAATATAATAAAAACATTGCAACTAAAGTCCTTGCAGAATTACAGATGATGGAATCAGAAGATGCAAATGAAAAAGATATGGATAATACACCTAAAACTTATGTTTGCTCATATCTTTTCAACTATTTTGGTGGAGATTCTATAGACGGCAGAAAAATTGATGGCGTGACTATTGATGTAGTATTTATCCCATACAAAAATAATAATCCGGTAAGATTCAAAAATAAAAAAGAAACGTCATTCTACAGTGAAGAAAAATCAAGGTTAATTGGTACACGGAAAACAAAGATAGACCTTGCAGATGCAGTGAGAGTTTCCTTTGACAGGGATGAACTGGTCAAGCTCACAAGAAAAGAAGACATTATCAAAATTATCTGTGAGCATTTTGGATGGGATAAAATTGAAATTTCCATTATAGGCTATCAATTGACTTGCGAAGAGAAAAGATTTGTTTCTATAGAATGGGATTGTGGAAAGGATGTCTGCATTCATTTTATGGAAACGCATAAAGATGACCTTGACATTACAGATAATAGAAACGCACAATGTCCGGCGTACAGATGGCTGGAAGAATAATGGAGGATAAAACTATATGGACGAAAAGTTTAAGAATCTTATTGGCAGACTAAAAAAAGCAACAACAAAAGAGGAAATCATCAAGTGTAAGACAGAGGTAATGGATTTGTTTGATTCATATGCTACAAATACAGCCGGAAAACTTAGAATTTAGGAGAAGAAACATGGAGTACTGGATATTGGGTCACTGACGAAAAGGGTAATTATTACCCTGTGTGGTCGGAAAGGAGTCATCATGACGGAGAATGAAGCAAAAGCTGTAAGATTTATCGAATATATAAAAAAATATGCGGTTGAAACTATTGACCATATTGCCAAAGAAGATATTATTGCCAGCACGGTTACATATACGCACAAAAAAGAAAAAGCTGAAACCATATTAGCAATGGTGGAGGAATTGGAGAAGTATCGAGCAATCGGAACAGTGGAAGAATACCGGGCGGCTATGGAACGCCAGAATCAGAGAATCGTGATTACTGAAAAAGAAGATAATGGGATTAAAAAATAATACATGTTCGGCATGTGGTAGGTATATGGAGGAGTAAACATGAACGTTGTACAGGAAGAATGGGAAAAAATGAGAATTGCATATCAGATTAGATATGCAAGAATGTATAAAAAGGTAAAAGAAAATGAAATCAACACTGATAATCACGGAGCATTACTTGAAATGAGCTATGTTTTAATTCTTGTGTTTGGATTGACGGATAAACAGGTCAAGGAAATTGAAAGAAATGATGGATTGACGGATGCAGATATAGAAGCAGATTAAATTCGCATTTAAGAGAGGTAAATAGAATGGAAATATACAGAGATGGAGTCGAAATTGACATATTGCCGGAAACGGCTAAATGCTGTGCAGATGATACAGAGCGAAACCCACTCAATATAAACATGTGTCCGATTGGAGAACAGTACTGTTCTGGTGATTGTGACTATTATACAGAAAATTAGAATTTAAAAGAGGTCAGCGACATGAGACTTGATAAAAAAGACCTAGAAGGATTGCTTGAATATTTGAAAGCTAATCCGCATGAAGCAGAGAGGTGTAATCAGTGTTTTAACTGTAGGAAACTGCAAAGGTGCAACATTGATGACAACGAAGATGAAAACGGAATGTGTAAAGAGTATGTTCCGGTGGGGCATTAAACTGAACTATATAGTTGAAAATTAGAATTAATGGAGGAATAGTAGCATGATACACGCTATATGTGATTTTTGTGGTAAGGATTGTGATAGAACAGCAACGCTACTGTCTATGACACCTTTTCAAAATTTTGCAAGGTATCATACAGATGATGAACCATATGGAAATAGAGAAAAAACTAGAAGTTTTGTAATCTGCTATGAATGTTGTAAAAAACATAATCTTCCTAATCCGTATGAAACATATTCAGGAATTACTAAGCAAGAGGGGCATTATGAGAAATGCCTTGATAATTATACAGATGTTGACCTTGTAGAAGATAAAAAATACGATAAGAGATTTTATTAAATTAGAATTTTAGGAAGGAAAGTATGAGCAAAATACAAGGTTTTATATTGTACCGCATCTGGTACGGAGAGACATTGGTATATCTCGGCAGGACAAAGCAACCGCTACAATCAAGAATCCATGGTCATCTTTTCAAAAAAACAATGCATAGAAGTATATCTATTAATTTAGTGACGAAAATAGAGTATGCAGAATTTTCAACAGAAGCAGATATGAATTTGTATGAGATATATTTTATCAATCTATGGAAACCACCACTTAATATAGATGACAAGTGTAAAGACAATTTGACAGTATCTTTGCCTGATGTTGAGTGGAAAACCTTTACTACTCATTTATGGGATAAGTGGAAGAACGAAATTGCCATAATGGACAATGAATATCAAATGAAGAAACAGGAAAAGATGGCAAAATTTGAAATGGACAGAATCATGAGAGATAAATGGCGCACAGGCGAAATTACAGAAGGGGAATACTATAAGTACCTTAATAGTAGTAATAGTCAAGAAAACATCGAGATTGCAAATATTGATGAATTATTTTGTTGATTAAACTTAGAATTTAGGAGGAAATAGAAAATATGGAAAACATGGAAAATAATATGGAATTTTTAACAAAATTAGATGCAGAAACCCTGAAGGCAGAATTATTAGCATTTTTTGATTGTGAAGATATTGAAGTGGATAGTATTGAGGACTTCCAAGCGCAATTTGTTGACTATGTCAAAGAAGATTTTTCCTATGGAGATTGTGATTAAACTGAAAACATTTAGAATTTAGGAGGAAATATGAGCAAGACACACGAATTAAAAATATATCCGAAGTATTTCGAAGCAATTTTGGATGGAAAAAAGACATTCGAAATCAGAAAAAATAACAGGAATTTCCACGTTGGAGACAGCATTGTTCTAAGAGAATTTGATAATATTAAATATTCTGGTAGAGAAATCCATGCAACAATTAAATATATGCTTGATGATACATTTATCGGACTAGAAGAAGGATATGTAGCCTTTTCGTTTGGCATTTTAAAAATAATAGACAGATAAACTGAACATTGAGATTGAGGCGAAATAAATATGAAAACTGTAGAAAAACATAATTACTGTATATGGTGGATGGATGCAGAAGGAACAGAAGAAGGAACTTAAATGAAGAAAAAATGTAAAGGATACCGAGCGTTGCAAAAGAAATTACTTGGAATTGGATATTATTGTGGTTTGAACCACCCTATCAAAGCAATAGCTGAAATTGACGGGATTCCGGTAGAATACAAGCCGTTAGAAGAATGTGAAAAGCCAAAAACAATTACAGGTTATTGCTCCTTACGATTAGAGCAAACAAGACAAACCATAAAAAGATTTAGTTAGGAAAATTAGAAATTAATGGAGGAAATATGTATGAGTGGGCGACCGGAAATTACAAAGGAGCTTTCCACAGCACTAGAAAAATATATAAATCCAAATAATGATACAAGAATCTATATGGCGAAAGAAGTTACGTTTGATTATGCAACTGGACATGCAATCAGAGTGGATTATATGAGATTTAAACCTGTAAATAATACTGTCTCCGGTATTGAAAAGGGAGATTTTTACTGTTATGAAATTAAATCTTCTGTTGAAGATTTTCATTCGGGACATGGCTTAAATTTTATCGGTGATTACAACTATATTGTAATGCCAGAGGAAGTATATGCGGTTGTATCAAAAGAAATCCATTATTTTATCGGAGTGATTGTACCGACAGAAAGCAGTAGGAGCAATAATTGGAAAGAACTAACAGTAATTAAGAATGCGAAACGCAGAAACAGAGAAAAAGCATTGCCGGAAATGCTTTTTATGATGTTCCGTTCCGCATCGAGAGACAGGTATAAGTCGTCTAAACAGGATACTTAAAATATATCTCTACAAAAAAGGGGGAATTATGAAAATTTGTAGAGCCGTTGTCAGAAACCGAACAGGCTGATTTTATGGAATTTCTAAGAAGCAATGCTTACGAATTTTCGCCTTTTAGCGTGTGTAATTATTTTTCTGAAAAGCGTATAGAATACCGAGTAAAATTCAAATACAGCATGACTTTATCATGGGATTATAATTGCGCAAATCATGAATGCTACAAAGCAGTAAAAAGAAGATTAAAAAAGGTTGAACCGTATAGATGGCACACCATTTATAAAAACGATAAAAACTACCCGAAAAAAAACTGCGAATGTTATGTCCAAACGCCTATGGATTTTAAGACCGGAAATTATCATACGGCTCGTTTTAACAAAAAGGAGCGCAAATTCACCCTTGTGAGAAATGATATGACAGGGGAAATCAAATACTGGCAAATTGCGGAATATATGGGTATAGACCAAATTATTTAAGAAAGGAACTAAAATCATGACTATAGACAGCTATGACTGGGATGAACTTTATGCAAAAGCAAATGAGTTTGTTTCCCAATACATTCCGGTCGCAACAGTTAATACTAACCGTAAAAGCTTCTTCAATAACCGCCCAAGAGTGAACATATCGCTTACGGCTAAAGGAAATACAAAATACATCAAGTTGATTGACAAAATGCAATGTATCAGAAAATTAAAAGGCGCAAATAGCAAGACCGGAAGAATTATAAATGCAGAAATAATTTTTACCGCAGATGGCTCATTGGAGGTATAGAGATGAATAAACGGATAAAAGAGAAATTACGCAAACAATTTGACGATGGCTGTTTAACCCGCCGGAAGAGTTGCATTTATTGCGCAGACTGGGGATACGGATGCGCAAATGGTCATCCAAGAGTATTTCCCGGTAATGCATATGATTACTTAAATTTTTGCAAGGAAAAGTTTGAAACACTTGAATTTTTTGTAAATCAGTTAAAGAGGGAAGGGTTGTCACTGTCCGGATGGATATTAGAGGAAATTCCAGCCTCACATATCTATGCTTTCTATAACACAAGAAATCATAAGAGTATTGAAATTATGTATGATACGGAAAATGAATGTTTTGAAATCTATTCTACAGATTGTCTATGGAAATATTCTAAAGATTATAATTCATACAAGTACGACACATTAAGGGAAGCATTATGTGCACCATGGCAACATTTAAACTACATTATGGTTATGGAAAGAAACAATAGCAACAAGAAAAAGAGACGAAATCGAACAATCCAAACACAAAAGTACAAGGAAGAAAAAATTGCAATAAAAAAGGAGATGCAACACTTTGAAGTATGCAATTGGTGACTTGCGCTTTGTGTAAAAACAATAGTAGTATATAAAAAATGAAATCGAGCTATTTGAGGAGGAATACAGATGAAAAAGAGAATTACTAAAAAGGAGTGCACCAGACATGGTTTTAACTCATGGATAAAAGAATGTAGCCGTAAAGCTAATGCTATGGACGAACATTGCTGTTTGAGAAACAATTGGAGAAAAATACATAAACTTCCAATGTTCAGATTAGCATGGAAAAAAAACGGTTGAAAGAAAACATATAAAAATCTTCGAGGAAGTGACTTGTAAGACAAATAATTCAGTTAAACATGAGGAACAGTTGCCGTTGATTCCGGGGATTATGGAATCTATTTTAAAGATGGAGTACCATGGGAATTAATTAAAAGTAAAATTCCAGAAATTGTAAAGGATGAGAAAATCAGAAAGGAAAGAACTCCAAACTTTTGTTATTGTGACAGGTTTGTTTCATTTTTCGAATTAATCTGGAATTTTAACTGTATAATACAGGATGTTTGCGATGTTGTCGAAAAGCTTCCAATCGGTACATGTCATATTTGCGGCAGTCCATTATTTTATTAAAAGAGAAAAAGGGAAAAATTAATGAAAAAATCTAAAATCCAAACACTTCTTGATAAAGTGGAAAAAATCAATAGTGACATGGACTGTGACACCATGGAGTTAAATGAAGCATATGCAGAACTTGGAAAAGCAGTCTATTCTGAATCGCTCAAGGAAGCAGAATGCGACATACATATACAGAATCCATGTAAATAATCAAAGAGGAGTGAAATAGTGCATGAATAAAAGCTTAGATTCTGCTAAAATAGCAACACTTACAGGAAAAGCAGTACAGGATGATGAAACATTCAAATCAGAAGGTGGCTTTGTTCCAGAGCGTGACCAGTTCTACTTCGAAATGAAACAGGGAAATAACGTTTTCTTTGTTGGATTCAAAGACTTACTTATTTGTTTAAAACTTATGGAACAAATGCAGGAAATTCCACCGATTAGTGATAAATGGTGGTCACAGATTGTGTCACTTTATGGAAATGACTTTCTAGCGATGGAACATGAAGGTGTAGAAAAATAACATTTGCAAGATATATCTATCTACCAATTACCACTGAAATCTTAGGAAAAATAAGCCAGTACAAGTTGAAAAAGTCTTGTTAACTATAGGGTAGAACCTTGATGGTAAAGATTGAGTAATGGTGGGAGACTACGAAAACCAAGTAGCAAAAAAAAAATTAAGAAAGGGAAAGCTATTTAGATGAAAACCTATATCTAATCAATAAAGATTGTAGCGAATCATCTAGCATATACACTTGTATATGTTTTAGTAGCAGATTTTCGATGAAGACATACTTTGAAAACATTATTGACAAAAGACAACTTTATAGTGGTGGCGCATATGTATTTACAGCATGTGTGTCATGTACATCAAATTCAATAAAATATGAAGTACACAGTCCTTTCGAAAGCACAAAAATATTTGTAGATTATATGCAGGCAAGAGATTATTATTTATCGTTGGGAGGCGAGAGTAAATGAAATCTGTAGAAAATAAAGAAAATCCGAACGCAATCTGTGTGAGGCTTGGTAAAGATATAATTGATAAACTCAATGAGCTGAATAATGCTTTAAATGAGAATTTTCCGAATGCCGATGAGTATAGCGAAGCTATACAAAATGCAATTATGGCAGTGGAGGTAAGCAATCTTTGGCTGCCTGTACCGTTATGTATTGTCGAGGACAGGTACAGCGGTGCATATTCGGATGCAAATTATCTGGCATTTAATATAATACCATCAGCTGTCAGTGAATTGGCTATTAATGCAGGAGACTTGGACTGCGAAGCATTCTGGAAAAATGAGGCAGACGATTACATTATAGGAAAAGGAAGAACACCGACAGAAGCTCTCATGAATTTACGCTTGAAATTAATAACCAATAATCGGTAATATAGGAGGAACAACATGTCAGGAATATTTAATAATTTTATTGTAGGCGGTACTTTGATTATATTTTTTATTTTATTATTTAATGGTATAATGGTAAAATAAGTAGTAAACAAGTAATGATGAATGAAGGAAATATAAGTATGCCAAGCTATGAAGAATTAAGAAATGAATTTGTAGGTTTTAGATTCAGACATTTTAAGGGTAACATCTATCTTGTTACCGATATAGCGGTTCATACGGAAACAGGTGAACCAATGGTGATTTACAAAGATGAAAATGATTCATCAAAAGTATGGTGCAGATCGTTGGAGATGTTTACATCAGAAGTAGACCATGATAAATACCCGGATGCAAAACAAAAGATGCGATTTGAGAAAATCAATGAGAATCTTAACCAAACATCAGATGAAAATACTGTGGTCAGACAATCATTAGAACGGCTTTACAAAGAATCTGACAGAAAAATTATCAATGAAGTTTTAAAACAGCTAGAACCATACAAGGAAGAAATGACACAGTTTGGATGTGCCGGAATCTTTTCAGATATGATGGAAGTAGTAAGAAATATTGAAACGGAGGATTGTCTAAATGAATAAAAGACAGGCAAAAAAAAGATATACAAAAGCTTTAGATTCTACTGTAAATCCAAATAAGTATAAAGGTAAATACAGTACCGTAAGCCTTATTAATCCTATAGTTGTTGATAAAAAAGGAGACATTATGAAACGAGAACTATGCAACAAATCCCTTGCAGTCCCTCAAGCCGTCAAACTTTCAAATGCGGGTTTCATTTATGTTCAAGGCAACAGATTCCTTGCAGTACCACAAACCGTCGAAGGGGAAAAGTAATATCAATAATAACGGTGATGGCTCAGTAACAGAAATCATCGAAAGTGTAAGCCAAGACTGGAATAATCAGCATAAAAATAAAGCCTTGTATCTGAATAGGGGATTATTTTCGCCGGGAATCTGGTTCTTTAGAAAGGATGAACACGCAAAGTGCAGTGTCATCACCTGTGCATCGCCGAATAAATCATCTGCTCAAAAGTATATGAATGTATCAGACGAAGAAAATTCGAAGGTATTACGGAGCAGGATTAAATTTGTCCTAGATGTTGCAAAGGATAATAATATAACCACGCTAATTTTAGGTGCATACGGCTGTGGCGTTTTCGGTCAAGATGCGACAGAAGTGGCAAGTATCTTCAAGGAATATCTGCTAACCACTCATACCTGTTTCGATAAGGTTGTATTCGCAATTCCAAATAGCAAGGACGGTAATTTAGAAAAATTTGTAAAAGTATTCTCTTGGAATTAAAAAAATAGCCAACAATGAAAAGTACCCAGAGTGAGATTTGTTCTCAAACCGGGTATTTTTTATTATACATATTTATGTATATTATACTTTACTATACACGCATTTTATGGTATAATATACATTATAAATATAATTCAAAATTATTAGAGAGGCAACATG
>ERZ1106951.403-NODE-403-length-44280-cov-10.108084_pt1 | contig 44280 bp, 35 predicted proteins | sample MGYA00403676_ERZ1106951 | MGnify/ENA primary metagenome ERZ1106951 (study PRJEB35170, sample SAMEA104062398) | human gut metagenome | biome: human gut; feature: human-associated habitat; material: faeces | place: Denmark | collected 2012-04-23 ...
TGGTCTGGTCCATGAACTGGCTCAGGGGGCTGGAGCCGAAGAACTCCTTGATGGCTGCGGTAACGGGCCGGATGTTGATGAGGCTCTGGGGCGTGACAATGTCCAGATCCTGGATGGTCATCCGCTCCCGGATGACCCGCTCCATGCGGGAAAAGCCGATGCGGAACTGGTTTTGCAGCAGCTCGCCCACGCAGCGCAGGCGGCGGTTGCCCAGATGGTCGATATCGTCCTTGGACACCAGGCCGTGGGCCAGGACGTTCATATAGTTGATGGAGGTGAGGATGTCGTCGATGATGATGTGCTTGGGCACCAGGCGGTCCGCCTGCAGGCGGCACTGCTCGATGAGCTCCTCGCCCTGATACTGACTCAGCAGCTCCTGCAGCACGTCGAAGCGCACCCGCTCCTTGATGCCGCAGGCCGTCTTGGGGTCAAAGTCCACATAGCGGCTCATGTCGCACATGCGGTTGGTGAAAATGCGGATGATGTCGCCGTTTTCCAGCTGGACCTTCACCATACCCACGCCGATGGCGTCCAGGGTGCGGCAGTCGTCGCCGGAGAGGACGTGGCCCTCCTCCAGCAGCAGCTCGCCGGTGGCGGGGTCGGCTACGGGCTCGGCCAGCTTCTGGCCCTTGGCCTGGGTCCACAGGGTCAGCTTCTTGTTGAACTTATACCGGCCCACGGTGCTCAGGTCATACCGCCGGGGATCGAAGAACAGGTTCTGCATCAGGGTCTCGGCGGAGTCCAGCGTGGGCGGCTCGCCGGGGCGCTGCTTGCGATAGATCTCCAGCATGGCCTCCTCATAGGATTTGCAGGTGTCCTTTTCCATGGTGGCCACAATGCGGGGATCGTCGCCGAAGCGGTCCAGGATATCGGCGTCGGTTTTCAGGCCCAGGGCCCGGATCAGGCAGGTGATGGGCAGCTTGCGGTTCTTGTCGATGCGGACCCAGAACACCTCGCTGCTGTCGGTCTCATACTCCAGCCAGGCGCCGCGGTAGGGGATCACCGTGGACGTCAGCAGGGGCAGGTCCGTTTTCAGGTCGATCTCCTTGCCGTAGTAGATGCCGGGGGAGCGGACGATCTGGCTGACCACCACGCGCTCGGCGCCGTTGATGACGAAGGTGCCGCCATGGGTCATCAGGGGGAAATCGCCCATGAAGATCTCCTGCTCCTTGATTTCGCCCGTCTCCTTATTGTGCAGGCGGACGCTGACCTTCATGGGGGCGGCATATGTGGCATCCCGGGCCTTGCACTCCTCCACGTCGTACTTGGGCTTTTCGTCCATGCTGTAGTCGATGAAGCTCAGCTCCAGGTTGCCGGCATAGTCGCCGATGGAGGCCACGTCGGCAAAAACCTCCCGCAGGCCGGTGTCCAGGAACCACTGATAGGATTTCTTCTGGATCTCCAGCAGGTTGGGCATCGCCATGACCTCTTCGTGTCTGGCAAAGTTCTTGCGCAGGGTCTTGCCATAATACTTGTCCTTGGCCATCTTCAATACTCACGCCTTTCTTTTCGCATTTTCTCCGTGCTTTTCCTCAGGGAACGGCTCTCCACCGATTTGACACGCGGGGGCGAGTTGTTTGTTTTCGCACTGTTCCACTTGTAATTTCGGGGGAAAGCTGGTATCATAACAGCAGATTGAAATGGGGCTTTAGCCCCATTTTCCCAATATAGCGTCTCATTGTACCATAGATGCGCCTGCTTTGTCAACATAAAACACTGCCTCGCCTGAAATTTTTTCGTGGCTGCGGTGTTTTTTTATTTTCCGCCTCCCGCACCTCCGGTCCATCCGCAGGGGCGGACGAATCTGTCCGCCCGCATATCCGCACTCCCTGCGGCGCATTCCGCAGGGGGCGGCGTCCCCGACGCCCCAAGGCATTCCGTCATTTTTCCATACAAAAAGCAGCCCTTCGGCTGCTTTTTGTATGAGCTTGTCAAAAATTCTTTTTGACAAGTTGTTTTCAGAACAGGCCGGGAATGTTCAGCCCGCCGGTGACGGAGCCCATGGCGGACTCCATGGCCTCCTCCGCCTGGCGCAGGGCCTCGTTAACGGCGGAGATCACCAGGTCCTGGAGCATCTCCACATCCGCCGGGTCCACGGCGTCGGGCTGAATGGTCAGCGCCGTCACCTGCTTCTTGCCGGATACGGTGGCCTGCACCGCGCCGCCGCCTACGGAGGCGGTGAAGCTGCTCTCCTCCACATTCTTCTGGGCAGCTTCCATATCCTGCTGCATCCTGGCCAGCTTCTGCTGCATTTGCTGCTGCTGGCGCATCATCCCGGCGCTGCCGCCGAACCCGTTGCGGGCACTGTATCCCTTAGCCATGTCGCATTCTCCTTTATATTACGAAATATTGCTTATTTGATCTTGAAATTTTCCAGCTGCTGGCCCTGGGCCGCCACCTCATCCAGCTTATCCGGGGCCTTTTCCGCCGGAGGCTCCTCCCAGGGCGGCGTCTGATCTTCGGGAGCCGCCGGTTCCGCCGGAGGCTGGGGCTCCGGGGCCTTTGGGGGAGCCGGTTTTGGCTCCGGGCGGGGCTTCCGGGGGGCGGACTTTTTTCCGGCGGGGGCCGGTGCGCCGCCAACGGTCAGCACCACCCGGACGGTTTGTCCCTCTGCGGCGGAGGCCACCTCCTGGAGCACATGGAGCACCGAGTTGTTGTTCAGGGAGTCCCGGACGAACTCGTTCTGGCAGTACAGCGTCAGGCAGTCGCCGTCCACCGCCCCCCGGACCATATTCAGAAACACCCGGTGATTCACCGCCAGGCGGCCCTTGCAGTGCTCCTTCATGGCGTCCCATTTGCCGGTGTCGCCCACCACGGCGGCAGCCCTGGCAGCCGCCGGTTCGGAAGCGGGTCTGTTGGCCGGACGCTTGGCAGGCGGTTCTTCGTCCGGAATATCGAATATCTGTTCCCGGTTCCCGGGCTCCTGGGGCAGAGGCGGCTCCTCCGGCATGGGAGGGCGATCCTCCGCCGGTTCGTCCCGGCTTGTCCCGGTGCTGTCCCGGGACACAGGGGCCGGTTTCGGGGACATCCCACTGTTTTGTGGGACAGTTTTTATTGAAATTCCGTTAGATATCTGATCCTCCAGCCGGTCGATCCGCTGGCTCAGGGCCGTCAGGTCGCCGGAAAGACCTTTGTCGCACAGGCGCAGCAGACACAGCTCCGCATCCGTCCGGGGCTGGAAGCTGTCTCCCAGCCCGGCGCAGCAGGCCTGGATGGTCTCCGTCAGATACAGAAACCGCCGCATGGGCTGGCTGCCGGAAAGGGACTTCAGGGTCTTGGTATCGTATATACCCGTCAGCAGGGCGGCGGCCCCGTCGGGGGCGGCCTTGAGAATGGTCATGTCCCGGGCCAGGTCCCCCAGCTCCCCCAGCATGGCGGCCACATCCTTGCCGCCCCGGTACAGCTCATCCAGCCGGGTCAGGGCCCCGGCGGCATCCCGCCGGAGGATGCAGTCCATCAGCTCCACCGTCTGGACGCTGCCGGCCAGGCCCAGAATGTCCAGCACCGTGCGGCTGTCCAGCTGGCCCTGGGCCACCCGGCACTGGTCCAGCAGGCTCAGGGCGTCCCGCAGGGCGCCGTTGGCCATGCGGGCCAGGATCTCCGCCCCGTCGGGGGCCAGGGGAATATTTTCGGCCCCGGCAATGCGCAGCAGGTGCTTTTCCATATCCCGGGGCAGGATGCGCTTGAAATTGAAGCGCTGGCACCGGGAGAGAATGGTGGCCGGAACCTTGTGCAGCTCCGTGGTGGCCAGAATGAACATCAGGTGCTCCGGCGGCTCCTCAATGGTCTTGAGCAGAGCATTGAAGGCCTGGGTGGACAGCATGTGGACCTCGTCGATGATATAGACCCGCTTTTTCAGCACCGTGGGGGTATAGACCGACTCGCTGAGCAGCTCCCGGATGTCGTCCACCCGGCTGTTGCTGGCAGCGTCCAGCTCCGTCACGTCCAGCAGGGAGCCGCTGTCGATGCCCCGGCAGGCCTCGCACCGGTTGCAGGGGGCCCCGTCCTCCGGGTGCAGACAGTTGACGGCCTTGGCCAGGATCCGGGCGCAGGTGGTTTTGCCGGTGCCCCGGGTGCCGGTGAACAGATACGCGTGGGCCGTGCGGCCCTCGGCCACCTGGCGCTGGAGCGTGCCGGTGATGTGGTCCTGGCCCACCACCTGGGAAAACGTCTTGGGCCGCCATTTGCGGTACAGTGCCTGATACATGAAGCAGCCCTCCCTTTGCCTTTGCGTAAAAAATAAAACTCCTCCGCTGCCAGCCGCGGGGCCGGTGGACTCGCGGCACATGGATGATCCCTCTTAATGCTGCTCGGTTCCCCGCCTGACATGATTCGTGGGTATCCATTGCGCGAGACCGGCTCCGCAGCTGGCGGCGGAGGAGTCGTCATGCAGATATCCTATCACATTTTGCTCCCGTTGGCAACTGGAATTTTTTTCGCAGGGGGATTCATAGAAATTTTACACAAAAGCCGACGTTCCGCGCTTGTGAGAAAAAATTTTTTATGGTATACTCCAATAATACTGAGAAAGTATCTGCCCGGCGGGCAGTTTTTTTAACGGAAGGAGACCGATATGGACTCAAACAACAGAAACAATCGAAACGGCGGAAACAAGAAAAACAACAAAAACCTGCGCAGCGTCATCTCTCTGATTGGCTGGGCCCTGGTGCTGACGCTGGTATTCAACTACATCCTGGCCGCCACCAGCGGCGGAAGGAGCTTTGAGATCCCCTACAGCGAGATGATGGACCTGGTGGAGCAGGACCAGATCAAGGAGATCCAGCTGAAGGACGGCGTACTGTACGCCACCCCGGTGGACGGATATACCTATACCGAAAAGACGGACAACAAGTACCGGGAGCCCAAGACCTATACCCAGAGCGAAAAGTCCAAGCTGACCCTGTATACCACCTATCTGACGGACACCCGGCTGCTGCCGCTGCTGGATGAGCACAATGTGGAGTATTCCAGCCCCGTCAAGAGCTCCTGGAGCGTTCTGGGAGACATCCTGGTGATGTATATCCTGCCGATGGTGCTGATGATCGGACTGGTCCTGCTGGTGATGCGGATCGTGTCCAAAAACGGCGGCGGCATCGGCGGCATCGGCAACGTGGGCAAGTCCAACGCCAAGGTGTATATGGAAAAGCAGACCGGCGTCACCTTCAAGGACGTGGCCGGTCAGGATGAGGCCAAGGAGTCCCTGGAGGAGATCATCGACTTCCTCCACAACCCCGGCAAATACACCGCCATCGGCGCCAAGCTCCCCAAGGGCGCGCTGCTGGTAGGCTCCCCCGGCACCGGCAAAACGCTGCTGGCCAAGGCCGTGGCCGGCGAGGCCAACGTGCCGTTCTTCTCCATCTCCGGCTCGGACTTTGTGGAGATGTTCGTGGGCGTGGGCGCGTCCCGTGTCCGTGACCTGTTCAAGGAGGCCGCCAAGGTGGCTCCCTGCATCATCTTCATCGACGAGATCGACACCATCGGCAAATCCCGGGACGGCGGACGCTTCGGCGGCAACGACGAGCGGGAGCAGACCCTGAACCAGCTGCTGGCGGAGCTGGACGGCTTCGACCCCAGCAAGGGCGTTATCGTTCTGGGCGCCACCAACCGGCCGGAGGTGCTGGATAAGGCGCTGCTGCGGCCCGGCCGCTTCGACCGGCGCATCACCGTGGACCGGCCCAATCTGGCGGGCAGACTTGCCACCCTGCAGGTCCACACCCGGAACATCCGCCTGGCGGAGGACGTGAACCTGGACAAGATCGCCCAGGCCACCGCAGGCTGCGTGGGCGCGGACCTGGCGAACCTGGTGAACGAGGCAGCCCTGCGGGCCGTGCGCAAGGGCCGCAAGGCCGTGAACCAGAACGACCTGCTGGCGGCCTTTGAAACCGTCATCGCAGGCTCCGAGAAGAAGGGCACCGTCATCACCCAGGAGGAAAAGCGCATCATCGCCTATCACGAGGTGGGCCACGCTCTGGTGGCGGCCAAGCAGAAGAATGCCCAGCCCGTCAGCAAGATCACCATCGTGCCCCATACCCAGGGAACTCTGGGCTACACCCTGCACCTGCCGGAGGAGGAAAAGTTCCTCATGTCCAGGGAGGACATTCTGGCGGAGATCCGGACATTGCTTGCCGGCCGGTCCTCGGAGGAGATCGTGTGCAACACCATGACCTCCGGCGCAGCCAACGACATCGAGCGGGCCACGGAAATGGCCCGGAATCTGGTGGCCCGCTTCGGTATGTGCGACGAGTTCGACATGATGGCCCTGGGCACCGTGCAGAGCCAGTATCTGGACGGCGGGTACTCCATGACCTGCGCCCAGGAGACGTATGCCGCGGCGGACCGGGCCACCATTGCCATCATCCGCCAGTGTCATCAGGACGCCAGGAAGCTCCTGGAGGAAAACCGGGAGCTGCTGGACAAAATCGCGGCGTATCTGCTGAAGAAGGAGACCATTACCGGCCAGGAGATGATGGCCATCATCGAGGGACGGGACCCGGAAACCGTGGACAACTACGGCGCCACCCGGGAGGAGGACCAGAAGCTGTTCCGTCCCTCCACCCCGGACGTGATCGATCCCCCGGCCAGGCACATCAATATCGTGTCCCAGCCTATCCCCATGCCGGACTTTGATAAGAAGGACGAGAAGCCGGAGGGGCAGCCCCAGGATAAGCCGGAGGGGCAGCCCCAGGATAAGCCGGAGGGCCAGAGCGAGCATGGCCAGAGCAAGGAATAAACAGCGGAAATAAGCATACCAAAAGGAGACGGGCCGCGGCCCGTCTCCTTTTGAGCTTGTCAAAAAAGGGCGTTGCCCTTTTTTGACAGTCTGGTCTGCCAGGGATTGGCCCCAGTATGCCAGCCGATAAAGCGAAAACGTTTCCACGGATTCACCTTATTGAAACAACGTTTTTCGACTTGATTTTCTCATTGTTTTGTGCTATATTGGGATGGCATCTGAAAAGAGGAAGCGGAGGAAGAATGACTCCGCCTTGAGAAAGGGGGCGCCGCCGGATGGGCCTGTACATAGGAAAAGTGGATCGCAGGTGGCTGTCCCGGGTGCTCCTGATCATGCTGGCGGACATCATCGGCATCATGGGCTCGTACCTGTTGGCCCTGTGGGCACGGTTCGACTTCCACTTTACGGATATTCCCCAGGAGTTTGTGGACGGATATCTGCACACCATCTGGTGGTGGGTGCCGGTCTGCCTGGCGGTGTTCTGGCTGTGCAACCTGTACAACAGCATCTGGCGGTTCGTCAGCGTGGACGCGCTGATGCGGATCATACTGGCCTATGTGCTTCTGGGCGGGCTGAGCCTTGCATGCGTGGCGCTGTTTGGGGTGCATATGCCCCGGTCCTATTATGTGTGGGGCCTGTTCTTCAGCTTCTTCTGCACCTCCGGCATCCGCTTTTTCTATCGCGGGGTGCGGTACCTGCGCAACCGGGCGCCTCTGGCCCGGAAAAATGCGGAAAACGTCATGATCATCGGCGCAGGCCAGGCCGGGCGGCAACTGATCCGGGAATACGCCGTCAGCAGTCATCTCAACAGCCGGGTGGCCTGCATCATCGACGACAACCCCGCCAAGCGGGGCCGCATTCTGGAGGGTGTGCGCGTTGTGGGTGCGCGGCGGGACATTCCCCAGGCCGTCAGGCAATTCGATATCGACAAGATCGTGTTCGCCATTCCGTCGCTTCAGGGCGCCGGAAGGCAGGAAATCCTCAATATATGCAGCACCACCGGCTGCCAGATCCAGGTGGTGCCGGGCATGTATCAGCTGGTCAACGGTGAGGTCACCATCAGCAAGCTCCGCCGGGTGGAGCTGCAGGACCTGCTGGGCCGGGACCCCATCCAGGTGAACCTGGGGGAGATCTGCGGCTATATCAACGACAAGACGGTTCTGGTCACCGGAGGCGGCGGCAGCATCGGCAGCGAGCTGTGCCGTCAGATCGCCCGGCACAGTCCCCGGCGGCTGGTGATCTTCGACATTTACGAAAACAACGCCTACGACATTCAGATGGAGCTGCGCCGGGAGCACCCGGAGCTGACGCTGGAGGTGTGCATCGGGTCCGTGCGGGACCAGCAGCGGGTGGATAACCTGCTGGATACGTACCGGCCGGACCTGATCTTCCACGCGGCGGCCCACAAGCATGTGCCCCTGATGGAGGACAGCCCCAACGAGGCCATCAAGAACAACGTGTTCGGCACCTATAAAATGGCCCGGTCCGCCGCCCGGCACGGGGTAAAGCGCTTTGTGCTGATCTCCACGGACAAGGCGGTGAACCCCACCAACATCATGGGCGCGTCCAAGCGCCTGTGCGAGATGGTGGTGCAGATGATGAACCGGCGCAGCGAAACGGAATTTGTGGCGGTGCGGTTCGGCAACGTCCTGGGCAGCAACGGCAGCGTGGTGCCCCTGTTCGAGCAGCAGATCGCCCACGGGGGACCGGTGACGGTGACGCATCCGGAGATCACCCGGTTTTTCATGACCATTCCCGAGGCGGTGTCCCTGGTTCTGCAGGCGGGGTATTATGCCAGGGGCGGCGAGATTTTTGTGCTGGACATGGGCCAGCCGGTGAAGATAGACGACATGGCCCGGCAGCTGATCCGCCTGTCCGGCTATGAGCCGGATGTGGATATCCCCATCATCTATACCGGCCTGCGGCCCGGAGAGAAGCTGTACGAGGAGCTGCTGATGGACGAGGAGGGCCTGCGGGAGACCGCCAACCAGCTCATCCACATCGGCCAGCCCATCAACATGGACGACGAGGCCTTCTGCCGCCAGCTGGCGGTGCTGGAGCGGGCCTGCCAGAGCAACAGCCCGGACATCCGCCAATATGTGGCGGACATGGTGCCCACGTATCACCCCAAAACAGATCAAAGAGCATAAAAGCATCCCTTTGGCCGGAAACGCCAAAGGGATGCTTTTTGCGTGATGCGGCGGTTTCGCCGACGGAGGGATGCAGGGGAGCGCCTTTCCTATTTTCCGGCGGCGATCTTGTCCTCGGTCTCCTGGCGGATGGCCTGGCGCAGGCGGGTCAGATACGGGGAGAAGGCGGCGTTTTCCTGAGCGTAGGTGCGGTTCAGGTCGTACTCCCGGGGCTCCCAGGTGTCGATGGGGGACTCGTTGTGCTGGATGACGGCCTCAAACTTGTCCAGAGCCTTGTAAATGCGGGCCTCCGTGGTCTCCAGCGCCGCCATCTCCCGGTACAGTGCCCGCATCTGCGCATCATACGGGGCGGGCAGGGTATCCACCCACGCCAACAGCTGCCGCTCCTCGCCGGCCTCGTCCGCCGCCGTTTTGCGGAAGGTGGGGATGTCGCCGGTAAAGCACTCGCCCAGGTCGTGGATCAGGCACATGCGGATAACCTTGTCCATGTCGGCCTCCGGAAACTCGTCCCGCATCCAGTAGGCCATCAGGGCAATGCGCCAGCTGTGCCCGGCCACGCTCTCCGGCCGGCGGCGGGAGGTGCAGCAGTGGCGGGTGGTGTCCTTCAGCCGCTCTGCCGTGTGCAGGGCGGACAGCAGCTCGGTGGGATTCATAACGGTTCTCCTTTTTTCTCTCAGATTTCGACCAATTCGATCTCCGTGCCCCGGTCCCGGAGCAGGGCCAGCAGGGCCCGGACGGACAGCCACACCGTGGCGGTGTTGTCATTGGGATGAACGCCGATGCGGCCGCCGTCGAAATCCCGGTCCAGGCAGAAGCGGACAGCGTGGTCCCGGTCGTTCAGCAGCCCCAGCGGTGTCACGGAGCCGGGGGTCAGGTCCAGCAGCCGCAGCAGCTCCTCCGGGGAGGCAAAGCTCAGGCGGCGGGTGCCGTGGCGGCGCTGGAACTCCTTCAGGTCCACCCGCTTGCCGCAGCGGACGGTGATCAGGTAATAGCTCCGCTTTTTGTCGTCCCGGACCAGCAGATTTTTGGCGTCGTCCTCCGGATACGGCATGTCCACGGCGGCGCACTCCTCCATGTTGAACACCGCCGGGTGCTCGGTGATCTCAAAATCCACGCCGTGGGCGCGGAGATAGTCATAGGTTTCCTGCTTGGTCATTGACCGGTTCCTCCTTAACGGGTTTTCTCCATTGTACCAGGCGGGGACGGCGTTTGCAAGCCGTCTGCGGATGCCACGCAAAAGCTGTCTGCCGGAGCGGAAGCTTTGTGCAGTATGCGAATTTTCTTTTGCAGGGAAAAGCGTTATAATCGGGCGTAGATTACACCGAAGGGGACAGGCTATGAGCATCATTTTCTTCGACATTGACGGCACCATCATGGACGTGAACGGCAGCATCCCGCCCTCCGCCGCAGAGGCGGTGCGGCGGCTGCGGCAGGCGGGGCATCACTGCATTATCAATACCGGGCGGCCCCGGATCGCCATGGAGCCCCAGCTGCTGGAGCTGGCATTCGACGGGCTGGTGTGCTCCTGCGGCCAGTATATCCAGCTGGACGGCCGGGTGCTGCGGCACGTGGGCTTTGACCGGGACACCAGCCGGAAAATCCTGGAGGCCGGGCGGCGGTGCCTGGTGGATATGTACTTTGAGGAGGCGTCGCACATCTGGGTGGATACGCCCCACCACCACCTGAACCGGGAGCTGGAAAACGCCGTGAGGCGCCTGGAGCGGGGCGGCGTCCGGGTGGGGCGGCCTGACGGCGACCCGGATTTCCACTTTGACAAGGTGTGCGTCCTGGTGGGGCCGGACAGCCGGAGGGAGGAATTTCTGGCGGAGATGGCGCCCCTGTGCCAGATCATCGACCGGGGCGGCGGCATGTTCGAGCTGCCCATGCGGGGCTATTCCAAGGCGTCCGGCTGCCGGGCCGTGGCCCAGGCCCTGGGCGCAGACCTGGCCGACTGCTACGCCATCGGCGACAGTCCCAACGACCTGGAAATGCTGGCGTGTGTGGGACACCCCCTGGTCATGGGCGACGCCCCGGCAGAGGTGCAGGCCCAGGCGGAATACGTCACCGCGCCCCTGCGGGAGGACGGCCTGTACCGGGCCATGGTTCATATGGGCCTGCTGCACGAATAACAAAAGCTCCCGGTGCGAGGGTCGGGGTGGTCGTAAATCAGTTTCAGTCCCCGCAGCCATGCGGTGTTTACCTGACGATCGTTCAAGGGCAGTTATTGCAGCAGATGGACAAATAAATCGTGCACTTCTATGCACCTTTCGGTGTACGGTGTGGGTATCCCTTGCCTCTCCCTGTGGGAGAGGTGGCCGAGCGCGGCGAGGACGGAGAGGGCAAACGGTGTGTGCACACAAATTGATCTTATTATTCAAAAAAGGCGGCAAGACCCTCTCAGTCACCTGCGGTGACAGCTCTCCCAACGGGAGAGCCAAGGGGCTGCACCCTGCTGCATGGTATGTTGGCATAAGAAATGGAGCGTATCTGTGTCGATACGCTCCATTAACTGTTTTTGCGGACTTATTTACCGGGTCAGGAAGAACATCAGGGCAAACAGGATGCTGATGATCCAGGTGCCCACATTGATCTCCTTGATCTTGCCGGTGAAGATCTTCACGAACACATAGGAGATCAGGCCGAAGGCGATACCATAGGAGATGTTGTAGGTCAGGGGCATGAACGCCACGGTGACAAAGCCGGTCACGGCAGCGGCGGGATCGTCCCAGGCGATGTTGCGGACGTTGGACATCATCAGCACGCCCACATAGATCAGGGCCGCGGCGCAGGCGTAGGTGGGGATCAGCTGGGCCACGGGGGACAGGAACATGGCGATGAAGAACATCACCGCGGTAGCCATAGAGGCAAGACCGGTGCGGCCGCCCTCGGCCACGCCGGCAGAGGACTCCACGAAGGTGGTGACGGTGGAGGTGCCGCAGACAGCGCCGGCGCAGGTAGCGCAGGCATCAGCCAGCATGGCCCGGTCCATATTGGGAACGTTGCCGTCCTTATCCAGCATGTTGCCGGCAGAGCAGGCGCCGTACAGGGTGCCCAGGGTGTCGAACATATCCACCATGCAGAAGGCCAGCATGGTGGTCAGCAGCATCACCACGAAAGCGCCGGTGCCGTTGGCGGCAATGAAGGCGGAGAAGTCAAAGCCGGACTTGAACACCGCGCCGAAGGCCTGGGTGCCGAAATCGCGGAAGGCGCCGAAGAAGTCGGAGGTCAGGTTGGGGGCGATGGCAGAGGCATAGAAGCCGGGAACGGTGATCAGACCCACCACATAATACACCACGGCAGCGCCCAGGATGCCCCACAGCACCGCACCGCGGACCTTCTTCTTGCTCATGGCGCCGATGGCAAACACGGCCAGCAGAGTGACCAGCATGGGGAAGATGGTGGCCCAGGTCTGTTCGCCGGTGAACACGTTGAAGGAGTGCAGGTTCACGCAGGTGGAGGAGTCGTTGACCACGATGCCGGCGTTCTGCAGGCCGATGAAGGCGATGAACAGGCCGATACCGGCGGAGATGGCCGCCTTGACCTCGTGGGGGATGGAGTCGAAGATGATCTTGCGCAGACCGGTAACGGTCAGCAGCACGAAGATGATGCCGTCAAACAGCACCAGCACCAGGGCGTTGGCATAGCTCAGGCCCAGGCCCACACACACGGTGTAGACAAAATAGGCGTTCAGGCCCATGCCGGAGGCCTGCGCCAGCGGCAGATTGGACAGCAGGCCGATGAGCAGGGTGCCCACCACGGCGGAAATAGCGGTGGCCACATAAATGGCCCCGTAGCTGACGCCCAGCACATCGGTGCCGTCGCCAAAGGGGTTCGAGAACATACCGGCATTGACCATCAGAATGTAGGCCATGGCCATAAAGGTGGTGATACCGGCCATGATCTCCGTCCGGACGGTGGAGCCCTTTTCGGTTACATGGAAGAAGCGATCCATAAACTCTCTCCTTTTATAAGTTTTCCGCTGCGCCTTCCGGCGTAACAAATCTATTTTACCATCCCGGCCTTGTCCACGCAAGCCCCATTTTCGCTAATGACTGCCATTCTTCGGGAAATTGTGACAGTCGCTGTGAAAAGACTGCAAATTTTTGTGGAAATAACGAGGGTAAGCGGTGAAGACTGAGAAAAAGCGCGATTTTGTGTAAATCATCTTGCATTTCGCGAAAACTTTAGTATACTGGACGTGCAGCGTGTGTTTCGCTGCAGAGAGATTTAAAAAAAGATAAGGAGAATGTACAAATGATTCTGGAACTCATCGCTACGATTCTGTCACTGGTAGGCTCCTGGATGGTCTATAAGAAGATGGGCCGTCAGGGCTGGGAGGGCATTGTCCCCATTTACAACACCTATGTCCTCTGCCAGGAGCTGTACGGCAACGGCTGGAAATTCCTCCTGCTCCTGATCCCCTTCTATAACATCTATTTCGGCATCAAGATGATGATCGACCTGGCCAAGGCCTTCAATCTGGGCGCGGGCTTCGGCATCGGCCTTCTGCTGCTGCCCTTCGTGTTCTGGCTGATCCTGGCCTTCGGCGGCGCGCAGTATAAGGACGGCAGCTACACCAACACCCAGCCCGACATGGTGGAGGATGTGGTCAACAAGGCCAAGGACGTCGTTTCCGGCAACCACAGCAACAATGAGGAGAATAATCAATAAGGCAAGCATTGACAAGCTGCAAAAGCATTTTCAAAACTTTCATGAAAGTTCTGAAAATGCGATGATTGAAAACGAAAGACACCCCTGATGGGTTTCTTTCGTAACTATCTTCCTTTCCGAAGGCAGAGGCAATCCTATTTTTTTGACAGTCTCAAGCCCGCCCTGCGTTACCGCAGGGCGGGCTGCTTTTTTACAGATTGACATAAAAGGGGAGAGGCCGCAGCCTCTCCCTCTTTTGTTATCCTTGCCTTACTTCCCGAAGTAGCGGTTCAGCAGACCCTCGAAGGCCTTGCCATGACGGGCTTCGTCACGGGCCATCTCGTGGACGGTGTCGTGAATGGCATCCAGGTTGTACTTCTTGGCCAGCTTCGCCAGCTCAAACTTGCCGGCGGTGGCGCCGTTCTCGGCGTCCACGCGCATCTGCAGGTTCTTCTTGGTGGAGTCGGTGACCACCTCGCCCAGCAGCTCGGCGAACTTGGCGGCGTGCTCGGCCTCCTCCAGGCCGGCCTTCTCCCAGTACATGCCGATCTCGGGATAGCCCTGGCGATGGGCCACACGGGCCATGGCCAGATACATACCCACCTCGCTGCACTCGCCCTCGAAGTTGGCGCGCAGACCGGCAATGATCTCCTCGCGGACCTCGGCAGGGACGTCCTCGCCGAACACCTTGCCTACGCCCACCACATGCTCGGCGGCCCAGGTCTTTTCCTCGGCCTGCAGGGTGAACTTATCGCCGCTGACATGGCACACCGGGCACTCAGCCGGGGGATTCTCGCCTTCATAAACGTAACCGCAAACAGGACAGACCCACTTTTTCATAGTAAATTTCCTCCGTTATATTCAGTATTTATTGGTTTTGGGAACCGTGGCTCCCTCATTGACTGAATGCAGTATAACACGGAATCGGGTCCTTTATAAGTTGCAATTGCAACAATCGGAAAATTTTTCCGATTGTTTTTACGCCTGGGGCGGATCGTTCTCCACCAGCGCCTTGGCGCTGGCCGCCAGACCTGCCAGGCCCTGGATCTCGCTGGGGATAATGATCTTGGTGGCCTTGCCGTCGGCCATTTTCTCCAGAGCCTCCAGGCTCTTGAGCTTGATGACCTGGTCGTTGGGGGCGTTCTCGTTGAGCATGCGCATGGCGTCGGCCAGGGCCTGCTGCACCTTCATGATGGAGGTGGCCTCGGCCTCGGCGGCCATGATCTTGGCCTGCTTGGCGGCATCGGCCCGCAGAATGGCGGACTGCTTCTCGCCCTCGGCTACCAGGATCTTGCTGGCCTTCTCGCCCTCGGCCTGAAGGATGGACTCCCGGCGCTCGCGCTCGGCCTTCATCTGCTTTTCCATGGCGTTCTGGATCTCGCGGGGAGGCAGGATGTTCTTCAGCTCCACGCGGTTGACCTTGATGCCCCAGGGGTCCGTGGCCTCGTCCAGGATGGTGCGCATCTTGGCGTTGATGGTATCCCGGGAGGTGAGGCTCTGGTCCAGCTCCAGCTCGCCGATGATGTTGCGCAGGGTGGTGGCGGTGAGGTTCTCAATGGCGTTCATGGGATACTCCACGCCGTAGGTATACAGCTTGGGGTCGGTGATCTGGAAATAGATCACGGTGTCGATCTGCATGGTGACGTTGTCCTTGGTGATCACGGGCTGGGGATCGAAATCCGCCACCTGCTCCTTCAGGCTGACCTTCTTCACCACCCGCTCAATGAACGGGACCTTCAGATGGAAGCCCACGCCCCACACGGAGTGGAACGCGCCCAGGCGCTCCACCACATAGGCCCTGGACTGCTGCACGATATAGATGTTGCGGACGATGACGATGAGCACCAGCACCACCAGAATGGCGATGGCTACCGCGCCGGGAACAGAGATGTTGTCAAACATACGATTTTCCTCCTGTTTTTATGTTAAGTATTGCAACGGACTTACACGGGCTCCACGAACAGGCGCACGCCCTCCATACGGACGATCTTCACCTGTGCGTTGCGGGGAATGGGCTGGCCGCTTTCGCTGCGGGCCGTCCAGGTCATGCCGCCCACATACACCGCCCCGGTGGGCACGGCGTTGTCGATGGACTCGGTGACCCGGGCCGTCTGGCCCAGGACGCGGTCGGCGTTGGTGGCGGTAACGTCCTTGTGCAGCAGCTTCTTCACCAGGGGCCGGGTGGCCGCCAGGCACACGATGGACACCACAAAGAACAGGGCAATTTGCAGCCACACAGGGCCGCCGCAGATGGCGGCGATGAGTCCCGCCACAGAGCCCACCACGAACCAGATGGACGCCAGCCCCACGGTGACGGCCTCCACCACGCCGAAAATCACCATGGCGGCGATCCAGATAATGGTCATCATATCGGTGGTTCCTCCTTTCAGACAAAGCCCCAGCGCCAGGGCCAGGGCCAGCGTCCCGGCCACTGCACCGAGACCCAGCCACTTTTCCCGGGGGGACAGATTGGCGAAAAACGCGGACAGCGCCGTTTTCAGGGTTTTCTCCGGCAGCGGCGGCGTATCCGGCGCGGGCTGCGCCGGGGCCTGCCGGGGCACCTCCTGGGAAAACAGCTCGTCCAGGGACACCTGATACCGGTTGCAGATATAGAGGATCTTTTCAATCTCCGGATAGCCCCGGCAGGATTCCCATTTGCTGACTGCCTGCCGGGATACGTTCAGCTCCGCGGCAAACTGCTCCTGGGTCAGTCCCGCCCGGCGGCGTACCTCCTGCAACCGTTCTCCAAAGGCCATGGCTCCGTCCCTCCGTTTCTCTTTGGCCTTATCCTATCGGAAACGGGCCGCAATGTCTACCAACCTCCGTTTGCACCGGGAAAAAATCCGACGTTTTCCCCGCAACCTCAGGTTGTCATGGCTTCAGTATACTATAGTTTCGCCCGCCGCGCCACAACATTTTGAAAAAACACACGTTTTTTACAGAGCTGCCTGTTTTCCTTGACAAATACCGTCTCCTCTTGTATACTGTAGCCATCTGAATGGAAAGGTGGTGCCCAGCATGAAGAACAATACCGTCATTATCGTGCCGGGGACCATCGTGCACCCGTAACGCGCCTGCCGGGGGAGGGAGCAGGCTCATTGCGGCTGTGGGAGCGTCCTCATGGGAGGGCGCTTTTTTTGCGCCCGGAAATCGTATCGGAAAAGAGAGAGTAAAAAAAGGAAGGAAGTGTCTGCGCTTTCATGGAAACCACCCAAAAGCTGTCCCGGCGGGAGAAGCTGTCTCTCATCGGGAAATATCTGCGCCCCTGTTGGGGGCATTTTGCCGCGGCGCTGCTGTGCGCATGCCTGGCCATGGTGTTCAACGCCCTGACGCCCCAGATCATCCGCATCACCGTGGACTCCATCCTGGGAACGGAGCCGGTCCGGCTGCCGGCGTTCCTCATGCGGTGGCTGAGCTGGCCGGTGCTGGAGGCCCGGCCCCTGACGGCCCTATGGTGGGCGGCAGGCGGCGTACTGCTGACGGCCCTGCTGCGGGGCGTTTGCAGCTACGGCCAGCGGCTCCAGCTGGCCCGGGGCTCCGAGAGCTATGTCAAGGGTATCCGGGACGACCTGTACCGCCACATCCAGTATCTGCCCTTTGCCTGGCACAAAAATAACCCCACCGGCGACATCATCCAGCGCTGCACCTCCGACGTGGACGTGATCCGCCAGTTCGTGTGCAATCAGCTGGTGGAGGTGGTGCGCACGGTGTTTCTCATCGCGCTGTACCTGTGCATCATGTTCTCCATGAACCTGCGGCTCTCGCTGATCTCGGCGCTGTTCATCCCCATCGTGGGCCTGTCCTCCGGGGTATTCTACAGGAAGATCTCCGGCCGGTTCCAGGCTGCCGACGAGGCGGAGGGGGACCTGACCACCTGCGCCCAGGAGAACCTTACCGCCGTCCGGGTGGTCCGGGCCTTCGGCCGGGAGCGGTATGAGGATGAGAAGTTCAACGCCAAGAATCAGCGCTTCTCCCAGCTCTGGATCCGGCTGGGAAAGCTGCTGTCCGTATACTGGGCCTCCGGTACCCTGCTGACGTGCCTGCAGGTGATGGTCATCGTGGTGATCGGGGCCTGCGAATGCGTAGCCGGGCGGATGACCCTGGGCACCTTCGTGGCCTTCGTCACCTATAACGAGGCCCTGTCCTGGCCGGTCCGGTCCCTGGGCCGGGTGCTGTCGGACATGAGCAAGGCCGGGGTGTCCATGGACCGGGTGGGCTACATCCTGAACGCCCGGGAGGAGCAGGACGCGCCCGACGCCGTGGACGCCGCAGACGGCGACATCGTCTTTGACCACGTTACCTTCGGCTATCAGGGCCAGCCGGTGCTGCGGGACGTGTCCTTTACCATCCGCAAGGGCGAGACCTTTGCCATTCTGGGGGGCACCGGCTCCGGCAAGAGCACCCTGGTCCACCTGCTGGACCGGCTGTATGACCTGCCGGAGGGCAGCGGCACCATCACCATCGGCGGGGTGGACATCCGGCACATGAAGCGGAAGTCCCTGCGCCGCCAGATCGGCCTGGTGCTTCAGGAGCCGTTCCTGTTTTCCCAGACCGTGGGCGAGAATATCTGCGCCGTGCGGCCCGACGCGGAAAACGAGGCCATGCGCCGTGCCGCCGCCATCGCCTGCGTGGACGAGGCCATCTCCACCTTCCCCCAGGGGTACAACACCGTGGTGGGCGAGCGGGGCGTGACCCTGTCCGGCGGACAGAAGCAGCGGGTGGCCATTGCCCGGATGCTGATGCAGCAGGCACCTATTATGGTGTTTGACGACTCCCTGTCCGCCGTGGATGCCGAGACCGACGCCAAGATCCGCACCGCCCTGCGGGACACCCTGCACAGCGCCACCGTGCTGCTGATCTCCCACCGGGTCACCACCCTGATGCAGGCCGACCGTATCCTGGTGCTGGACGGCGGCCGGGTGTCCGCCCTGGGCACCCACCGGGAGCTGATCCAACAGCCCGGTATTTACCGGGATATCTATGACATCCAGATGCGCAGCGACGACCGCGCGCTGGTGGAGGAAGGAGGGAACGCCTGATGGCTGCCTTCGACGAAAAAGAATATACAAAATCCTTTGACTGGAGCATCTGGAGGCGGCTTGCGCCCTTTGTGCGGCCCTTCCGCCGGGACTTCGTGGGGATGCTGGTGTTCAACGGTCTGTGTGCCCTGGTGGACGTGGCCATTCCCTTGTTCCAGCGCTACGCCATCCGGAACTTTATCCAGGCGGACTCCCTTCGGGGCATCGTTCCCTTCTCCCTGGTGTATCTGCTGGTAATTCTTTTACAGGCTCTGTCCGTGGTGGCCTTTGCCCGCAACTCCATGACCATTGAGATGAACATGGGCCGGGATATGCGCCGGACCCTGTTTCACCATCTCCAGACCCTGTCCTTCTCCTTTTACAACGTGACCCCCGTGGGATATCTGCTGACCCGGGTCATGAGCGATACCAACCGCATTGCCGGCATGGTGGCCTGGAATCTGACGGATATCCTGTGGGCGCTGTTCTATGTGCTGGGGACCTTTGCCGCCATGCTGATCCTGAATTGGCGGCTGGCGCTGGTGGTCATCGTCATCGTGCCTGTGATGGCGGTGCTCACCGGGTATTTCCAGAACCGCATCCTCCGGTGGAACCGGAGGGTCCGGAAGCTGAACTCCCGCATCACCGGGTCCTTCAACGAGGGCATCACCGGGGCCAAGACCACCAAGACCCTGGGCACCGAGGAGCAGACCGTCCGCACCTTCCGGGCCCTGACCCAGGAGATGCACGACGCCGGCATCGGCGCGGCCCGGCTCAACGCCATCTATATTCCGCTGGTGCTGTTTGCCAGCACCATGGTCGTGGCCATCGTGCTGCTGCGGGGCGGGTATATGGTGTCCGGGGGACTGCTGGAGCTGGCCACTCTATCCACCTTCACCACCTATGCCGTGGGCATTTTCGAGCCCATCCAGATGACCGCCGCCAACATCGCGGAGTTTATCTCCCTCCAGGCGTCTATCGAGCGGGTCACGGATCTGATGGATAAGGTCCCCCAGATCCAGGACAGCCCAGAGGTCATCGAGAAGTACGGCGACGCCTTCCATCCCAAGCGGGAGAACTGGGAGCCCATCCGGGGCGAGATCGAGTTCCGGGACGTGACCTTCCGCTATCCCGACGGCGGCGACAACGTGCTGGAGCACTTCTCCCTGCACATCCCCCAGGGGGCCACCGTGGCCATCGTGGGTGAAACCGGCGCAGGCAAGAGCACCCTGGTAAACCTGGCCTGCCGGTTCTTTGAGCCCACGGAGGGGCAGATCCTCATCGACGGGGTGGATTACCGGCAGCGCAGCCAGCTGTGGCTCCACAGCAACATCGGCTATGTGCTCCAGGACCCCCATCTGTTCTCCGGCACCGTCCGGGAGAACATCCGCTACGGCAAGCTGGACGCCTCCGATGCGGAGGTGGAGGCCGCCGCCCGGGCCGTGTCCGCCGACACCGTGGTGGAAAAGCTGGACAAGGGCTGGGACAGCGACGTGGGTGAGGGCGGGGGACGCCTATCCACCGGTCAGAAGCAGCTGATCTCCTTCGCCCGGGCCGTGCTGGCGGATCCTCGGATCTTCGTGCTGGACGAGGCCACCTCCTCCATCGACACCCAGACCGAGCAGCTGATCCAGCAGGCCATCGACCACCTGCTGCGGGACCGGACCTCCTTCCTCATCGCCCACCGGCTGTCCACCATCCGCAAGGCGGATATGATCCTGGTGGTCCGGGACGGGCGCATCGTGGAGCAGGGCACCCACCAGGAGCTGCTGCGCCGCCGTGGCTATTATCACGACCTGTACAGCAAGCAGTTCGCCGAGGAGTCTGCTGCCCGCATTCTGCAATAATTTTCCAATAACTGGAAGCCCCGGCAGCGGCGCTGCCGGGGCTTTTTCCTGCTCCGGGCCGGGTGTCTTTTCCGCATTGTCCCCCTATGACGGACACCCTCTCCATTGGCATTTTCGGCTGATTTCCCGCCTATAGTGTACAAACTCCGTGAAAATTCTGACGAGCCATTTGCTGCGCTTGCCGATTTTTTCACATATTTGTACACTGTGCAAATACAGGCGTTTGCCGTGTCGGGCATTGTTAAAACCTTGACCGCTATTTTGCGATACGGCTTCCATTTTTTTCCAAAAACCATTGCCAAGCCCAGGGAATTTCGATACAATATTTCCCGTAATACAAAAAGAAGGAACCTGCAACATGTGATGTGGGACCAAAATTCGAGGAGGTCTTTCATGAAAGTACTCGTTATCAATGCCGGCAGCTCGTCTCTGAAATATCAGCTGCTGGATCCGGAAACCGGCCATCTGCTGGCCAAAGGCCTGTGCGAGCGCATCGGCATTGACGGAAAATTCACCTATAAGCCCCAGGTGGAGGGCAAGGCCGTGATTTCTGCGGCCGACGTGCCCATGCCCACCCACTCCGAGGCCATCCAGGCGGTGCTGGCCGCTCTGGTGGACCCGGTCAACGGCGTCATCTCCTCCATGAAGGAGATCGACGCGGTGGGTCACCGGGTGGTCCACGGCGGCGAGAGCTTCGCCAGCTCCGTTCTCATCACCGACCAGGTGATGCAGGCGGTGGAGGACTGCACCCCCCTGGCTCCTCTGCATAACCCCGCCAACATCATCGGCATCGAGGCCTGCCGGGCGGTACTGGGCCACGACGTGCCCCAGGTGGCGGTGTTCGACACGGCCTTCCACCAGACCATGCCCGAGCACGCCTATCTGTACTCCATCCCCTATGAGTATTACGAGAAGGACAAGATCCGCCGCTACGGCTTCCACGGCACCTCTCACCGCTATGTGTCCCTGCGGGCGGCGGAGCTTCTGGGCAAGGACCCGGCGGAGCTGAAGGTGGTGTCCTGCCACCTGGGCAACGGCTCCTCCCTGGCGGCAGTCAAGGGCGGCCGCTGCGTGGACACCTCCATGGGCCTGACGCCTCTGGCGGGCCTGCCTATGGGCACCCGGGCCGGTGATATGGACGTGGGCGTTGTGGAGTTCATCGCCAACAAGTACGACATGACCATTTCCGAGGCCGTGAACCTGCTGAACAAGGAATCCGGCATGCTGGGCCTGTCCGGCGTGTCCTCCGACTTCCGGGATCTGGAGCAGGCGGCGGAGAAGGAAAACCACCGGGCCACCGTGGCCCTGGAGATCTTCGAGTACCGGGTACGCAAGATGATCGCCGAGTATGCCGCCGCCATGGGCGGCGTGGACGTGGTGGTATTCACCGCCGGCGTGGGCGAAAACGCACCCGAGACCCGGGCCCACATCCTCCACGGTCTGGAGTTCATGGGCATCACCTGCGACCCGGAGAAGAACAACTGCCGGGGCAAGGAGCAGATCATCTCCCAGGACGGCGCGCCCGTCATCGTCATGGTGGTCCCCACCAACGAGGAGCTGATGATCGCCCAGGACACCATGGAGCTGGTCCTGGATCAGGAATAATCGCTTCAAATATTTCAAAAGGCCGCCCGGACGGGCGGCCTTTTGAGCAGCTTGTCAAGAGGCCGCCCGCAGCAAGCGTGGGTTTCTTATCAGGAAAAACTATCCGTTTCGGCAGAAAATACTGCTCGTCCTTATCGCTCTGCCGCTCGGTGACTCCAACCAAAAACTTAACGCGAAAACTCCAATACTTTATTGACTCTTTATGCTTTTCTGCGATATTTTAGCGCGATATATGAAAAATCCGAGAAATCTGTAACACTTCACAAAATGTTCGTTAAAACTTCGGCGCTTTGGCAATTGTAAACTTTCTATGACTGTTATAGAATTAACACAGGCTGGCCCACCGATTGTGACGGACCGGGCCGATAACAACAAAGGAGAGTGAATCTGTGTTTAAGAAATTCACCAATGGCTGCGTTCGCGTGGTCAACCGGTGGCTGCCGGATCCGTTCCTGTTTGCAGTCATCCTGTCCATCATCGTGTATGTGTTCGCGATGATCGCCACCAAGATGGGGCCGCTGAAGGTGCTCAACGCCTGGGGTTCCACCAGCGGCTTCTGGGGCCTGCTGGCCTTCTCCATGCAGATGGCTCTGGTGCTGGTGTTCGGCTCCGCCATGGCTTCCGCCAAGCCCTGCAAGAAGGCGCTGCGGTTCGTGGCCGGTATGTGCCACAACAACATGCAGGCCATCGTGGTCACCACCTTCATTTCCACCATCTGCTGCTGGCTGAACTGGGGCTTCGGCCTGATTGCCGGCGCTCTGCTGGCCCGCGAGGTTGCCAAGCGCGTTCCCACCGTGGATTATCCTCTGCTGATCGCCTCCGCCTATTCCGGCTTCGTCATCTGGCACGCCGGCCTGTCCGGCTCCATCCCCCTGCAGCTGGCCGAGGGCTACAAGCTGTTTGCCGGCACCGAGCAGGAAATGGTCCTGACCGCCTCCACCGCCGACACCATCTTCCACCCCATGAACATCATCATGTGCTGTGTGATTCTGCTGGTCATGCCCTTCGTGAACTATGCCATGCATCCCGACAGAGATCACGCCATCACCATCGACCCCACCCTGCTGCAGGATGAGGAGGACAAGACCTACGAGGTCAAGACGCCCGCCGACAAGATGGAGCACTCCCGCATCCTGTGGATCATCCTGGTAGTGGCCGGCTTCGCCTATATCATTTATTACTTCGCCACCCTGGAGGAGGGCAAGAACATTGCCTCCGCTCTGAACCTGAACATCGTCAACTTCATCTTCCTGTTCCTGGGCATCCTGCTGCACGGCGACCTGCGCCGCTATGTGGACGCCATCGGCGAGGCCGCTGCCGGCGCCTCGGGCATCCTGCTGCAGTTCCCCTTCTATGCCGGCATCATGGGCATGATGACCGTCCGCAACGACGCGGGCGTCTGCCTGGCCGGTGTGATCTCCGACTTCTTTGTCAGCATTTCCACCAGCGTCACCTTCCCCATGTGGACCTTCCTGTCCGCCGGTATCGTGAACTTCTTCGTTCCCTCCGGCGGCGGTCAGTGGGCGGTCCAGGGCCCCATTGTTATGCCCGCCGCTCCCCAGCTGGGCGTGGAGCCCGGCCGTGCCGCCATGGCCATTGCCTGGGGCGACCAGTGGACCAACATGATCCAGCCCTTCTGGGCGCTGCCTGCGCTGGGCGTGGCCAAGCTGTCCGCCCGGGACATCATGGGCTATCTGGTGATCGTCCTGCTGTTCACCGGCCTGGTGGCCATCCTGGGCTTCCTGGCCTGGGGCCTGTTCTTTTCCTGATCCCCTGCCCTGTAAATCAAAAGAGGCGCTGCCGCGGCAGCGCCTCTTTTTTGCTATGGCTCTTATTGCTCCCGATACACGGCGGCGTCGAAGTCCCGCACCAGCTCCTGGCGCTTGGTGTCCATGACCTTCACCAGGTTGAACTCCTCAAAGGCCAGCCGCATGGCGAATTCCTTGGCCTCCTGAATGTCGTTGGTCTCGAAAAAGGGGAAGAAGCTCATCCCCGGAACGTTTTCCTTTTTCAGCAAAACCTGAAAGCGCATGGTCCGCATCCTCCTGCATGTGTGGTGTATTCTTTAGTATACCCCCGGCGGCGGAAAAAAGCAACGGCGCGATTCGCCCAAAAACCTCCTGAAAAAACCGGCAGATTTGCCGGAGGGAAAAATGCAAAAAGCTCTTTTCTCCCGGGCCTGTGTCGTGTATAATAACCAGGTTGAAGCAATCACCAGAAAGTAGGGAGCACATATGAAGATCGGGTTCGACAACAACAAATACCTGACCCTCCAGGCCCAGCACATCCGGGCCCGGCGGGAGCAATTCGGCGACAAGCTGTATATCGAGTTCGGCGGCAAGCTGTTCGACGATTACCACGCCTCCCGGGTGCTGCCGGGATTCCAGCCGGACAGCAAGATCCGCATGCTGGCCTCCATCCGGGACGACGTGGAGATCGTGGTGGCCATCTGCGCCGGAGACATCGAGAAGAAGAAGGTCCGGGGCGACCTGGGCATCGGCTACGATGAGGACGTGCTGCGGCTCATGGATGTTTTCCGGGGCCTGGGCTTTTATGTTGGCTCCGTGGTCATCACCCAGTACGCCGGTCAGCCGGCGGCGGACGCCTTCATCAAGCGTCTGACGGCTCTGGGCGTCCGGAGCTATCGCCACTATCCCATTGCCGGGTATCCCTCGGACGTGGCCCACATCGTGTCCGACGACGGCCTGGGCAAAAACGACTATATCGAGACCTCACGTCCCATCGTGGTGGTAACGGCCCCCGGCCCCGGCAGCGGCAAGATGGCCACCTGCCTGAGCCAGCTGTACCACGAGAACAAGCGCGGCGTCCGGGCGGGCTACGCCAAGTATGAGACGTTCCCCATCTGGAACCTGCCGCTGAAGCACCCGGTGAACCTGGCCTATGAGGCGGCCACGGCGGACCTGAACGACGTGAACATGATCGACCCCTTCCACCTGGAGGCCTACGGCAAGACCACCGTGAACTACAACCGGGACGTGGAGATCTTCCCGGTGCTCAACGCCATGTTCCAGCGGATCCAGGGCGCGTCTCCCTACAAATCCCCCACGGACATGGGCGTGAATATGGCGGGCTTCGCCATTGTGGACGACCAGGTGTGTCAGGCGGCGTCCCGGATGGAGATCCTCCGCCGCTACTACGCCGGCATGGCCGACCGCACCCGGGGCCGCTGTGACGATGAGGTGGTGCGGAAGCTGGAGATCGTTATGCAGCAGGCCGGCGTCACGCCGGAGATCTGCCCTGCCGTGGCAGCCTGCCTGCAAAAGGCGGAGGAGACCGGCGCTCCCGCCGGGGCCATGGTGCTGCCGGACGGCTCCGTGGTCACGGGCAAGACCTCCTCCCTGCTGGGGGCCAGCGCGGCCCTGCTGCTGAATGCTCTGAAGGCCATGGCCGGCATCGACCACAAGCTCAAGCTGATCCCCGCCTCGGTCATCGAGCCCATCAGCCGCCTGAAAACCGGCAACCTGGGCCACCGGAATCCCCGGCTCCACTCCGACGAGGTACTCATCGCCCTGGCCATCTCGGGCCTGACCAACCCTCTGGCCGCCATGGTCCAAGAGCAGCTCAGCAGCCTCCGGGGCTGCGACGCCCACTTCTCCGTCATCATCTCCGAGGAGGACGAGAAGCTCTACAAGCGTCTGGGCATCAACGTCACCTGCCAGCCCCGCTATGAGGTGAAAAAGCTGTACCACAAGTAAAAATCTGCCGGGACGGATATCCTCCGTCCCGACGCTTGTCCCAAAAGGGCGATGCCCTTTTGGGACAAAAGAGATTTCGCTCCGACCCGCGCGTCCGTGTGCGCAAGCGCCCACGAACACACTCTCTCCGCGCAAAGTATTTTTCGCGACGTACACGCCGCCGCGAAAAATGGATCAGATTTTATTTGCGGCCTGCGGGCCGCAAACTCTGCGGGACTTTTTTGACAGACTGCCGGAACGAATGGTGATCCGTTCCGGCAGTTATCGGCTACGAAAGGAGTATCACGCATGCAGACCATCGCGGAAATTCTGGCCCGGGAGCTGGAAAAGCCCCTGGCCCATGTGCAGAATGTCATTGACCTGCTGGATGAGGGCAACACCATCCCCTTCATCGCCCGCTACCGCAAGGAGCTCCACGGCAGCATGGACGACACGGCCCTGCGGACCCTGGAGGACCGGCTGAACTATCTGCGGAACCTGGCCCAGCGCCGGGAGGAGGTCAAAAACGCCATCGACGGCCAGGGGAAGCTCACCCAGGAGCTGTCCGCCGCCATTGACAACGCCGCCACCCTGGCGGAGGTGGAGGACCTGTACCGCCCCTATAAGCAGAAGCGCCGGACCCGGGCCACCGTGGCCCGAGAAAAGGGCCTGGAGCCGTTGGCCCAGCTGCTGCTGGCTCAGGGCCGGGACTGCCCGGATCCGGAGACCGCCGCCGCCGGATTTCTGGATCCGGAAAAGGGTGTGGAGACTCCGGCCGATGCCCTCCAGGGGGCCAACGACATCGTGGCGGAGCTGCTGTCGGACGATGCCGCCATCCGCAAGACCCTGCGGGAGCTGCTGCGCCGCCAAGGCCGGCTGCGGAGTCTGGCCGCTACGGAGGAGGACACCGTCTACCGCCTGTATTATGACTTTGACCAGCCCATCGCCAAGCTGGCCGGGCACCAGATCCTGGCCATCAATCGGGGCGAAAAGGAGGGCGTCCTCACCGTCACCGTGCTGCTGGACCGGGAGCTGGGCCTGATGACTCTGCGCCGGGCGGTGGTGCGTCCCGGGTCCCGGGCCATGGAGTTTATCAAGGCCGCCTGCGAGGACGCCTATGACCGGCTGATCTACCCCTCCCTGGAGCGGGAGGCCCGGTCCGATCTTACCGCCGCCGCCTGCGAGGGGGCCATTGCCAACTTCGGCCTGAACCTGAAGCCCCTGCTGATGCAGCCTCCGGTAAAGGGCCATGTGACCATGGGCCTGGACCCCGGCTATGCCCACGGCTGCAAGGTGGCGGTCATCGACGGCACCGGCCGGGTGCTGGACACCGCCGTGGTGTATCCCACCTTCGGTCCCCGCCAGAGGCAGGAGGCCATCAGCCGCCTGTCCCAGCTGGTACGCCGCCATGGCGTCACCCATATTGCCATCGGCAACGGCACCGCCAGCCGGGAGACGGAGCAGATGGCGGTGGAGCTGATCCGGCAGCTGGGCGGCGGCGTCAGCTATATGATGGTCAACGAGGCCGGGGCCTCCGTATACTCCGCCAGCAAGCTGGCGGCGGAGGAGTTTCCGGAGTATGACGTGAACCTCCGCAGCGCCGTGTCCATCGCCCGGCGGATGCAGGACCCCCTGGCAGAGCTGGTGAAGATCGACCCCAAGGCCATCGGCGTGGGCCAGTACCAGCACGATATGCCCCAGAAGCGGCTGGACGAGACCCTGTCCGGCGTGGTGGAGGACTGCGTCAACGCCGTGGGCGTGGACGTGAACACCGCCTCCGCCAGCCTGCTGGGCCGGGTGTCCGGCCTCAATGCCACCACTGCCAGGAATATTGTGAAATACCGGGAGGAAAACGGCGCCTTCACCGGCCGTCGCCAGCTGCTGAAGGTCCCCAAGCTGGGGCCCAAGGCGTTCCAGCAGTCGGCGGGCTTTTTGCGGGTGCCGGAGAGCAAGTCCGTGCTGGACAACACCGGCGTCCATCCGGAGAGCTATGCCGCGGCCCAGGGGCTCCTGGACCTGTGCGGCTATACCCTGGCGGACGTGTCCGCCGGGAGCCTGGCGGCCCTGCCGGACAAGATCAAGGCCCTGGGGGAGGAAAGCGTTGCCCGTCAGCTGGACATCGGCGTGCCCACCCTGCGGGACGTGGCGGCCGAGCTGGTGAAGCCGGGCCGGGACGTCCGGGATGAGCTGCCTGCCCCCATTCTGCGAACGGATGTGCTGGATATTAAGGACCTGGCCCCCGGCATGGTGCTGACGGGCACCGTCCGCAACGTGGTGGATTTCGGCGTGTTCGTGGACATCGGCGTCCACCAGGACGGCCTGGTGCATATCTCCCAGGTGTGCAACAGGTTCATCCGCCACCCCTCGGAGATCGTATCCGTGGGCGACGTGGTGCGGGTGGTGGTGCTGGAGGCCGACGAGAAAAAGCACCGCATCAGTCTGTCCATGAAGCAAGTGCCCAAGGAGTAAGCTGGCGCATTCCGCAACGGGCAGGGGAGGGGCCGTGCCCCTCCCCTGGTTTGCTTCTCCCTCCACCCCGGCAGCTTAAGGATTATTTTACGGTCTGTTCAAAAACAGCGGGAAAAACGTGGTATAATGATACCATCAACAAGTCGAGGGTTATTATGGACAAGCACGTTTTCACAGCCAAACAGAAAAAGCTCATTGGCTGGGCCGCCATTGCCATTTTCCTGCTGCTGTCGGCGGTGGTGGGATGGTTCGTGGGCCGCCCGCTGGTGCGGTTTGCATCTCAGCCGGAGCAGTTCCGCCAGTGGGTGGACGGTCACGGCCTGATGGGCTGCGCCGCCTATGTGGGCATGGTGTTTTTACAGGTGGTGGTGGCTGTGATCCCCGGAGAGCCTCTGGAGATCAGCGGCGGCTACGCCTTTGGCGCGGTGCGGGGGAGCCTGCTGTGCCTGCTGGGAGCGTTCCTGGGCAGCGTGGCGGTGTTTGCCCTGGTGCGCCGGTTTGGCCGGGAGCTGGTGGATATCTTCTTTCCCCGGGAGAAGCTGGAAAAGCTGAAATTTTTGCAGAGCTCCCCCAAGCGGGACGCTCTGTTCTGGCTGGTATTCATGGTGCCGGGCACGCCCAAGGACCTGCTGTGCTACTTCGCAGGGCTGACGGACCTGTCCTGGGGCAAGTGGCTGCTGCTGTGTACCGTGGGCCGCCTGCCGTCGGTGCTGACCTCCACTATAGGAGGCGACGCCCTGGGCGTGAAGGATTACCAGTTCGCGGTGCTGGTTTTTGCCGCCACCCTGGCGGTGTCCGCCGTGGGGCTGCTGATCTACCGGGCCCTGTGCCGCCGCCACCAGCGCAGGCAGGAGCATGTCTGAATAAAGCACCCCCGGTGCGGCTTGTCAAAAAAGGGCGGCGCCCTTTTTTGACAAAAGAGATTTCGCTCCGACCCGCGCGTCTCGCCGGGCTGTAAGCCCGCCGTGACACACTCTCTCCGCGCAAAGTATTTTTCGCGACGTACACGCCCAACGGAAGTCCCCTTGGGGGGCGCCGCCGCGAAAAATGGATCAAACCTTATTCGCGGCCTGCGGGCCGCGAACTCTGCGAGGCTTTTTTGGCAGGTAGAATATACCCCCGGTGCGGCGCACCGGGGGTATTCTTATGGCTCGTAGTCGAAAATGGCCTTCTTTTCCAGCAGGGGGCCGAAGCGATCCTTCCACCGGTGGTGCATGGCGGAGGCGTCATAGGCTGTCAGGGCCGCCGGGTCCATGTCCAGCCGGATCAGCACATGGTACCGGTTGTCCCGGTCCACGCAGCCGGGAAGGACCTCTGCGCCCCGGACGCCGGGAATGTCCCCGGCGGCGGAGAAAATCTCCCGGATCTGCGGCAGATAGGCCCGCCAGTCCCCGGCCTCGGGCCGGAATTTCGCCAGAATACAGTGCTTCACAGCCGCCCCTCCTCACAGGCCGACATACGGAATAATCAGGCCCAGGAGCATAACGATGGCCATCAGCAGGGCCACGCCCATGGCCACATACTGGGTCCATTTGCGGTTTTTCATTGGATTTCCTCCTTCGGTATCACACGCTTGATGCTCTTTTCCACCTTTCGCCGGGGGGCCAGCACCTCGTGGCCGCATCCGGCGCACCGCAGGCGGATGTCCATCCCCACCCGCAGCACCTCCCACCGGCGGCTGCCGCAGGGGTGTTCCTTTTTCAGCTCGACCACATCGTGGAGCTTCAGGTCCATGGGATCGCCCGCCTTTCCGGTCAATTTTTCTTGATATCCTCCCAGTACCGCCGGGCGGCCTGCTCGGTCTTGTTGTCGCCGTATTCGTAATAGGTCACGTCCCCCAGGGCCTCCGGCAGGTACCGCTGGGCCACATAGTGGTGGGGGTAATCGTGGGGGTATTTGTAGGCCGGGGCCTTGCCGCTGCCGGTGCTGTCGGCGTGGACGTTCTGCAGGTGCCGGGGCACCTGGCCCACCTTCCCCTTCCGGATATCGCGCATAGCGGCGTTGATGGCGTTGTAGGCGGAATTGGACTTGGGCGCCGTGGCCAGGAGAACGGCGGCCTCCGCCAGGGGCAGCCGCCCCTCCGGCAGACCCAGCTCCCGGGCCGCGTCCACGCAGGCCTTGGTGATGGCCATGGCCTGGGGATAGGCCAGCCCCACATCCTCGGCGGCCATGACCAGCAGCCGCCGGCAGGGGGACAGCAGGTCCCCGGCCTCCAGCAGGCGGCCCAGGTAGTACACCGCCGCGTCGGGGTCGGAGCCCCGGACGGACTTTTGCAGGGCGGACAGCAGATCGTAGTGCTCGTCCCCCTCCCGGTCGTAGCGCATGGCGCTGCGTTGGGCCGCCTGCTGGGCGTCCTGGGCGGTGATGCGCAGGCCGCCGTCCACAGGCCGGGCGGCCTGGTCCAGCAGCTCCACGGCGTTGACGGCCTTGCGCACGTCGCCGCCGCACCCGGCGGCAATGAGGCCCGGCACCTCCGGCTCCCAGGTCAGGGGCAGGGGGCTGCGGCGGCGGACGATGTCCAGGGCCCGCTCCACGGCGGGCAGCGTCTCCTCCGCCGTCAGGGCCTTGAACTCAAACACCGTGCTGCGGGACAGCAGGGCGTTGTATACATAGAAATACGGGTTCTCCGTGGTAGAGGCGATCAGGGTGATCTTGCCGTTTTCCATGAACTCCAGCAGGCTCTGCTGCTGCTTTTTGTTGAAATACTGGATCTCGTCCAGGTACAGCAGCACCCCGTTGGGGGCCAGCATGGTGTCCACATCGGCGATGATGGCCTTCACATCCTGCAAAGACGCGGTGGTGGCGTTCAGGTGGTACAGGGCCTTTTCCGTGCGCTTGGCGATGATGGAGGCGATGGTGGTCTTGCCGGTGCCGGAGGGCCCGTAAAAGATCATGTTGGCGGAGGTCCCGCCCTCGATGAGGCGGCGCAGCAGGGCGCCGGGGCCCAGCAGGTGTTTCTGGCCTGCCACCTGGTCCAGGGTCTGGGGGCGTATTTCGTCTGCCAATGGCCGCATAGCGGCACCTCCTTCCGGGAAAATCACAGCTATTATACCACATCCCGCCGCCCTTTGCACCCCCCGATTTGCATTTTTCCCGGCGATCTGATACAATGAAAGCGAGGTGATGCCATATGAAGTCTCCCCAAGAGGTGAGCGCCATCATCGGGCGGCTGAAGGAGCTGTATCCCGACGCGGCGTGCTCCCTGGATTACGATAAGGACTACGAGCTGCTGTTTTCCGTGCGGCTGGCGGCCCAGTGCACCGATGCCCGGGTAAATCAGGTGACCCCGGCGCTGTTTGCCCGGTTTCCCACGCTGGAGGCCTTCGCCGCCGCCAGCCAGGAGGAGGTAGGCGAATACGTCCGCTCCTGCGGCTTCTGGCGGGCCAAGGCCCGGGACATGGTGGCGGCGGCAAAAATGCTGCTGTCGGACTACGGCGGGCGGGTGCCGGACAACATGGAGGCCCTGCTGCGGCTGCCGGGTGTGGGCCGCAAAACCGCCAACCTGATTTTAGGCGACGTATACGGTCAGGCGGGCTACGTCTGCGACACCCACTGCATCCGCATCACCGGGCGGCTGGGCCTTACCGACGGCAGCCGGGACCCGGTGCAGGTGGAGCGGCAGCTGCGCCGGTGCATCCCGCCGGAGGAGTCCAGCGATTTCTGCCACCGGATGGTGCTTCACGGCCGGGCCGTGTGCATGGCCCGAAGGCCCGACTGCGGCGGCTGCACCCTGCGGGACCTGTGCGATTTTGGGAAGGCGCAGGAGACTGTATAAATACAGGCTGAAAAAATTGGCTGCCCGAAGGCAGCCAATTTTTTATGCAAGCGCTTAGAACCACGCGGCCCAGGCCAGGAAGCCCAGGCAGGCCACCACGCCCACAAACAGGGTGACGATGACCAGATAGCCCATGATGTCCCGGGCGGACAGCTTGGCGATGCCCAGAGCAGGCAGAGCCCAGAAGGGCTGGATCATGTTGGTCCACTGGTCGCCCCAGGCAATGGCCATGGCGGTGCGGCCATTCTCGATGCCCATAGCCGCGCCGGCAGGCATCATGATGGGGCCCTGCACGGCCCACTGGCCGCCGCCGGAGGGAACGAAGAAGTTCACCACACCGGCTGCCAGGAAGGACAGCATGGGGAAGGTGACGTTGTTGGAGACGCTCACGAAGAACTCGGAGATGACACCCGCCAGAGACACGCCCTGGTCGTTGGCTGCCACCATCATGCCCATGATACCGGCATAGAAGGGGAACTGCAGCAGCACGCCTGCTGCGCCGCCGGCGGCGTCGGAGATGGCATCCACATAGCGGCGCAGGTCGCCGTGGAGCAGAATACCCAGGAACAGGAAGATCATGTTCACGATGTTCAGGCCCAGGGTAAAGCCGTTCTGCACAAAGTAATAGATGATGTACACGAAGCCGCCCACCAGGGTGATGGCCCACAGGAGCTTGGAGTGCTCCAGCTTATCGGCAGGGGTCCTGACCTCATAGGTGCGCTCGGCCTCATCCTCCAGCAGGGTGGGGTCGATGCACACGGTGTGGGCCTTATCGGGATGCATGGCGTAGTTCACAAGGGGCATGACAAACAGAATGACGCCCACCATGATCAGGTTCATGGGGTGGAACACCGTGTCGGTGATGGGGGCCTGATACAGGACCTCGCCGAACTTCTTGCCCGCCACCAGGTCCAGGGGGATGGAACCGGACAGACCTGCGTGCCAGATGACGAAGCCGGAGTAGGCGGAGGCGATCAGCAGGGGATAGTCCACGGTGGGCACCCGGCGCACCACTTCCTTGGCCAGCAGCGTGCCGGCGATCAGGCCGAAGCCCCAGTTCAGCCAGCAGCAGAGGGTGGAGATGAAGGTGGTGACCACGATGGCCTGCATGTTGTTGTGGCACAAGCCGGCGGCGGCCCGCAGGGCCTTTTTGCAGGGCTTGGCAGCCGCCATGGCGGAGCCGAATACCAGCACCAGGGCCATCTGCATGGAGAAGCTCAGCAGGCCCCAGAAGCCCTTGGAGTCACCCCAGGCGTTGAGCACCTGCAGGGGGCCCATCTTGGTGGCGCACATGGAGCCGACGAAAACGATGATGCTCAGGATGATGGCAAACAGGAACGCATCCGGCAGCCACCGGTTGACCACGCGAACGCAGCCGTTGGTGAATTTCTTGAACACAGACTCACTCTCCTTTATTTTGTCCGGAAGGGGTGTCCCGCCTCCGCAATTCTGTCCCGGTCTCTGTGCGGAGCAGGGACGTCTCTGGTTCTATTGTATAATAGGAGCGGCCTGTTTACAATTAATGTTTCGCCGAATTATTAACAATCATTTTGTAAAAGTATCACAATTTTTCCATTTTCAGCAGTTTGTTCCATTAATATACCGTTAAAAATTCAATAATCGTATAAAGCCGAATTAACAGCCCGTTGGAATATTTCTGGCAGTCTGAAGGGGCGCTCTTTTCCATATGCTTTTTACCGGTCAAACCTTGTTATGCGGTAGGATTTCTGGTATAATAAAATGATTCAGAACATTTTCAGGAAAGGAACGACATTGCATGGAGCTGCACGCAAAGCTGGTTCGTTCTCAGCTATCATTTTTCAAGCCCTTCGTGGCCGGTCTGTCCCTGGAGGTCACCCGAAAGGGGCAGGACAAGCTGGGGGAGCTGATGACCGCCCTGCACCGGCGGGAGGTGCTGGTGCGGGACCACGACTTCGGCGCTTTTCAGGGGGCGTGGGTCATGCCCAAGGATCAGCGCCGCAGCGGCGTGATCCTGTATCTCCACGGCGGCGGCTATACCTGCGGCAGCCTGGAATATGCCAAGGGCTTTGCAGCCACCCTGGCCTCGGAATGCGGTGTACGGGTGTTCTGCCCGGCATACCGTCTGGCCCCGGAGCATCCGTATCCCGCGGCCCTGGACGATGCGCTGGAGAGCTATCAATACCTGCTGAAAAAGGGCTATGAGCCCCGGCAGATCCTGCTGGCGGGGGAGTCCGCCGGAGGGGGGCTCATTTACTGTCTGTGTCTGCGGCTCAAGCAGCTGGGCATGGCCCTGCCCTGCGGGCTTGTGGGCATCTCTCCCTGGACAGACCTGACCGGGTCCGGGGACTCCTATCGGGACAACCGGGAGAAGGACCCCTCCATGACTCCGGAGCTGCTGCAATTTTACGCCAAGTGCTATACGCAGGACCCCACGGACCCTCTGTGCTCGCCGCTGTTCGGCGACCTGACGGGGCTGCCGCCGTCTCTGCTGTTTGTGGGCGGAGACGAGGTGATGCTGGACGACACCCGTGCCCTGCATAACCGGCTCCTGTCCGCCGGATGCCGCAGCAAGCTGCACATTGCCCCGGAGCGGTGGCACGCCTATGTGCTGTACTGCCTCAACGAGAACATGGCTCAGGACTTCGAGGACATCAACCACTTCCTGGACCGGACCCTGTCCCCGGCCCGGAGCCTGCGGTGGATGCGGCTGGACAACGCCGCCAAGATCTATCCTGCCGCCAAGCGCCGGAACTGGAACAACTTCTTTCGCCTGTCCGTCACCCTGACCGAGCCCATCGACACAGCGGTGCTGCGGGCGGCGCTGGACGTGACGGTGCGGCGGTTCCCCTCCATTGCCGTGCGGCTGCGGCGGGGGGCATTCTGGTATTATCTGGAGGAAATTCCCAAGGCGCCGGACATCCAGCCGGAGAAAAGCTGCCCCCTGGCCCATGTGCCCTTCGGCCAGGTGCGCCAGTGCGCCTTCCGGGTGCTGGTGTACCATGACCGGATGGCGGTGGAGTTTTTCCACGCCGTCACCGACGGCACCGGCGGGCTGATTTTTCTGAAAACCCTGACGGCGGAGTATCTGTGCCAGAAATACGGCATCAGCATCCCGGCGGAAAAGGGTGTGCTGGGCCGCCTGGAGGAGCCCAGTCCGCAGGAGCTGGAGGACAGCTTCCTGCGCTATGCCGGGGACGTTACCGCCAGCCGGGCGGAGAGCACTGCCTATCACCTCAGCGGCACGCCGGAAAAGGACGGATATAAAAACCTCATCACCATGATGGTGCCGGTGGACCGGGTCCGCGCCTGTGCCAGGCAGCACGGCGTATCCGTTACGGAGCTGCTGGGCGCGGCCATGATGCAGGCCATTGCCGACCTGCAGGCAGAGAAGGTACCCCGGCGCAGCCGGCGCAAGCCGGTGAAGGTGCTGCTGCCGGTGAACCTGCGGAACCTGTTCCCCAGCCGCAGTCTGCGGAACTTTGCCTCGTATATCACCCCGGAGATCGATCCCCGCACCGGGGACTATACCTTCTCCGAGATCTGCGCCGCCGTCCACCATCGGATGGGACTGGAGAACAACACCCACACCCTGCGGGCCAAATTCGCCGCCAATGTGGCCAGCGAAAAGTCCCCGGTGCTGAAGGTGATGCCCCTGTTCATCAAAAACATTGCCATGAAGGCGGTGTTTAACGCCGTGGGCGAGCGGAAATCCTGTCTGTGCCTGTCCAATCTGGGGGCGGTGGAGCTGCCGGAGGTCATGGCCCCCTATGTCCGGCGGGTGGACTTCATCATCGGCGTCCAGGCTGCCGCGCCTCACGACTGCGGCGTGGTGTCCTGGAACGGCACCATGTATATCAACTGTATCCGCAGCATCCAGGAGCCGGAGCTGGAGCTGCATTTTTACCGGGTCCTGCACCGGCTGGGTCTGCCTGTGAAGGTGGAGAGCAACCAGCGGGGCCGGGGATAAGGGAAAGGAGCGTTATCCATGTATTGTATCCATTGCGGCGTGGAGCTGTCTGACAGCGAGACCGTGTGTCCTCTGTGCGGCACCCGGGTGTTCCATCCGGATCTGCCCCGGCAGCAGGGGGAGCCCCCCTTCCCGCCGGAGCCGTCGGCCCACCCCGAGGAGGTGAACCGCTCCGGGGCGCTGTTCATCCTGACCATGCTGGCGGTGCTGCCCATCGTCATCTGCATCCTGTGCGACTGGAGCGTCAACGGGGCCATCCTGTGGTCCGGGTACGCCGCAGGCGGCGTGTTGCTGCTGTATATCCTGGCGGTGCTGCCCCTGTGGTTCAGAAGGCCCAACCCGGTGATCTTTGTTCCGGCGGACTTTGCGGCCATCGGGCTGTATCTGCTGTATATCAACTTTGCCACCGGCGGGCATTGGTTCCTGACGTTTGCCCTTCCGGTGACGGGGACCATCGGGGTGCTGGCGACCACGGTGGTGACGCTGCTGCGGTATCTCAGCCGGGGGTATCTCTACATCTTCGGCGGGGCGCTGATGGCCGGCGGCGGCCTGGCGGTGCTCATTGAGTTCCTGCTGAACATCACTTTCCAGGTCCATCGGACGTTTATCTGGTCGTTTTACCCCCTGGCGGCGGGAGTGCTGCTGGGGATCATGCTGCTGATCATCGCGGTGTGCAAGCCCCTGCGCCGGTCCCTGCACCGGAAATTCTTTATCTGAGGCGGTGAGGCGCAATGAGTGATTCCTGCGTGGAGCTGGTGACCTTTGACCAGCTGCTCCGGCGGTATCCCCAGCTGGAGCAGCACCGCATTGCTCCCACCGGCGGAGCCTTCTGCCGGGCGGAGCGGCTCAAGGGCGGCGGAGCCGCCGGGACCTATGCCATGCCCCGGCCTATGGCACCCACCGGAGACAAGCATTTTTTCGGCTTTTACCTGACGGACCGGCGGCTGCTGCTGGCGGAGGAGGGCGGCTTTCTGCGGGGGCTGGCAGGGGACCTGGAGTCCCAGGCCCCGGCTCAGGCGCTGGCGGAGCTGTTTGCCCGGCTTCTGCAGGAGGATATGCCCACCCTGCAAAAATATGAAAAGCGCCTGACGGCTCTGGAGGAGGCCCTGATGCAGGATCAGGCCCAGGACCTGGACAAGAAGCTCTTTCGCATCCGCCGCGAGCTGTCGGTGTTTGCGGCGTATTATGAGCAGCTGGACGACCTGTTTGCCGCGCTGTCGGACGAAACGGAGGAAAGCGATGCCCACGCCTCCCGGCTGTTTGACCGCCTGACGGGACGGGCTCAGCGGCTGCTGTCGGCCACGGAGCTGGAAAAGGAGTACGCCCTGCAATTGCGGGAAATGCACCAGACGCAGCTGGACATGCGGCAAAACCAGATCATGAAGATCCTGACCATTGTTACCACGGTGTTTCTGCCCCTGTCCCTGATCGCCGGGTGGTACGGCATGAATTTCGTAAACATGCCGGAGCTTACCGCACAGCACGGATACCTGGCGGTGTGCATCATCAGCGTGGTGTGCATCATCGTGGAGCTGGTGATCTTCAAGTGGAAAAAGTGGCTGTGAGCTGCAAATAAGAGCAAAAGGACGCGCCCCGGCGCGTCCTTTTTTCAAAATCTGAAATTTTCTCCGGGCCGCGGAACCAAAGGCCGGGCCGGAGTATCTAATATACGTCATGACAAATGGGCGGCCCCGGGGCCGCCAGGAAAGGACGGTGATGGCCTTGCGCCTGTCACAAGAGGAATTTACTCGAGGGGTGCAGACCTACAGCCGGGACATGTACCGGGCCGCCCGGGCCCTGACCCCCTGCGATGCCGACGCCCAGGACGCCGTGGGCCAGGCGGTGCTGCTGGCCTGGCAGTCCCTGGACCGGCTGCGGGATCCCGAAGCCCTGCGGGCGTGGCTGGTGAAGATCAGCGTGAACTGTGCCCGGCAGCTGAACCGCCGCAGCCGCCGGGAGGTGTATCTGGAGGACCTGCCGCCCCAGGCGGCAGCCCGGGAGGACCCGCGGCCGGAGCTGTGGGACGCGGTGCTGTCCCTGCCCCGGGACCAGCGGGCGGCGGTGGTGCTGTATTACTATGAGGACCTGCCGGTGGCGGACATTGCGTCGCTGCTGCGGGTGCCGGCGGGCACGGTGAAATCCCGGCTCAGCCGGGCCCGGGATAAGCTGCGGCTGGCGCTGTCGGACCCGCAGGTCACGCGGAAGGAGGAACGAACATGAACGATTTGGATACCCGTTTGCGGCATATGGCCCGGGAGGAGGAGACCCCGGTGCCCAAGGACTTTGACGAAAATCTGACCCGGACCCTGGCCCAGCTTCCCGCACGGAAGCGGCGCAGGATCCCCCGGGCGGTGCTGCTGGCAGCCTGCCTGGTGCTGGTGCTGACGGGGGCGGTGCTGGCGGCGGCGAGCGGGGTGTTTGTCCGGTTTGAGAGCCTCGACGATCACAGCGCGGAGGAGCTGTTCTACGACGGCACCAAATACGGCGGCAACTGGACCTACAGCACGGACCGGCGGCTGCCGCTGGCAGACATTCCCCAGGCCAGCCAGGAGGCGGCGCGGACTTCGACGGAGGATCTGCAGTTTCCGGACATGGCGGCGGCGGACGCGTTCCTGGGCGGCGGCGTTCTGCCCCGCAGTGCCCAGCAGGAGGCACGCGAGCGCGGTCAGGTGTCCATAGAAGCCCAGTGCGACCAGCAGGGACAGCTGGTGCGGATGTATATCCGCGCTGCGTACTGTGATGAGCTTCAGACCCCCGACGGCGGGATCCTATACGGCGACTACATGCACGTTACGATGTATGTGCTGACGGATGTGGCCCAGGAGGACGATGTGGTTTCCTGGGGCTATTCTCAGGGACAGCTGGAAAACCTGGAGCAGCTGAAGGACTACAAGGCCCCGGGCGGCGGCAAGGCGTATATTTTCCGGGAGACCGCACCCGGTTATGCCAACTACTATCGAGCGCTGTTCTGTGAGGGGCCCGTGGTGGTGCAGCTGGATCTCTCCATCCTGACAGACGGCTCCTTGGTAGGCGGCATATCCGACGCCGACGCTCTGGCATACCTGTACAGCGCCGTGGACAGCTACGGCCTGTAGACCTTGCAATTTCCCGGGAAAGACGGTACAATAAAACCGGCGGAGCACCGCCGGTTTTATTGCGCTTTTCAGGAGGTCATCTCATGCACAGATACGCTTTGGTGGTCATTGACATGCAGCGGGGGTTTCTGGACGCATCCAGCCCCCTGTTTATCCCCGGGGCGGCGGACACGGTGCCCGCCTGCGCCCGGGCCATCGACTGCTGCCACAGGGCCGGGGTGCCGGTGGTGTTCGCCGTGCGGCACTACCGGGCGGACGGCTCCGACGTGGAGCGGGCCCGGTACGACGTGTGGGCCCGGGGCGGAAGGCCCCTGTCCGAGACGTGCCCGCCGTCCATGTCCGACGCGTGGCCGGAGGAATTTCACCGGGCGGACACGGACTATGTCATCGTAAAGCCCCGGTTCTCCGCGTTTTTCCACACGGAGCTGGACCTGATCCTCCGGCGGCTGGGGGTGGACACGGTGCTGCTGGCCGGGACCACCACGCCCAACTGCATCCGCTCCACCTTCTATGACGCCCTGTCCCTGGACTATGACGCGGCGGTGCTGTCGGACTGCACCTCCTCCGTGACCCCTGCCGTGCAGGCCGCCAACCTGGCGGATATGCAGCGGGTGGGCGGACAGGTTCTGACGGCGGAGGAGCTGGAGCAGCTGCTGGGGCAGCAAGCAGAATAGCTCAAGCAGCAAAACCTCCGGTTTTCCCGGAGGTTTTGCTGCTTTTTTGACAGTCTGCGAAGCGCGTTCAGTTCAGCACGCCGCTGACATAGCGGTACTTGTCCAGGCTGGACGCAGCGTTCCAGGTCATGTAGCCGCCGGTGTTGCCGGTGTCGTTCAGGGCCCGGATCTGGGCGGCGATCTCATCGGGGCCATAGGTGTTGTACGGCTCCCGGATGGCGTTGTAGCACTGGATCCAGGTGCGCACCGCGGCAGGGGAGGGAGTCTCCTGCTGCCGGGCGGCAGCCTTCTCGCCGAAGGTTTTCATGGTCTCATAGGGGTGCTCCCAGGGCAGCCAGCTGCCGGAGGCGGAATAATGATCAGGATACGGCATGGCGCTGATGGCGTCCACCACGCCGCTGATGGCCGCCCAATACTGGCCGTAGGCCGTGACGTACTTTTCCGCGCACTCGCCGAACACATCGGCAGACAGATACACCCCCGCCCCGTGGAGCCGGTCGGCGGCGTACTGCAAAAACCGCTGAACGGCCTGGGCCTTGCTCTCGTCATTGTCGTTGTGATAGTCGATGGTGCCCGCCTCGTCATAGTCCCAGGTGCCGTCGGGGAAGCGGACATAGTCGAACTGAATTTCGTTGAAGCCCATGGTCTCGGCGGCCTCCAGGGCCAGGTCCACCTTATACTGCCACACCTGGCGGCTGTATACGCTGGGCCAGTACATGCCGCCGATCTTCAGCGGCCGGCCGCTGAGGTCCGCTACCACGCACTCCGGATGATCTGCGGCCAGGTTGGGATCGTTGAAGGCCGTGATGCGGCCGATGACGTAATACCCGGCGTCCTTCAGCTTTTTCACCGCCGCCTGATAGCTCTCCAGCGTGTTGTAGGCATCCGCATAGGCGCTGGGGGAATATTTCTGCATCACCGGCGAGGCGTAGCCGATGGCCCCGCCGTCCATGATGTCCACCACAAAGGCGTTGATGCCGCACCCATCGGCCACGGCGATGTATGCCTCCGGATTCCGGATGGCCTCGTTGTTCAGGTACAGGGCCTTCACGGTATCGGGCATGACGCTGCCGCCAAAGCGGGGCTTTTCATAGGCGTCGTAGTCCAGGCCCGCCGCGTCGCCGCCGCCCCAGCTGTCGCCCCGGTCCGCGTGGAGCCGGGCCATGTCCGCGTCATAGGGAGCCGTGGCCTGGTCCTCCGTCAGGCGGACATACCGGGCGGGGATGTACCCGCCGTCGGCCCGGTAATAGGATACGCTGCCGTCGGCCGCCAGGTCCCGGTAGCCGGTAACGGTCAGGGCCTGGCCCCGCAGCACCAGGGGGCCGGTGGGGTCGCCGCCCTCATCCGTCAGATTCTGGGCCCGGCGGACATACACGGTTTTCAGCGTCACCACGCCGCTCAGGTCATCGGTCAGGTTCTCCCGGTCCAGCCAGGCGAAGCTGCCGTCCTCCTGGGGCACCCGAACCTGGTCCGGACGATCCTTGCCGGCCTCCTCCACCACATAGGTGACCTGGCTGCCCCGGACCAGCTGCCGCAGGACATTGCCCTCCTCGTCGTACAGCGGAGCCGTCTCCGCTTCCGAGGCCACATAACCGGCCGCCGTCTCCAGGGGGATCTCCTTCTGCCGGGTAAAATGCCACACCAGTGCGGCGATGGTGGCCAGGCACACCAGAGCCAGGGCGATCCCCGGCCACCGGGGGCGGCGCTGCTTCCGGCTGCGCCGGGGGCGGGGGGTATAATCCGGCTCCGTCTCCTGGACCCACTCCGGCGCCCACGCGCCGGTCTGCTGTTCTTTCACGGACATAGGGGAGTACCTCGCTTCTGTGTTTTTTCGCCATTATACCGCATTTTCCGGCAAATGGCTACCCCCATTCTCCGGTCCGCCCCATCCCAATAGAAAACCGGGAAAATTCCCGGGAAAAACGGGACAAACCGCAGATTACCGGGACAGAAATGTGAATTTTTTTCGCTGCCCTTGCTTTTTTGGAAAAATAGGCTATGATATAGAGGAAATAATATGTCCCGCACGGCGGGAAAAGAAAAGAAGGTACTGTTATGACGAAAATTGACATCGTGTCCGGTTTCCTGGGCGCAGGCAAGACCACCCTCATCAAGAAGATGGTGAAGGAGGCCTATCAGGGCGAAAAGCTGGTGCTGATCGAAAACGAGTTCGGCGAGATCAGCATCGACGGCGGCTTTCTGAAGGACGCGGGGATCCAGATCTCCGAAATGTCCTCGGGCTGCATCTGCTGCTCCCTGGTGGGCGACTTCGGCAAGGCCCTGCGGGAGGTGAAGGAGCAGTTCCAGCCGGACCGCATCCTCATCGAGCCCTCCGGCGTGGGGAAGCTCTCCGATGTGATCGTGGCGGTGGAAAACACCGTGGCGGATATCCCGGATATGAAGCTGAACTCCTTTGTCACCGTGGCCGACGCCGGCAAGGTGAAGGTGTATATGAAGAACTTCGGCGAGTTCTATAACAACCAGATCGAGGCCGCCGGCACCATCATCCTGTCCCGGACCCAGAAGCTGACCCAGGAGAAGCTGGAGGCCGCCGTGGCTCTGCTGCGGGAGAAGAACCCCACCGCCGCCATTCTGACCACCCCCTGGGACCAGTTGGACGGCAGGACCGTTCTGGCCGCCGTGGAAAAGGTGTCTCTGGCCGACGAGCTGCTGGAGAAGATGCGGGCCGAGCACGAGGCCGAGGAGGCTGAGCATCATCACCATCACCACGAGCATGACCACGATGACGACCACGACGAGCACGAGCATCACCATCATCATGACCACGATGACGAGGATGACCATGAGCACTGCTGCCACCATCACCATGAGGATGAGGAGCACGAGGATTGCCATCATCATGACCATGACGAGGAGCACGAGCACCATCACCACCATGACGGCCAGGAGTGCGACGACCCTGCCTGCTCCTGCCACCACCATCACCACCACGCCGACGAGGTGTTCACCAGCTGGGGCGCGGAGACGCCCAAGCAGTTCACCCAGGCGGATATCGACCGCATTCTGACGGCTCTGGATTCCGGCGACTACGGCGCCATCCTACGGGCCAAGGGCATCGTGCCCGCCGCCGACGGCCAGTGGCTGCACTTTGACTATGTGCCCCAGGAGCACGAGGTGCGCTATGGCTCCGCCGACTACACCGGCCGCCTGTGCGTCATCGGCTCCCAGCTGAAGGAGGACGGCCTGAAGACCCTGTTCGGCCTGTAAGGAGACGCCTATGGACATTCCTGTATATCTCATCACGGGCTTTCTGGATGCCGGAAAGACCGACTTCATCAACGGCATCCTGAAAGACGGCTTCGCCAGCGAGGACCGGACCCTGCTGCTGTGCTGCGAGGAGGGGGAGACGGAGTACGACCCCAAGGTGCTGTTCAACGTGTTCACCTACACCGTGGACGATCCCGCCCAGCTGACGCCGGAATTTTTCAAGAAGCTGGAAAAGCAGTACCGGCCCAAGCAGGTGATCATCGAGTTCAACGGCATGTGGAGCTTCGAGCCCCTGTACCGGGAGGGTCTGCCTGCCAACTGGATCCTGTATCAGATCATGTGCCTGGTGGACGCCACCACCTTTGAGCCGTATCTGCGGAACATGGGGCAGCTGATGATGGAAAAGATCCTTAACGCGGATATGATCATCTTCAACCGCTGCAATGAGGAGCTGCGCAAGGCCCTGCGGGGCCGGAACCTGCGGATGGTGAACCGGCGGGCCGACATCTATCTGGAGAACACCGACGGCACCAGCGAGGACTACGTCACCGACGACATGGCCCCCTTCGACCTGTCCGGCGGCCACCTGGACGTGCCGGACAACGACTACGGCATCTGGTATGTGGACATGATGGACAACCCCCAGCGCTACGACGGCATCACCGTGCGGTATAAGGCGCTGATGTGCCACTCCAAGAAGTTCCCGGGCATCCACTGCCCCGGCCGCTTCGCCATGGTGTGCTGCAACAACGACATGCAGTTCCTGGCCCTGGTGTGCAAGGGCCAGGAGCTGGAGAAGTTCAAGAACCGCCAGTGGGTGGAGATCCAGGCCACCGTGAAGAAGGAAAAATGCCAGGCCTATGACGGTGAGGGCCCGGTGCTGTACGTCACCGACGTGAAGCCCTGCCAGAAGCCGGACCCGGAGAACGTCAGCTTCTGATACAGATCGCAATAATCAGAAAGAATCATACAGATAGGAAACCCTTCGGCACAGCCGAAGGGTTTCCTATTTTTGAAAAACATCGAGCGCACAGCTGTCGCAAACCGCGGCAGGAGCCGCCCGGACGGGCGGCTCCTGCGGGATCTATGACGTGAGTAAGGTTCTTTGTATGGCTCAGTCGTCGTACATCTCGATGAGCTTCAGCAGGTGATCGTAGCGAGCCTTGGCCTCGGCCTCGTTGCGGGCGAACAGATTCTCCGCACGGTCGGGGAACTCGCGGGTCAGACGGCTGTAGCGGGCCTCGTTCATCAGGAAGTCGTGATAGCCGCCGGCGGGAGCCTTGGAATCCAGGGTGAACTTCTTCTCCGCAGCGGGGTTGAAGCGGAACAGGTTCCAATAACCGCAGTCCACAGCCTTCTTCATTTCCTTCTGGCAGTTCATCATGCCGCCCTTGA
>ERZ1106951.426-NODE-426-length-42952-cov-3.011772_pt1 | contig 42952 bp, 28 predicted proteins | sample MGYA00403676_ERZ1106951 | MGnify/ENA primary metagenome ERZ1106951 (study PRJEB35170, sample SAMEA104062398) | human gut metagenome | biome: human gut; feature: human-associated habitat; material: faeces | place: Denmark | collected 2012-04-23 ...
GAAGAAACAACAGGTACTTTTTTTTCATCGGATTATTAAACTTTAATAGAAGATTACAAGACTAATAAAGACAAATGTAGAGAAAATCTTCGTATTTTAAAGAATAAAACAGATAGAAATTAAAAGTACATCTATTATACTATTCCACTAATTACTGTAAATAACAGCTGGTTACACTTTGCTTATCCCTATAAAACAGTTTTGCTTTTACAACAGCAGACTGACAGGTTATAGGGGCCTCCCATAGCATCGAATCAATCGTCGGTTCAGTCTCATCCGTCGTATAATGTATCTGTGCTCCTTCGATAGGAGTATTCGCATACAGAAGTCCGTCTCTGACGAAGAGTCCGGGATGAGGTAAACGGAAGTTTACCCCTATCCGGCTCCAATAAGGCATTTCCTTTACACTGATTTTCTCATAAAATAGTGCCAGATCCCGGTCAAAAGCCTGTTGCTCTGCTGCTCCGGAGAGGGCTTCCCAATCCGGATGCGCATTCCAGCCACGTTCTACCAGTCCCATCACTTTAGGGAATATATAATATTCTACCCATTGAAATCCTCGAATTGTTTCGGCAAACAGTTGGGCCTGTACGCCTTTTATCTGTTTCCTGCCGGATGCAGTCAATGCCGTTTTTCCTTTTCCTGCGGAACTGATTTCCACCGGATTGCCAGCCATATCCGTACGTGAAGAACGATAGACATCGAATGGAAGCATGGAAAATGCTTTGGATTCATCCACATATCCTCCCCAGAAGTGTCCCGGTTCATCGGGATGAGCATCATAAGCCAAATCCAGATAGAAATTATTCACATTGCAGAGAATAACCGGATAACCGTTGTTGGCTATCTGATAAGGAATTTCATCCTCTTTCCATTCGGGAACAGTCTTCCACGAATTGATACCGGCTGCGTGTTGAGACAAATAAGTATGAGTATCTTTCTTATGCCCTAAAGCTACTTCCTGCCAGCCATTAAAAGATAAATGATGCTGTTGTAAACAATCAACCACCCGGGTAATGAAATATTCGGCCAAATCATGTGCTTTTTCCATTCCCTGTTCTTCCATGAGCGTTCTGCATAAGGGTGATCCCATCCATGCCCCTTTAGCCACCTCATCACCGCCTAAATGAATGGTGGTCAGTGGCGCATCCGCTTCCTTGTACATGCTCACTATTTCCTGAATCACCTTCTCCATAAAACGGTAAGTGGAAGGTAAGGCTACATTCATAACATTGTCCGTATAGGCCTGTGCGGAAACATATCGGGAAGTATCCTGCAAGTCACTCAAAAGATATTCCTTTGCTTTCTCCGGGTCTGTATCGATGTATTTCTGATAACGTGCATTCATTGCTACAATCGCCGCACGCGCATGGCCGGGAGATTCTATTTCCGGAATTACCTGCACATGTCTTTCGGTTGCATATCGCAATAAATCAATGAAATCCTCCCGGGTATAGTAACCATTTCCCGATGTAGCGGCACACGGATCATATCCACCATCATAAGCCGGATACAACCTATCTTTTTCATCGGTAGTATGTCCCCGCCGTGACCCAATGGCAGTCAGTTCTTCTAACCCCGGAATTTCCAGTCGCCAACCTTCATCATCCGAGAAATGGAACTGGAGCACATTCAGTTTGTAAGAAGAGAGAATATCAATCAGTTTCTTCAAGTGATCCACCGTTGTATAATTCCGGGCAATATCCAACATCTGTCCCCGATATAATAAATCCGGATAATCCACTATAGACATTGTTTCCAACCGGAACGGGCTTTCCTGCCCTTTCAGTAAGCCCAACAGGGTCTGCGTTCCGTTAAAAATGCCATGTGGAGTAGTAGCGCTAATCCTGATCTGCTGACCGTCAATGCTCAACTCATAATATTCCTCATTAACTGCTTTCTTCTTGTCAGAAAGGTAATCCAGAGTAATGGTTACCGAAGCTTCCGGCACTACTTCCAAGCCATACCATCCGGAAAGTTTTTCTTTTAGCAGTTTTCCCTCATTGGCAAAATCCTCATGAAAAGTCAAAGCTAGTTGTTTTTCTAACAAGATATTACCTCCGGTAGTAATCACCTTTTTTATGGAAGGTATTATATCCGTCGAACGAAACTCCGGAGTATTCGCATTGTTTAAACGAAGGTTTGTTTCGTACGTTTTCCGGGCAATCGTTCTTTGCCATTCCGTCATAGGTAATGGTATGTTATTCAATGTTACAGGAAGTGGCTTACCTTTCGATGCTCCCGACTGGCTCACCCAGTAGCTTCCTTCAGGCGCATGCGAATTCTTTGGCACTTCCCCATCACACTGGAAAATCACTTTCAATGAATCTCCCGGAGCTAATGAGATAAATCCTTCTCCCGGATACATTTTAAAAAGAGTTGCATTCACTTGCTCCACTCTGACCGGTGACGAAGCATCCTGCCGGATAGTACGGGGAAACTGCGAATAATAAATCTCCCATTCTTTTCCAACAGGAGTATCTGATATATTCTTCAGTACAAATGAATTTTCATAATATTTACCATTCTCATCGTAGTTTCCCATCTCCCAAGTTAAAGAAACCGGAGCTCCCGAATCATTCGTCGATTTACAACCGCCTGCAAAGAATAGGATGCACAGCCACCCTACTGTCCATAAAGAAAATTTTATATCATTCATAAATTTAGTCTTGGTGATTAGTCATGCCATCCTTTACTTCTCAAATAATTGAGCATAAAAGCCGGACTGTCTGTTTGAAGGATTCGTGCTCCCAATTTGTTTATCAGATACCCATAACTAGCATCCGGATCTTTCTTTGCAGCCTCATCATCATGCCCGCCTGCCAGAGAAGCCCACAAAGTATTATACCAGATCAGACTTTTTCCTGCCAGCCTGCGTTCCATTTCGGCAGGTACCGGGCTAGAAGCATTTCTGTAACAAAGCTCAAAAGCAACCGGATGCAACTGTTCCATATAATCCTCGACAACCTTCATCGATTTTTCCTCATCAATCGTTACGACAGGCATATAAATCACCTTATCCAGATAAGAGCCGAACTCCCGCTTCACCGTCTCCACCGGTTGAGCACCTTTCATTATCACTAAATCAGCAGTATCGGTTTTCCTCAATATAATATATACATCATCAAAAATAGGGTAGGCCTTATCCAGATTAACCATAATCTGACCTTTGGCTGCCAACAATGCTTCTTCCAAAGTAGGAACAGTATGTTCCGTTAACTGACCATCCTTATCTTTCAACCGGAGTTGCTTTATTTCAGCCAACGTTTTATCTTTTACTTTTCCTGTACCATTAGTAGTGCGATCTACCGTATCGTCATGCATGAGAACCAACTCACCGTCTTTCGTCTTACGGATATCTATCTCTACAATATCCACTTTCATCTGAATAGCACTATCGATAGCCGCCAAAGAGTTTTCGGGGGCAATACTCCAATTTCCGCGATGCGCCACCACTAAAACCTTATCTAAGTGCGGATTTAACACATCCTTGCGAATGAGCTCCGCCCGTTGTGCAGCCAGGAAACCTGGCTGCAGACAGAACAGTAACAAAAGCACTATAAACTTGCTTTTCTTCATATCTTTCATTTGTTATTTAATCTTCTTACTTAATTATATTCAATACCTATTCATGGTCACAGTTACAATCCTGCATCATAAGCACCAGCCTGCATCTTGTTGACATTACGGGTTGCTCCACGCTGGTCTACTCCAAAGCCGGCTTCACCAACCCAGTCTACAAATTGCTGTCCCACAGTCGCATCAAAGGATTTGACAGCATTAATCACAGCCTGTTTCGTTGCAAATTCATCAATAACACCGGTTACCGTCCATTGGTATACACCATCGGTTAAAGTAGCAGTGGGAAGAGTTTGGGATGAATAATCCGTATCCGTAGCAACTGCTCCCCAACCGGCATCTGCCGCCTGATATACATTGTATCCACCGGAAGTGATATTCCCTGCATAAATAGTTCTGTTTCCGGCTCCTTTGGCAAATAAAGAGTTGACCACAAGAGAAGCATTTTTTCCTGCACGGAAGACACCATTCGGATTGCCCGAATTTCCAACAATCGTAGTATTGGCAAGCATAAAGTAGGCATCTCCGTTGACAGTGATACTATTTCCTCCTGTAGCTGCCGTGCCAAGTACGGTTACATTATTCATGCAGACGTATCCATTTCCGGCATGAATACTAGTTCCCCAAGCGGTTGGTGCATAATTCTCATGCAACAAGCAATTATTCATAAACAGGAAGCTGTTTGCTGCAGTAGTAGTGATAGCTCCTCCACGTCCTGTCGCTTTATTGCTCACCATCTCCACCTGATTTAACAAGACTCTTCCTTTTGATACTTTAACGGCTGCCCCACCATCTGTTCCACCATCGCTTCCACGATTGAAATTCTTTATGACACAACCATTCAGTTGCAGGGTTGCGTCACCTCCACCTGCTGCAACAAACACAGCACGGACACTTCCCGCATCGCTCAATGAATATTGTCCGTTGAAAGTACAACCGTCGAAAATAATATTTGTCTGATTACCCAGTACTAACAAAGAGTTGGATGTCGCAGACGCTCCACTAGCGGTATTTCTGACAAAAGCAGTCGTATATTTACGAATGTCACGCTTCGTCAAGTCCGTTCCCGTACTTGAAGGATCATATCCGCCTTCAATCGTTATTTCCACTTGCTTGCTATAGCCGCTATATTCTATCTTCACGCCGGAGTTCTCTTTCGCCATCTCATAAGAGCCTGCAGCTACATAAATCTTCTTGCCGTCCAGTTTGACTGCATTAGCGTTGGAAATGTCGCTGTTGCCATTCGTTTGCAATAGATTGCGCAGCGCATCCACTCCCATGGCATTATCCCAATCCATACCGGTTGCGTTTCCGGCAGGCTGTTCTTTCACATAGTAAGCGGCCAGTTGAAGTTCTTCCGCATCTCCTCCAGGCAAAGTACCGTTATCCCACGGAGAAACAATGGGTTCACTAATGGTTATAATCGAACCTTCCACCTTCAGCGTAAATTCATAACACTTTGCGGGCTTTAGTTCCGGAATACCGGGTAAAACCAAATCTTCTCCCAAATAATTCAAAGAGACAAAGGTAGCAGTTGTTCCGGCTTTTCCGGGAGCCACGATGGCAGTATACGTACAACCGTTCTGCCCTGCCTTACCACCTTCGGGAACTGTAATGAACGGCGATATCAAAGAAGTACCCGATATCACTTCTCCATTCGTATATCCCTGATAGGAACCAATCTTCACTCCCTGCACCTTTCCTTGCCCGCCTACATCTGCGAGCGTCATAATCACTTTTGCCATTTTTCGGTTCATACCCAGACGAAGAATACGGGATCCGTCGTCCGTTGCATTCTCTACGGTACACGTCATATAATCGGCCTTGGCCAGGTTTTCCAGACGTTGCTGGTTGGTGGGAAGTGTAAAGTTGGCCGTACTGGCTCCGCTTACCACCGGATAAAAAGCCGAATAAGTTACCGGTTCCGCACCCCATCTTAAATAATAATTATCGGTCGGTATCCATTTTCCTTCCGAAAGCACATAATTCAGATATCCATCCTCACAACTTAACTGAATTTCATCACCCTCATTAAATTGCTTCTGCTGATCTCCCGTTACACCGGGATTACTACGTGTAAAGACGGTATTAATAGCCGCTTCAATCTGAATAGCACCGGAATCTTCACTGTATACAGCTATGTTCTTATCTGTATCACAAGCCGCCATACTCGTCAGCAAATATGCAGCCAATATCAGTTTTGTAATCTTCATAGTTTATCTCCTCCTTCTTTAATTCCGGTCGATCAGTTGTCCGGTTGCCCAATTTCTGACCATCTTAGCAGCCAGTCGGACCGTTGTGTTTACATTGAGAGTCAAGGTATGTTCCACTCCTTTCTCTAATTCGATGGCTTCCTTTGCAGTCCAGATATACAATTTTCCGTCATAGCTGAAGTTGACAGAGAAGCCCTCTGCTATTTTTTGCGGAGGCAGGATACATTCGCAGAATTCCGTCCCTTTATAGGGAGCTACTGTTGCCACTACCGCATCCGCTGCAGGAACAACTACCGGAGCCGCTGCCGACAAATCACAAGTAGCATTGACAACAGCCCCATTGATAGCCATATCTCCTAACTTATTCATGGAAGCATCCGCCGTACCATTGACTGTGATTTTTATAATCAGCTTGCTCATGGCATGATTCAAAGAGATTTTCAGTTTCCCATCCGCAGTCAAATCCTGTTCCGGGTCAACTGTTGCTTTCATCAACAGGAAATCAGAGGACTTCACATTTTCTTCGGTAGACTGGTTGGTTAACGCATTAACCGTCAACGAAGCATCCGGAGTGGCCTCACTCATAAATGGTGCATACGCTATCATCGTCACAGGCGTTCTTTCCGCATCCCAAAGCATTTGCTGACCGTCGGACGTACTCCAGGCACTTCCGGAACCAACCATTTGCTTATGATAGTTATAAGCAGCATTCTCGCTATTCCGGATCATCAATCCGAAACGTTCCAGATTCGTTGCGTCATACCCTGCACGCGACAAAGGTTCATTTACTTCTGTAATGATACGGATTACATGGTCTTCGGGGAAACTACCCGTTGACAGTAATTCATCCTCATTATTCGAGCATCCGGCTAGTCCGACGCCCAAGGCTATTATATAAAATATCTTCTTCATGTTACAGTCGTTTTAGGGTTTAATTGGCCAGAACAGCATCATAAGCACCGGCCTGCATCTTATTGGCATTACGAGTCACTCCCCGCTGGTCTATTCCGAAAGCATCTTCACCGATCCATTCCACAAACACTTCTCCCAAATTAGTAATAGGCGAAGCCACCGGGTTAAAGCTTTTCGCAACTTCTATCACCGTCTGCCTGGTAGCATATCCTTTTACCGAACCAATCTGATTGAGATCCCACACATACACTCCCTCCTCATTCAGCGCACCGTTCAGCTGATTAGGATAAGCCGTATCGGATACACTCATCGTTATTCCCGTCACACGCTGATACACATTATACCCCTTCGAGAAAGCCTCAAAGTTACTACCATTCAGATTAAAACTCGGAGCCGAAGGATTTTCAGAGATCAACAGGTTATTAATAAATTTCGTATCACCGCCAACTCCCGTCTCACAGCGTACAGCCCCATGACTATCATTCGCATTTCCTATGATTGTGTTATTAGTCAGCAGTATACTACCTCCTCCATTCAAAGCGGCACCTGTCCCCATATTCTCTATCAGCGTGGTATTGTTTATACAAATATGTCCTTCCGACATCTGAATACCATTTCCCCACGAGCCGTTATGAGAATTGCCTTTCAGCAGACAGCCATTCATAAACACTACTGCGGTCTTACTACTACAACGAACAGCTCCTCCACGACCTGCAGCTGTGTTATCCAGCAAGCTTACCTTATTCAATCGTACCTGTCCCGACAAGACAAAAACAGCCGGGCCACCCTGCTTGGCAGAAGTCGTTACTCCCGACTTACAATCTCTAATCACGCAATCGGTCAACTCAATAGAAGTATCACTGGCACTGCCACTCACGTATATTCCACTACCACATTCGGTAGTACTGACATCTGCTTCAGATACATATCCATACTGAAAAGTAACCCCTTCAATAGCTATATGCCCTTTCTTGACAAGCAACAAACCACAATCACCGGCATCCGCCTGCTTATTTCCGTTCACATCACCACTGATAACAGTCACATACGCATCTATATCACGTGCCGAAACATCCGTTCCTTCACTAAACTGGCTATATCCGCCCTTAATCGCTTTGACATCCTTGCGAACGATTACACCAAGCCCACTTTCTTCGGACATGACATATTTCCCCTGACTCATGTAAATCGTACTCTTGGAGAGATCGATTGAACCGCTCAACAACTTACGGAAGCCAGCCGCATCCAGCGCCTGTTCCCAAGAACTGCCATCCATCTCACCTTCACCGAATTGAGTCACAAAGTAACTCTCCAATCCTTTCTGCATAATCACTTCTTCGTCCAGATCATCGTCGTAATCCGTCATCATAGGCGGGTCTATCATCTCATAATCTTCCTGGCATCCTTGTGCCAACAGAATCATGAAAGCCAGCATACATAGCTTCGATATTATGAATAAACTATTTTTCATTTTCTTTCTTTTTTAACTTGTACATTAGATAAGAATAATCACAAATTCACCGATTTCACCGGGCAATATCCGGATAACCGGGATTCTGTTTCAGATATTCATTCTGTTCCAGCTGTGTCTGCGACAAAGGGAACAACTCATAATGATTGTCCGCATCCCGTGGTTTGTTCCACCATGCTTCCTGATACCTGCCGAAACGTATCAAGTCTGTACGACGACGGCTCTCCGCCAAAAACTCCCGTCCCCACTCATCCAGCATTTCTTTCTGATCGAGTACCACGTTGCCTTCCGGCTGGTAAGCGATATTCGCTGTAAAGTTTTCGTAGTTACGCTTCCGCACGGTATTCAGCAACTTACCAGCCTCCCCCGCCTGTCCGAGACGGAGAAGAGCTTCAGCTTGAGAATAAATAATCTCTGCCAGACGAATCTCTGTATAGTCAGACTCGATATAATAACCTCCAGTAAACGGATAGAAAGGATACTTCACACAGTAAAGTCCGGAGTTGAAGTCACCATTACCCAATTTAGATTCCTTATAAGCCGGATTGGAGATATAACCCGACTCTGCATTTCCTTCGAATCGTCCTACCTGGTCACGCAAATAAATCACATACTGATTATCCGGATTCTTGGCATATCCTCCACTGACAGCGGAGTTGGCAATCTTACCTTCTAGAAAGAACATACCTTCGCGGGTATTATTACCTGTGTTTACATATTGTTTATAACGTATATCTCCTTGATATTTGGCAAACTTCCGGGTAACCATTCCCAATCCATAGTTGAACAGTTCGCGTGGCTGCTGATTGTCATAGCTCGGTGAAAGCGCGTATTTCGGATTCCGCTCACCGTTTCCTTCTATTTTCAGATAATATGCGCTGCCATAAGGCAAACCACGCCCATAAACCGTTCTTCTGTCATTTTGCAGATGCCAGCTGGTCAGTCCATAAGAACCAGGAAAACCGAAGATCACCTCATTGCACATTTCATTGTTCCAGTCAAAAGGTTCGTACCAGTTATCTGCAATCGCATAATATCCGAACTCTCCTCCCGTGATACGTTTACACATATCGATACATTCCTGCCATTTAGCCTGGCCGATCCAAACCTCCGCATTCAAATAGAGACGCACCAATAAGGATGCCGCAGCAGCTTTCGTGAACTGTCCTTGTTGGCTGCCATTTCCGGATTGTCCGCTCTTGACGGGCAAGGCTGCCAGACAGTAATCTTTCAACTCACTCTCAATGAAATCGAACATTACTTGCGGAGAGACTTGCTTCCGGTTTTCCGGCAGTTCGTTCACTGCCTGATCGGATGTAGTCGTCAGGATACAGTTGCGATGTGTATTCAACAGACGGAGATAACCCCAGGCGCGCATACAGCGCAACTGTGCTTTAAAACTTTCAAATTCACTATCACTCAAACCGAAACTGGACGGATTCAATTGATTCAAGTCGTCCAATACCATATTGCATTGACCGATACCTACATAAAAGTTTTCCCATTCACTCAACCAGTCGCCTTGATTGATATCATCATATTGATGACGGTGATACATTTCCCACAGGCCTCCATCGTACCACCAAGTGCCACGAGTGGGAGTAATCAGCTGATCAGCAGGAAGTTCCTCATTCTCATGGCGTATCCAGATACAGCAATACATGTGCTCAAAGGGGCGGAAGACAGCGTTGATAACATCCTGTTTCGTGTTATAATAGTTCTTGGACATCACCTGGTCATACACCGTTTCCGACAGATCCGTACAAGACGGCAAGCCTAACACGGTACCCGCCATCATACTCAATCCTATGATATATTTTGTTATTTTCATAATCGTTCTTTTTTAAAAACTAACTTGTAAACCTAAAATAAACTGGAAGGCAGACGGATAATAGTTGTATCCTCCTCCAAAAGTACCCGGTGTCAATCCGTTCACTTCGTATGTAGAAGGGTCTACCCCGGTGAACTTCGTGAATGTATAAAGATTGTTGGCTGTGCCGAACAGGCGTATCTTTTCAATATACTTCTTATTCAGGTTCATGGTATATCCCAAAGTGATGTTATCTATCTTCAGGTAATCACCCGGTTCGATGAAATAGTCGGTAATCACATTCTTACCTGTCGTGATATGCGCATTCTTCGAATAAGCCGTAGTCAGCTGGTTGGTGCTCATACTCTGCAATCCGAAATAGAAATCGTGCACGTTGAATATGTCAAACCCGGCAGCACCGCGGAGGGCAACAGTCAAGTCGAAGTTCTTGTAAGTGAAGTTATGCGTCATAGAACCGGTGAATTTGGGCAAACCGTTTCCGGTCACTGCCTTGTCTTCTTCCGTGCCCTGCGCTACAGGAATCACATTTCCTTTCTTGTCATAAATCAGCCAGTCACCCTTTTTGTCAACACCTGCATAACGGTAGGTGAAGTAGTTTCCAATACGCTCTCCCTCTTCAATCCGCTGCAAATATCCCGGATTGTTAGGGTTTGCCATGTTACAGGTGGAGTAATATTTCTGCCCCTTGTACACATCATTGGAGAAGCTGACAAACTTATTGTTATTGGTAGCTCCCACTAAGGTGAAACTATAAGTGAAATCCTTTGTCCGGACAGCATTTACGGTTATATCAAGCTCGAAACCGGTGTTGCGCAACGTACCCACATTGGCATAGATGGTAGAGAACAAATTGGGCGGAACCGATACGGAATAGCTACCGAGCAAATCGCTTTGTTTACGGTGGAAATAGTTAAATGAACCGGTCACTTTGTGCTTGAGGAGCGAGAAGTCCAAACCGATATTCTGATTGTGTCCCTTCTCCCAACGAAGTTCCGAACTCACATTCTTACTCGGTCCCCATACATGGAAGTTGTTGCCGCCATACTGATACCAGCCATAGGCTCTATAGGTTGCCAAAGACTGGTAGTTACCTATTTCCTGATTACCTGTCACACCATAGTCATAACGCACTTTCAAGTCGTCAATCCATGAGAGTCCTTTCATAAACTTCTCATCCGAGATACGCCAGCCGACAGATACCGCCGGGAAATTACCCCATTTATGATTCTCACCAAAGCGGGAGGAACCTTCATGACGCAGGGAGAAAGTGAACAGATAGCGCTCTTTCCAATCGTAATTGACACGTCCGAAGAAGCTGATTAACTTATGGTCATTCTTATAAGAACTCATCATGGTTTTTCCTTCTTTGGCTGCTTCCAGACCGGAACCCAGATTATTATATGTCAATCCGTCGGAAGAGAAGTCCCAGTTTTCGGCGCCCATCCCGGAACTTACCCCATAATTGTAGCTATACCCCACCATTGCACGGATTTGATGATCCTTGATGCGTGTAGAGAAGTTGGTCACCCATTCGAGATTGTTATTGGTATTTTTATCAAAGTCACGGCTCGCTTTTCCGGCAACGCCCGAATTGACATTCGGTCCGTAAGTAGACGGAATGAACCATCCGTTGAACTTATCCACCTGATACTGGGAAACAGTAACCTGTGATTTCAATACCATGTTCGGATTCTTGGGATTGAACAACGGCAGCAAGTTAACGGCAGCAGTAGCATTCCATTCCAGCAACTTAATTTCCGTTCCATTCTCTTCTTCATTCAATTGCTCTACGATATTCGAACTGTCTCCTCCGGATGGAAAACGATAGTATCCATTGGCTGATTCGGAGTCATAAACCGGCATCGTCGGATTGTTTTTGATAACACTGCCATAGACACTGGCCGACTTATTCCGGTCGATGACACGGGGAGTCATGTTAGCTGCAAAGGTAAACAGGCCGTCTTTCGTGGTGTGGCTGATGGTGGCACGTGCACCATATTCCCGACGGTCGGAACGCAAGTCGATTCCTTGCGCTTTACGATAATCGGCCGTTACGCGATAATTGGTTCTCGCATTTCCTCCAGAGAAGGTCAACGTGTGCATGTGTGTCACTCCCAAACGGGTAACGGCATCAAACCAATCCGTACTGGCACCCATATCGGAAAGTGGATTAGAAACCGTGCGATAAGCCCGATATTCCTCCGCGTTCATAATGTCCAGCTCTTTCTTTGCCTTATTGAAGGTGACGGCAGCACTGTAAGTCGTATGCACTTCCCCGTCACGGGTTCCTTTTTTCAGATTCACAAGGATCACACCGTTACTACCCCGTGTACCATAAATAGCGGAAGCGGCACCGTCCTTCAACACATCGATAGATTCAATATCCGCAGGGTTAATATTCGTCATATCGCCTCCCGGCACTCCGTCTACAACAATCAACGGACCCAGCCCGGCATTACGTGATGATATACCCCGAATCTGAATACTTCCCGTACTATTCGGATCGGCCAAAGCCGTATTGGAAACAGAGACACTGGATACCTTTCCCTGCAACAGCATGGAAGCATCAAGACTGGAGATTTGATTCAAGTCTTTCGCACCGACATGCGAAATAGCCGAGGTCATTTCTTTCCGTTTCATCGTACCATAACCCACCACTACCACTTCATTCAGAGCAGTGGATTCTTCCTTCAACACGATTTTCAGTAATTGCCGGTCTTTGATAGCCACCTCTTGCGTTTCATAACCGATATAAGAGATCTTCAAACGTCCGTTCTGCGGAGCATTCACCTGAAATTTACCGTCTATATTGGTGATGGTACCTTGTTTCGTCTCCACAACGACCACCGAAGCTCCGATGACAGGTTCACCCTTTTCATCGACCACCGTACCGGATATTTTACGTTCCTGCTGCACTTCCCAGGAAGCCCCTCTTGCTTGGATGCCGGAAAACAGCATCAGCAATATACCTAACAGACAGGTACACGTTTTGAAATGAATATTTCTCATAAATAGATGATTTTTATATTAGATGATAAAGTTAACGAAGCCCTCTTGCCTGCAATGCGGGAATCAACAAGTCCGGTAAATCGGTCTGTATCATACATACCATCGGATAGATTTGCAAGAGTTCGTCCAGATAAGTCTCGTTCAACGTCCATTCAGACACACTACTGCCACTGGCAGGAAGCATATTCACCGTAGCAAGCATTCCGTCATTGATTGAACTTCCCAAAGGAGTACTTTTCCCATTCGTCAGATAACTATATTGCACGAAGTAATTGCCCGGTAGTCCCATCATCGGTTTATGGCTTCCCGTCCATGTATATACATGCGCTTTAGGAGTAATGCCCAATACTTCTTCCGCTTTCTGCGCACTGTTACAGTAGAAGAATACAGATTCCATCATATCCAGTTTCATCACGATATCCACCACTTGTTGCGAAGTAGCTGTACGCGGAGAGTAGTCAAGATTGTAATAGATTCTACCGCGTCCTGCTTTCAGAAACTCTTCCAGAGTAGGCATCTTTTCATCGGTCACCCTGCCGTTCCGGTCTTTCAGGTTGTACTTCTGTATTTCCGCATAGGTCATTTTCGTGATGTCACCCGTGCCATTCGTTGTAGCATTGATCGTCTGGTCATGACAAACTACTACCACTCCGTCACTTGTCACATGAGTATCACACTCGATCACTTCAGCTCCTGAATCAATGGCATCTTCTACGGAAGAAACAGAATTCTCGGGAACAGTCCTGTCGGACGTATGTGCCCGGTGTGTCATAACCCATACTTTTTTATTGTCCGGCTCTCTGAATTGCTTCATCGCCTCCGTCAACGACAACAGATTATAGATACGGATTCTCTTCTGCACCTCATACTGACCTGCCGTAACGTGTAACGTGTAGTCACCACTTTGGGTATAGGCATAAGTAATAGGGGTGGCAGCTTTCCCCTCCTTGACCGTCCCGTCACCAAAATCGACAGTAATATCGGTATTTCCATCAATGTTGTTGAATTTGACCTCTACCACCTCTTTCAGCATGGCACGAGTACTTACTTGCAGGTAAGGATTCTTTTTCACAGGATCGTCGTCAGAGCAAGCGTTGCAAACCATTCCCAGTAGAATAGCCCAACAGCATAACCAGCTTATAGGCTGGCGTTTTGTTCTTCTTCCTTTTTCCGGAACAAAAAAATGCAGTAATTCATTTTTCATTTGTATTTCTATAAAGGTTAGTTAATAAAAAAAAGACCCCCCGAAGACGGAATCAGTTCGTTCCGTTCGGTTATGACAAAAATAGAGGGAAATGCCCCGATAAAAAATAGCAAAGGGAATATAAGTGGAAATATACAATCCACTCAAAGAAATAACCACCTGATAATAAACACATTAATACTTAATAAGCTCACATTAAAAGGTAGATTCGGCACAGATTTTATTAACGGATTTTTGCCACCAAATCTTCAAAATCATCTCGTGAAACACGTGCTTTGGTCTTTACTCTTGAGCGGTAATTATAGATCGTATTCACCGAGTAATGCAGAAGTTCTGCAATCTGCGAACTGTCTTTTATTCCTAAACGTATCAAAGCAAAAATACGCAGTTCGGTGTTCAATAATTCATCCGGTTTCAATACGATTTGTTCTTCCGGTAATAATAAGGCATTAAGAGATTCCACGAAATTAGGAAAAAGATGCAGGAAAGCGGAATCAAAGTTCGCATATAATTCTTGTACTTCAACGGTTACAATGTCATTACTAAGATGTGTCATTTTGAGTAATTCTGCCACTTGTCCGCGTTGCAGTTTCTTATTTACCAACTTTCTGTACGCTTGCAAACGGTCTACATATACAGAGCACAGTTTGAAGAAACGGGCAATATAGGCTTCTTTAATAAGATTGGACTCGGAAAGTTCCAGATTGGTAGAACGAAGATGACAGTTCACTTCCTCGAGTTCTTCATTTAACGAGAAGAGCCGTTCGTTTACTTCCTGCAGTCCTTTTTTGGCGATGGAAAGGGCCTTCATCTGTCGGTAGATATAGATTAATGCAATCACCAATAACAACGCCAACAAGGCTACGCACGTAATATAGATCAGTAATTCCCGATTCTGTTGCTTGATAATATCCTGATAATTCCCGTTAATCATGGAAAGCGGAGTGATATTCATCCAGCTCCGCAACCGCGTTTTATAGAATTGTGATATTTCCCATGAGAAATTGATATAGTCATAGGCACGTTTCAAATCTCCTTTGCTATTCAGTTCCTGTGCCAGTACCATTAAAGAAGATTGCTCCTTAATGGCGGAACGTACATCTGATATAGCTGAAAGTACCAAATAATATAAGTGTTCGTCTTTCTTGCCCATGCTCTCAAAAAGGCGGAAACGCTGATAGGCCACTAATGCATATTGAGGGGTGCCGAAAGAAGCCTCCGCAAGCCGACGGTCACTGAACTCAAGAGCCTCATCATATTTTCCGGCTTCTCTTAGTTGCGTCTCACGCAACCACAGATATGTAGCCGAAGATGGATCTAAAGTAACCTGCATGGAATCACGGTATGCATGGCTCAATTTAGCATAACGGGAAGCAAACATCTTATAACGGGGTTGTGCCGCTCCTGCTTCGAAATATACATGCTCGTAGCAAGTATAGTAATATCCCAAAAGAGACGATGGCAGTGTCTGACGATCAATCAAGTTAAGTATATCTGCTGCTTCCATATACATTCCGATGGAGGATAACAGATAGGATAGCTCCAATTGAATTTTAAGTTCCCTCTCTTTGTCATTCAACTGGCGGGCCAACAGCATATTTTCATTCAGATAATGGAGTGCGGAATCGGAACTATATGCTTTATATTCAAGATAAATATCATTATTCAAATTATAGCGTTCTACAGAAAAGGGAGATGTCTTTCGTGCTTTTTTTTTCAGCTCATGGAGTTTGTTCTCTTTAATTTGTACATAAGTATCGGCTTCCTTAATCGTTTTATCAAGCACATTCAACAATGAATCCAGGCTTTCACCAGCAAAAGCTGAATGGCAGGAAAATAAGAGCAAAAAGCAGAGTAGACAGTTCTTTTTCATTAGGCGGATAGACTTTAGTGAGTATGAGATGATAGAGATTAACCGGACAAATGTATAGAAAATCTTTGTAACCTAACTATAAATAGCTCATAAATTAAAGGAACAAACAGTCTATTATAAAGAAAAAACAAGAGCCAGACAGAGTATATGTTACATTATCATTAAAAATGAGTCTTACTCTATCAGACAATTCCATTCCCGGAGACATACCTGATAAAAATAAATACCATATTACCAGCCGAAGCTCTTACCAATAAAAGTATTATCTTTGTTGCATGAAAAAATTAGTCATTGTAGGATGTGGACGACTTGCAGAAATCGTTGCAGATGCAGTTGTCAATGGTTTATTACCAGATTATGATCTGGTAGGTGTCTATTCACGTACGGCATCAAAAGCAACGCACATCGTAAATAAAATGCAGCAACATGGCAAGCCTTGCATTGCTTGTGCCACATTGGAAGAGTTATTGGCATTAAAGCCTGATTATCTGGTAGAATCGGCCTCTCCTGCCGCCATGCGGGAATTGGCTTTGCCGGCATTGAGAAACGGAACATCTGTCGTTACTCTGTCTATCGGTGCTTTGGCAGACGAGGCATTCTATCGGGAAGTGACAGAAACCGCCAGGGCAAATGGTACACGGGTCTATATCGCATCCGGAGCTACCGGTGGATTCGATGTTTTAAGAACTGCCTCACTGATGGGAAATACGACGGCTCGCTTCTTCAATGAAAAAGGTCCTAACGCACTCAAAGGAACGCCCGTTTATGATGATTCTTTGCAAACGGAGCAGCGTACCGTTTTCTCCGGAAGTGCAGCGGAAGCTATTCGCCTCTTTCCAACCAAAGTGAATGTTACAGTTGCCGCCTCACGAGCTTCTGTCGGTCCGGAGAACATGCAGGTATCCATACAATCTACCCCCGGATTTGTGGGAGATACGCAAAGAGTAGAAATCAAAAATGACCAGGTGCATGCCGTAGTAGACATTTATAGTGCTACATCGGATATTGCAGGGTGGTCAGTAGTGAGCACCCTGATTAATATCGCTTCACCCATTGTATTCTGACAGATTGGCCAGTACTTTTGCGCTCAGGCGGTCAAACGCCTGACGCGTGCGGCCAGTAGACACCTGCATACAACGTACATGCGGATGATTGAGAAGCTGTTCACCCCCCAATGCGCCTATCGTGTCACAAAAGCAAAGGTTATCACTTTCCAGCCATTCAGTAAAAGCCGCCTCATCCCACGCCGGTGACAAACCGGTATTGAATAAGATCTTCCGGTTACCCATCTGCTTAAATTCCTCTTCGTGCAGTAAAACCGTATTTTTATTAAGGCAGCAGCAAATGACTTCACTCTCTGCAAGGAGTTCCCTCAATGGCAAAAAGCGATATCCTTTGGCAGTAGCCGCTTCTTTCTCACTGCGGGCATAATATGAAATATCAGCACCAAAGAATTTCAAGGCGTCCGCTATCATGCCGCCAGACTTACCCAATCCGATTATTCCGACTTTCAATCCGGTGATCTCACGAGGCAATTCTTCCCACGGTTCCTGTCCAAAACCGTGCAAACAGCGCACCAACTCACTGATTACATATTCCACCACTCCTTCGTCACCATAATCCCGGATACCTGTTACCGTGATACCTCGTTCATTGGCATAACGAATATCGACATTGGCACTTTCGGGAGAATAGAGTGAACAACACATTCCAATGTATTTCACATTCGGACAACATTCGAGTACATACCGGTTGATACGGGAGGTATAACTCAAAAGCACCGCATCAGCATCTCCGATACGGGCAATTATTTCATCATCATTCGCGGGTATATCAGGATACATCACCACCTGACCGGCAAATGAATACAACGCTTTTTCGGCCGACGGAACCAGGCTGACCGGTTCTATAGCTACAAGTTTCTGAAACATCGTTTTTTTTATTTTAGAAGTATTATACAAACATATATGGTTACCGGATTAGCAACCCAACATGGGCGCTAAGATACAAATTTCCAGCCATAATATCATTTAAAGATGAATGATTACGGTACGCTTTAGACACGCGAACACAAGTTAAACAGGTACATTCAGAGTTCACTACTCGCCGTCCGGCTCCTTGGGTGGCGGTGCAATGAAGTGCATCTGATTGCCCCGTCCCTCCCTCTTGATAATACCCTCGGCAGCAAAGGATTTGAGGTCAGCGAGCGCAGTATTCTTCAGCCGCCCTGTGAGTTGGGTATACGTTGTTCTTGTAATAAACCCGTGTTGCCGGATATATTGCAGTACAATCTGTTTCAGTTTTTCGCTGTCACACTCTCTTGAGATATTAAAGTCAATGTACTTTCTACGCTCCAGATCACCCCGAACGCCTGTCCGGAATTCCTTAGAAGCACGGAAGTTCACCCCGTTGAAAGAAACGGAGTTGGAACGCAAGTCTTTCTTGTCCTCCACCAAACGGGATGTCACCTTGGCGGAGAAGAATCCAAACTCTCCCAGTTCTACCCGGAATCCCTCGCCCAGGTAGTCAAGTGTTTCATCTCGCAACTCGGAAAGGATCCCTTCTATCATCCCCTCCTTGAATCCGGTTCTCTTGGCTACTGCCCGAATAAGCTGCTTTGCCGTAATCGTTCCGCTATAAACAATGTCGGCATACATCGTTTCAGTCTCGCCCTCTTTCGTGGTGAGGGACGGTTTCTTCTTTAAATTGTAATAAGCCATCTTTCTTTTCTAACTATGATTAAGAACTTTCAGTGCAGAGATTAAGGATTTTCAGTGCAGAGATTAATGTATTTTTGTGCAGTCGGGAAGTCGTCACTTTGCAAGGTGACCATTGTCACTTTATAGAAGGACAAATGGCATCTTATAAAGTGATAAATGTCACTCTATAGCGTGACATCCCCTTAGTGAAAGGAGGAAAATCTGTAAAGGTACAAAATTAAGAGGCGAAAAGCAAGAGGGGGTACCATAAAACTTCATCTATAAATGTAATGCAATTGCAAAATGAAAACGCTTCTGCCAACCACTGATACCACTTCCTTTTTATTTATCCGCATAGATTTGTTGATTTTTAAATTATTTCAGTACATTTGTCTGCGCCTACATCTATACAGGAAGCATGAAAATAAACGAAATACAGTGCATAAAAGAACTACGCAACGGCTCCTACCAGGCTTTTACACAGATTTATGAAGCCTATGCCGACCGACTTTACAGCTTTGTTCTTAAACAACTAAAAAATCGTTCCCTGACACAGGACATTGTTCAGGATACCTTTTTACGCCTGTGGGACAACCGTAGCCAGTTGAATAGCTTCGGCAATCTGCAGGCTTTCATCTTCACCATCGCCAAACATCAGGTCATTGATTATTTCCGCAAACAGGTCAACGAACTGCAATTCGAGGATTTTATGGAGTACTGCGAGAACCAGGCAACTGACGTATCGCCGGAAGATATCTTATTGTACGACGAATTTCTGCAACAACTTCAACAATCGAAGAAAGTTCTGTCACAACGGGAACATGAGATTTATGAATTAAGCAGGGAGAAACATATCCCCATCAAGCAAATAGCCGAACAACTGGGTCTCTCCGAACAAACGGTGAAAAACTATCTGACTTCCGCCCTGAAGATTCTTCGCAGCGAAATGATGAAATATAATATTCTCTTTATTTTCTTCCTGTAATAGTATTCTTTATAACGGCTGTCAGAAGTAGTTTCTTTATCCCCATCAAGTCAAGAGACCACCTAACAGGTTATTTCACATTTCCTAATTTTATGTTATAGAACATAAAGAAATCATAGTACTCCCCTATTTCATTCACGTATAACCAATAGAAACACCCATAAATATGAAAGCACTATTTAAAGATTTATACCGTCAGTACCTTGAAAAAGGAGTTTCTCCTACAGACTTCGGGCAGTTCAAGGAAGAACTCAATCACATTCCGGATGAGGAACTCTGGAATGTCATGATAGATATGGAAAAGGATGCTACGACGGAAATCGGGATGCCTCCCATGATGAAAAAACAGATACGAAAAGAAATGCATCAGATTATCTGGAGACGGCGTTGGATACAGATTACCAAATATGCTGCTGTAATCGCCCTGCTTGTGACTTCTTCTCTCGGCGTTTATTCTTTATTGAATACCCCGGAAACACAACAAATGATAACTGCCAATGTAAAATCGGGCAGTAAATCGGAAATCATATTGCCAGATGGAACAAAAGTGCAACTGAATGGTGCCACCACTATCACGTACGATGTAAACAGCTCCAAACAACGATTAGTACAACTGTCGGGAGAAGCCTTTTTTGATGTGGCAAAGAATCCCGACTGTCCTTTCAGAGTGATAGCCAACGGCCTGCAAATCGAGGTAGTAGGAACTAGTTTCAATGTAAATACTTATAAAAAAGGCGTTGTTGAAACATCCCTGCTCACCGGACAGATTAAAATATCAGGCGGCTCCTTTCCACAAGAGTATATTCTTACTCCCGGCGAGAAAGCGACCTACTCCAGTATCAACAATGCACTCAAAATAACCCAAGCTGACGTTCATGTGGAAACCGGCTGGTGCGACGACTATTTGATATTCGACTCCGAACCTTTGATAGATGTCATTGAGGAGATAGAGAGATGGTATGGAGTAGAGATCGAGCTAAGATGCCCCCAAATCGGACAGGATTTATTATCCGGCTCTTTCCGCCACGAAAACATACAGAATGTGATTCATTCATTGAGTCTGCAATATAAGTTCAAATACGAGATACATAAAGATAAAATCACTATTTATTAACCATTTGAAAGAAAGGAGCCTATGAAGAACAGTTAGTAATTATATAAAGAAACAACCAAAGAATCGCCCAATCCTTTGGTTGTATGTAAGTCGATAAAATTAATCCATTAAACATGAAAAATAGTATCAACTATGAATTACACAAAGTTATTTTTTTCCTTTAGAAAGAGGAGGCAGAATCTCCTTATTTTTAGAAACTTTACCATTTTACTTGTTGCGTTAGTTTTATTACCCGCAGGAGTATCGGCACAAAAAGGAAATGTGTCGGTAAACATCAATAATGGTACGGTGAAAACATTTATAAAGGAGATCGAGAAGCAAACCCGGTATACATTCGTTTATCGGAACAATGTCCTCAACGACCAGGCGAAAGTGACCGTCAATTGTAAAAACAAGCCTCTCGACCAGGTCCTGTCGCAAGTGTTCACTCCTTTGAATGTTTCTTATTCGCTTAATAACAACACTATTGTATTAGTGAAAAAAGAAGTACAGCAACAGAAAAAAAGCGAAAAGAAAACGATCAAAGGTACCGTAACAGACGGAAGAGGTGAGCCGATTATCGGAGCCAATGTCATACAGGAAGGTGGAATCGGAACAATTACAGATGTTGACGGAAACTTCACCGTTACGGCAGACCCATCTAAACCGCTGGATATATCCTACATCGGATACAAAAAGAAATCTGTCCGTATCGGTGCCTCACCAACAGTCAGGATAGCATTGGAAGAGGATGCACACGTCATGGATGAAGTAATCGTCATCGGATATGGTTCCAAAACCAAACGAGATGTCACGTCTTCCATTGGAACTTACAAACCGGGAGAAGTCAATGTCCGCCAAGTGCTAGGTGTCGACGAATTGTTACAGGGACGCGTATCCGGAGTGAATATTACGTCAGCATCCGGGGTGCCGGGAAGTAAAAACCGGGTGAGCATCCGTGGAATCGGTTCAATCACCGCAGGTAACGAACCGTTGTATGTAATCGACGGAGTACCAATCAACAATACGTCAGGAGATACCGGTGCTTGGGGTGCACAATCGATGAATGGTCTGAATGATTTCAATCCTTCCGATGTGGAATCTATACAGATTTTAAAAGATGCGGCTTCTGCTGCTATTTACGGCTCGCGTGCGACGAATGGCGTTATCTTGATAACAACCAAAAAGGGAAGCAAAGGACAGGCGAAAGTGAGTATTGACACGAATGTCAGTTTCTCCAATTTGACCAGAACAGACAAACTGGACATGGCCGACACTGATCTGTTTCTGGAGGTGCTGAATGAAGCTATCGACAACTATAACCTGCAAACCAACAGTACCCAGGCACGTATCGATAACCCTGCACCGGGAAAGGCGCAGACAAACTGGCTTGATCTGGTGCTCCGTACGGCTGTTACCTACACGACTACCGCGTCTGTGTCAGGTGGAACGGACAAAACGAACTATTATCTGTCCGCCAATTACAAACACAACGAAGGTGTGATTATCAATAACCTGCTTAAACGTTACAATCTGAAGGTTAATCTGGACACGGAAATCAAAAAGTGGCTCAAGGTAGGAACCTCCCTGAATTTAAGTTATTCGCGCAATAACCGTGTTCCTACCGGTTATAACATAGGAACCAGTGTTATCACCCGTGCCATCGAACAACGCCCTTGGGATTCTCCTTATCGTCCCGATGGGGAATATGCTGTCGGAGGACAGGAACTAGCCAACCATAACCCGATACAGGCACTTAACGAAGAAGATGTATATATCGACAACTATCGTGCCTTGGGGTCACTCTATATGCTGTTCAACATTACGAAAGACTTAAACTTCAAAACTACACTCGGAGAAGATTTCAACTATACGGAAGAGCATATTTATTACAGTGCTGACCACCCTTATGGCAATAAAGTGGGAAAACTGATTGACGGACGGAAATCCTATGCGAGTACGTTATGGGAAAATGTCCTCACTTATAAGCACTCTTTTGCAGAAGATTTCTCTCTGGACGTGATGCTGGGACACTCCATACAAAAGGATGTAACTTCTTCGGCTGCCCAAACGGGTATTGGATTCCCCTCTCCTTCTTTTGATGTCAACTCTGTTGCCGCCGAGTTTTCAGATGTAAGTACAGGACTTTCCTCATTCTTGTTACAGTCATTCTTCGGCCGTTTAAGTCTGAACTACAAGAACCGCTATTTACTAACAGGAACAATGCGCGCTGATGGTTCTTCCAAATTTATATCCAACAATCGCTACGGATATTTTCCATCTGTCAGTGCGGGTTGGAACCTCGGAGAAGAATCCTGGTGGAAATTTCCACAAACCGATGTAAAGCTCCGTGCAAGCTGGGGTTGCACCGGAAATCAGGGAGGAATCGGTTCCTATGCCTATCAAGCATTAGCCGGTGGAGGGTATAACTATAACGGTGAGAATGGCTTAGGACTGACTACTGCAGGTAACCGCGACCTTAAATGGGAAAAAGCACAACAAGGTGACATCGGAGTGGATCTTTCTTTTTTCAGAGGTGCAATCACATTCACAGCAGATGCATTCATCAAAGATACCAAGGACTTACTTTACCAGAAACCGACTCCCGCTACGTCAGGTTATACTAGTCAGGTATGCAATATCGGATCAATGCGTAATAAAGGACTTGAATTTACACTGGGAGCCAACCTTGGCAAAGGCTCGTTCTCATGGCATTCGGATTTCAACATCTCCTTTATCAGAAACAAACTGACCGCTCTTCTCGATAATAACGAGATATTGACAACTAGTTCTATGCATGCCCTCAAAGTCGGCGAACCGATAGGTTCTTTTTATATGATTAAATGGAAAGGTATCTATCAATCGGATGATGAGATTCCCGCCAAGATTTACGACCAAGGAGTAAGAGCAGGCGACTGTATTTACGAAGATGTAGATGGTAATGATGTCATAGACGAAAACGACAAGCAGTTTGTCGGCTCCGCTAATCCGAAATTCACCGGTGGTTTCAATAATACATTCAAGTACAAAGGTTTTGATTTGAGCATGTTCTTTACATTCTCATCTGGCAACAAACTTTATGAACTGTGGACCGGAGGTTTACGAATGGGCAACGGTACATGGCCAATCCTGAAATCGTCAGCAGAATCCCGTTGGACCGGACCGGGTAGTACAAACAAGAATCCGCGGGCCATTTACGGTTATACATGGAACTCGACCAAATTTGTCAATACCCGAATGTTACATGATGCATCTTATATCCGCTGCCGTACAGCTTCAATCGGATATACTCTCCCAAAGAGTTGGATTAACCGGCTACATATTGATAATCTCCGCATATATTTCCAGGCAGATAACCTCTTCGTCCTGACGAAGTGGCCGTATCTGGACCCGGAAGTAAATGTAAGCCTCTCTGCAACCAACATGGGATATGATTATCTCTATCCGTCCCAACCACGTACGTTTACAATAGGTGTCAATCTTAAATTCTAACAGATATGAAGAATTTTATTATATCGTTATTAACAGTATTATTGGTATTTGCCACTAGTTGCAACGAAATGGACCAATATCCGCATAATGCAGTATCCAGCGATAACCTCACAGAAGAGGATGCTCAATTACTGCTTACCGGGCTTTACTTTTATATACAGAACAAGCCGACAGTCAACGGCTATCTCACACAAGACATTGTCGGCGGAGATCTCGTTCGTGGCGGGGCCACAGGATTGAAAGACCCCGTATTGCTAGTGAAAGACCTTGTCACCCCCGAAAGCGGCTTCGTCAGTGGACCGTGGGATGGATTTTATACGGCTCTCTACCAAGTGAATTCACTGATTGTCGCACTTGACAAATTAGCAGCCAGCCAGTCACGAAACGAGATATTGGGAGTAGCCAGCTTCTTTCGTGGTCTGATTTACTATCACCTGGTTAGCCGCTATGGAGAGGTACCCATTCTCGAAGCTCCTTTTTCGGGCGATATCGCAGCATCTACAGAAGAAGAAGGATGGAGCTTTGTAGAAAAGAATTTTCAGGTGGCTATAGATTACGCTCCAACTTTCTCCGACAAGTATTACGTCTCCAAACAGGCTGCAAAGGCTTTAATGGCAAGAACCAAACTTGCACAAGGCAAACTGACTGAAGCTGCCAAACTTGCCGAGGAAGTGATAGGTGATGCCAATTTTTCACTTGCCGACTTCGACCAGATCTTCCGTGGAAAAGCAAATCGCGAAGAGATATTCTCATTTGTAAATCTGCTCAATGAATCGAGCGTAAATTTAAGTGCTTCCCTCTATTCACGGGCTTCCGCCAATGGAGGTAGTTATACGTATGCACCGACTACGAAAGTGATGAATATGTTTGAACCGGACGATAAACGTACTGCCATATCCATCGATATGCAGGAAACAAATGAAGTCATAAATAAATATCCCGGCGGAGAGGTTACCACTGATCCGATCATTATTACCCGCCTTGGAGAGATGTATCTAATTAGTGCCGAAGCACAAGGACTTTCCAAGGGACTGTCCCGTCTGAATGAACTTCGGAACTTCCGCGGCCTTCCTTCTGTACATCCCGCTACGGAAGAAGACTTCATAGATGCAATTCTAAATGAAAGACATACGGAATTACTGGCAGAAGGGTTCCGCTGGTTCGACCTTGTCCGCCTCAACCGGTTGGAAAGTGATCTCGGCTTTGAACGTAAGTACAACAGATTACCTATTCCTGCGAAAGAGAGGTCTCTCAATAAACTTTTAAATCAAAATTCATATTGGGCTAACTAAAACGATGAAAATGATGAACTTATTAAAATACATGCAGATTCTGTCATTTGTATTACCACTGGCTTTCTTAAGCTGTTCGAACGATACAATTGAAGACGTACACTTTATCCCGCAGACAAAAATCGGTCAGAAACTATTAGCAGGCAGTGAAACAGTGGCACGCATATATACTGATACCAGCTTTGTTGTCGCATTGGGAGTTACGGAAACAGATGTCCATTTCCAGAAAGCAGACAGTCGCTCCACGCATATATTTATAATCGATATTGATTTGAATGAACCGGGAGTTTCATTAGAAGTAGGTATGCCGTATGATGCCGATGTACGCAATAACTTTCAGCGACAGACGTTGACGGAGATGGCAGATTATGCCGACCGTCCGTGGCACCGGGTAGCCGCCATGATTAATGCTGATTTCTGGGATGTCAGCACAATGGATATCAGAGGCCCCATTCATCGCAACGGAGTGATCTTAAAAAACTCATTCATTTTTAAGGAGTCACTTCCTCAACAAGCTTTAAGTTTTATCGCGTTGACAAAAGATAATAAGATGGTTATTGCCGATTCTGTGGAATATCGGGGTATGCAATACAACCTCAAAGAAGTGACCGGAAGCGGAGTTATCGTGCTGCGCGACGGGGAAATATCCGGTGCAACTTATCCGGGTATCGACCCGCGTACCTGTCTTGGATATTCGGATGACGGTCATGTCTACTTCATGGTGGTTGACGGACGTGTGGAATTCTACTCTTACGGACTTACTTATCCGGAAATGGGTTCGATAATGAAAGCATTGGGATGCTCGTGGGCTGTGAACCTGGATGGTGGCGGTTCTACCCAAATGCTTATACGACACCCGATAGCAGACATATTCCAAATACGGAACCGGCCTTCTGACAGACAGGAGCGACCTGTTGTGAATGCATGGATGGTAACAGTCAATGAACCTTAAAACTCTGAAAGTATGAAGAACTCAATATTTATTTTATCAATCCTATTTTGCTGTAACTTGTTCTGTGGATGCTCGGAATCGGACTCTTCTGATTCCCGGCAGCTTCCTCCAAAGCTCATTTCCATTATTCCGAAAGCAGGATCAACAGGAGGTACCGCTATTATTTCAGGAGTTTATTTCTCTGAAACAATCACTGATAACGAGGTGTTTATCAACGGAGTGAGGGCGGAGATTACTGATGCAACCCAAAATCGTTTAGTAATTGCGCTTCCCGATAATCCGGAAGGTACTTACTCAATTAAAGTAAGTGTAAAAGGGGAAACTGTAGAAGGACTCAAATTTACTTATGCAACCCCTCAAGCCCCACCAGAGCTGACGGTATTGCAGGTGATGCCTTCTTCCGCCTATGCAGGAGATTTGGTAACACTGATCGGCCAGTGTTTCAGTACAGTTGTATCAGAAAACCAAGTGACAATCAATGGAGCAGTTGCCGAAGTTAAAGAAGCAACTTCAAGTCAACTCAAAATTATTATTCCCGACACCGAGGAAGGCAGCTATCCTATCCGGGTGAAAGTAGGTACCAAAGAAGCCGAAAGTCCCCTGTTTACTTATCTCCATACAGTAACATTGACAACCTCTTCTTTAGCTCCTACACGTGGAAAAGCCGGAGAGGAAATAGTGATTTCAGGAGAGGGATTCGGTATGACAATCGAAGAGAATATCGTATCTATAAATGGAAAGCCGGCAACTGTAAAAGCGGTAACTGCAACAACACTTTCTATTATTATCCCGGAGAATCCTTCCGGTACGTATCCCGTCAAAGTCACCGTAGCAGATAAAACAGTAGAGAATCTAAGTTTCACTTACGAAGATTTGTCTTACACTGTTGAAACCGTAGCGGGCAACTCGGCAACTACCTCCACTGACGGTAAAGGAACAGCTGCTTCTTTCAAATTCCCGCAAGGACTGGCTCTTGCGCCCAATGGTGATATTTGGATTGCAGAAAGAGGAAATAACACCATCAGAAAAATGGATCAGGAATATAATGTGTCAACTGTCGCCAAAAGCGGTACCGTTACATTTAATGCTCCCTGGCAAGGTGAGTTTGATCCCTCGGGCATCTATTATGTAGCCAATAAAGCATTGAATAACATCATTAAGGTTACGCAAGACGGAACTTGTTCTGTATTCTCTGCTGAAACAACCTTTAAAAGTCCAATGAGCATCACATTTGACGCAAACGGGAATATGTATATAGCCGACCGGGATAACAAGGCCGTGAAGAAGATAACGTCCGGTGGAGCTGTGACCAACTACGATATGTCTTCACTCAAAGCCGGGCCTAATTGCATGGCAGTAGATAAGAAGGGAAGAATTTTTGTAGGTACCGGCGGTACTTATCAGTTACATATGTTTGATACGGACGGTACACTAAAAACGATATTTGGAACCGGGGTAGTACCCACTGTCGCCACTTATTCCGACGGTGAACAGAATGATTTATCCAAGGCAACCATGGGGGCAACATTCGGTATCGCATTTGGACCGGATGAGATACTTTACATCACCGATTATACAATGCATACCATACGTACACTAACTCCGGATGCAGAAGGCGACTATACGAAAGGAACATTGAAAACAATAGCTGGTATTCCGGGGACAAAAGGCAAAATAGATGGTTCCGCCCTGACTGCTACTTTCAATTGCCCTGCCACCAGCGTGCTGGTTTCGGACAAAGTATATATCGCTGATGAACAAAACCATTTGATTCGTTCCATAACTGTAAATAAATAAAGAACTATGAGAAAGATATACATACTACTGCTCGCATATTCACTCTTATCATTATTTGCAGCCTGCAATGATAATGATTACAAAGCGTCAGTGACAGAACTTAGGCTGGTACTTGTGAAACCCACCAATGTTTATTCCGGTGAAATAGCTACAATATTGGGACGTAATTTCAGTACGGTACCGGAAGAAAATGCTGTTTTCATCAATGACCAACAGGCAACCGTTATAGAAGCCTTCAAAGACGAATTAAAAATAATATTGCCTGAAATGGCTCCGGGAAAGTATTCCATCCGTGTCAAATCTCCCTCTGGTGAATTGACAGGTCTTGAACTCAATTATCTGAAAACACCGGATCAGGAATATATCGTTCAAACAATTGTCGGTCAGAAGGGGGTGTTTGAAATGACTGATGGAGTAGGCACTGAAGCTACAACCAAACTCCCCACAGGCATTGCTTTTGCCCCGGATGGCAGTTTATGGTTTACAGAACGTGGATACAACTATATACGACGTATCTCTCCGGACTTCCTGGTCACTTCGCTCCTCGATGTAGCAGTAGACGGCAGCAGCGCTATCTGGCAAGGTGGATTTGATTCGAAAGGGAACTATTATTTCATTGACAAGGGAAAAGGTATGTTACGGAAAATAGAAACTAACAGTATGACCGTTTCAACCATAGCATCCGGTATGAAAAGTCCGATGAATGTAGCATTTGATGATGAAGACAACATATATGTATCGGCACGTGATAATAAGGCGGTTTATAAATTCACACCTTCAGGTGCGAAAACTACTTTTGCCACTCTTAACGTATCACCCAACTACATTGTATTCGACAAAAACAAGAACATGATTGTCGGTACCTCCAATGGATATGTGTTGATTCAAATCAGCCCGGATGGCACACAAAAGACGATCGCAGGAGATGGGGTAAAAGGACAAGAGTATTATGATGGAGACCCCGGCAATCCGCTTAGTGCAAAAGTGGGGGCTACTTTCGGAGTGGCTGCCGGTTCAGACGGATGCCTGTATCTCTCGGATAATACATACAACTGTATCCGCAAACTGACTCCTGATGCAAGTGGCGACTACTCAAAAGGTACGTTAGAAACCATTGCAGGTTCTGGAAAATCTGGTTTCTCTGACGGGAAAGGACTAAAGGCTACCTTCAACCAACCGTATGAGATTATAATTACAAAAGACTGCAAAACAATGTATGTAGCAGGCGCCGTTAATTATCTGATCCGACGTATTACCGTCAAATAAATAAATGCCCGGGGCATTACCCCGGGCTACTTTCATCATCATTAATGAATCTTACTAAGTCATGACTAAAAAACTTTTTTCCTTATTACTCATCCTATTAACCGCATTCTCCATCAGTGCACAAACAAGGACCGATAAATTGTTGAAGAATCTACATGATAATAAATCGAAATATATCTTTGTTATCGCTCATAGAGGAGACTGGCGTAATGCACCAGAAAACTCTCTGCAAAGTATCGAAAAAGCAATTGCCATGAAAGTCGACATGGTAGAACTTGATATACAGCCTACTAAAGACGGCAACTTTATTTGTATGCACGATGAAACTCTTGACCGTACTTCTACAGGAAAGGGAACAATAAAAAATTATACGACTGAAGAACTGAAAAAATTCGTCCTACGCAGTGGCAACGGAATCAAGACCCGCCAACCAATTCCCACCCTAAAGGAGGTATTAAATGTCTGCAAAGACCGTATCCTTGTCAATATAGACAAAGGAGGGACTTACATTAAAGAAATTATGCCTATTATCAAGGAATGTGGAATGGAAAAACAAGTCATTATCAAGGGATACTATCCTGTGGAGAAAGTGAAAAAAGAATATGGTTCCAGTGAAAGTATACTTTATATGCCTATTGTTAATTTATGGGATAAAGAAGCGGTTGCTACCATACAAACTTTTATCAAAGATTTCACTCCAATCGCTTACGAACTATGCTTCAAAGATGATACTACCCCGAGTCTAAGAATAATAGATGAGATCATTAAATCAGGCAGCCGGATATGGATGAATACTTTATGGGATAGCCTATGTGGTGGACATGATGATGAGAATGCACTATTGGAAGGTAAAGATAGACATTGGGGTTGGATGTTAAAACATAAAGCTACAATGATACAAACAGACCGTCCACAGGAACTTATTCATTATCTGGAAGAAAAGGGATTGAGAAATCTGCAATAACTCTCTTTACAAGTTATTAAAAACATCTTATTAAGAAAGTAACAAACTACTTATTTTCAGGAACAACTTAACACATTTGCAAAAGAAAAAGGCCAATTCACCCCCATGAATTGACCTTTATTTTTTTCTATCTGTCTCTGTTATAATCTTTCATTCCTGTTATTCAGCCTTGAATTTGATCTTCAGAATCTTACTGATAGCCGGTTTATATTTCTTCAACATTCGGTCGAATCCCAAGTCATTCGGATGGGTCCCATCTACAGTCCCCTCATGGTCTGTTCCCAAGAATTGATCTTCTTTTATGAAATACAGGTTCTTGACATTCTTCTTTCGCAATACTTCTACCTGTTCAGCGATGGCTTCGTTCTGCCGTTTCACATTCTCGCGAGCTTTCTGGTTGAAATTACCTGTTTCACGTATCAATGTCTGTATTACAATAATAGGCGTATCCGGATGCTTCTGACGCAACGTCATTACAAAATCAACAGTCCGGTCGGTTATCTCTTTGGGAGAAGGATTAGGAATACAATCGAGAATGAAAGCATCTGCATCAATATCCGCCAACATCTCGGCAACTTCTTGCCGTTTCCGCTCAATCCTAAATTGATAAAATTATATCCGCTGCTACGGGACAAACGAGCCGGATAAGCCATCCCGGGACGACTAGCAGATGCTCCCTGCAAAATGCTGGACCCGTATACCACTATCTTTTCTTTGAACGGATTTTTTCCTTTACGTATGTGTGCATCAGAAGAAACGCCTATTTCCAGACTTTTCAGTTCATCATATAAAGGCAGATACAGCAAGCATTCTTTCTCTTCCGTACCCATATTATCAACAAGCACTTTTTCCGTAGTCACACCACCCGGTATCCCTACTCCGGCAAATTGCCATTTTCCATCCCGTTTGATATATAAATCCAGACCTTTCTGAGCAACTCTGGTCAGATTGGGTAACTGGTAATTATCAGGAACCATCCATTTGGCTTTTATGACGGGGCTATTCGTTGTAAAAGAGATAGCCAGACCGGCAGAGTTTGTGAATAGTTTCTTCACTGTGGGAGGCATTGTACGATACTTGGCTGTATCTACCCGATGGAAGTATTCGCCTTCGGTAGTTGCTTTGCCTACCAGTAAAAGCTCTTGAGCCGGCACATAGGTAATGTTATCCTTTTGTTGTCCAGAGGCTGTGAAGGGAAGCACCATCAGCCCCAAGCAAACCCAGACATTTCGTATTAAGTTTTTCATAATCAATTTTATATTAAATTTCTTTCGCTACCATCCAGCGCTCTACATTTCGTTTCTCTGCGCTAAACTCTACACCAACTTTTATCACTTGTTGATCCTCTGCCGTATAAGGAAAAGCATAACCTTTTTCTTCAATCTGCTCCATGGCCTGCTCAACAGTCCCATTCAGCTTGAATTCGAAAATATAGATGAACTTCGGGGTTCGTACAACCGCATCTGCACGTCCCCGTGAGCTATGTACTTCTGCCTGTGTGAATTGTCCCATCAGTTTGAATATTAAATAAATGATGACTTGATAATGACGCTCAGTCTGGTCATTCAACTCGTAAGGAAAATCTGCAAAGAAAGCTTCAAAGCGGTGCATGAAAGCATCAACATTGCCTGTACGCAGTTCTTGAACAAACTTACCTATATAAAAGCTTTGTTCTTCATCCGTGACTGCCGTATAAAATGGGAGTAAGAAGTTAAGAAAGCCATAACGTACTTCGTCGTTAGGAAAGCCTAAGCGATAAAGTCTAAATTCTCTATCATAGTCTTTTATGGTTAAATAACCACTCTGATAAATCAACGGAATAGGATTTTTCCTATCCGCACGATATTCAGTGAAAGCGGAAGCAGCTGTCTCTATACCATCCATCAGCAAGCGAAGATCATAATCGCTCTCTTTCAATAACTCCACAAGGAAAGTAGGAGTTCCGGTCTGAAACCAGTAATTACCGAACTCTTTACTGAAAAATGCATTCAGAACACTGAATGGATTGAACACTCCTTCTCCATTAGGATGAAAATGATAACCGTCATACTGCCGGGTCATTGTTTCTACAACTTCTTTCGTATTGATGTCATTCGCTTGCGATAAAGCTGCAATCTCCGGTTCAAAATTAGCAAGAAGTTCTTCGCGGGTGATTCCACAAAGAGTAGAGAAGTCATAATTCAGACTGATGTCATTCAATTGGTTCAGATCACTAAACACACTTACTTGCGAGAATTTGGTGACACCTGTCAGAAAAGCAAAACGAAGATAGCGGTCTGCACTCTTCAACACACCGTAGAAAGCTTTCAAAGTAGAACGGTAGGAATCGAGAAGCGGTTCATTCTGAATAGCCTGTAGTAAGGGCTTATCATACTCATCTACCAGGACTACAACACCCCTGCCTGCTTGTTCGGAGGCACGACGAATGACACCCAAGAAGCGGGAAGACAAAGTGGTTTCATCTTCTCCCCTGCCGTATATAGCTTCCCATTGAGTTAACTGGTTACTTAAAATAGCATCCAATCTGTCCGGTGAATCATATTTCTCGGCATTCAAATCCAGATGCAGTACGGGATATTCTTCCCACTTCTTTTCTAATTGTTCCACGGCAAGTCCCGTGAAAAGGTCACGCCGTCCCTTGAAATAGGCTTCAAACGTAGAAATTAACAAACTCTTTCCGAATCGGCGCGGACGGCTTAAAAAAAAAGGTTTACCGATGTTTGCTATAGTCCACATCAATGCGGTCTTATCTACATACAAGTATCCGTCATTGCGGATATCTTCGAAAGTCTGAATCCCGATAGGGAGTTTTCTGCCCGTCACCAACATACAATTTCTACTATTAGATTGTTATCACATACGTATCTGCTACAAAAATACGAATTCTGGCAATGAAAGCAAATCTGTCAATCAATTATTTATAAATCAATGTGGATAAATATTCCTCTGCAAACATCTCATTGGCAACTTCCAACAACATCTCTGCTGTTAGCTCTTCTATACGCTTAAAAACAAGCTCGGACGATTCATACTTATGATAATGAAGGAATGTTTTCGCCATCCCTAACGCATTATTCTCAAAGTTATCGGACGCTACTCCGATTTGCCCGATCAACTGCTTTTTCGCTGCCGCCAACTGGGAGGTAGTCATCTTTGTATCACGCATCCGCTTCAATTCCTTATAGGTCAATTTCAGGCAAGTATCCATGTCATCCACATCCGTCCCGAAATAAATACAGAAAGCTCCCGTATCCGTATAGGAAGTCAGATTGGATTCGACATTATAGACCAATCCTCTGCGTTCGCGAAGGGACACATTCAGTTTACTATTCATTCCGGGACCTCCAAGGACATTATTCAGCAGATAGAGTGCAGTACGTTTGTCATCATACGCATTATAGCCACGGCTACCGATCATAACATGCGCCTGATGTGTATCTCTGGCCACTGTCAAATGTTCCGGCACATACAGAGGCGGAGGTGTACGGCGATTCTCTACCTTCACATCAGGAATATCCAACAGGTATTTTTCTACCAGACGGATGATTCTCTTGAACTCGTATTGCCCCTGAACAAAAAACACCATATTTCCCGGTTGGTAAAAACGGCGGGTAAACGATAGAACATCTTCCGTGCGAAAACTCCGCAGAAGTTCCGGTTTACCAAGAATGTTTCTTCCCAATGGATGATTGCGGAAGATCATGTCTTCAAAATCGTCAAATATCAGTTCCGACGGAGTATCTTCATACGACTGGATTTCATCGATAATGACCTCTGTTTCTTTTTCTATCTCATGCTGCGGAAAGGTTGAATGAAATACAATATCCCCCAACAACTCAAGCGCACGTTCCAGATGTTCTTTCAGGAAAGCGGCATAGACGACAGTTTCTTCCTTATTTGTGTAAGCATTCAGGTCACCACCTACATTCTCCATCCGGTTGAGGATATGCCAGGCTTTCCGCTTCTCCGTTCCCTTAAAAATCAGATGTTCTACAAAATGGGCCATTCCCTGCTCATTCTCCGCTTCATCACGAGTTCCGGCATCAATCGCAAAACCACAATAAGCTACTTTTGAGAGGGTTGGTTCATGGATAATACGTAGGCCATTTGGCAATGTATATTCGTTACCTTGCATCGTTTTATACTTCCTTATTGAATTAATGCCACAAAAATACAATAAAACTTATTGCTGTTTATAGAAAATTGCAGATATTTGTGGACTATAACAGCAACAACGTATATGGAAAAGATAGGAATATTCTGTTCCGCCTCCGATAACATTGACAAAATGTACTTCGAAAGCGCCAGCCAAATAGGCAAATGGATGGGGCAGACAGGCAAAACCTTGATATATGGAGGAGCCAGCCTCGGATTAATGGAATGCATAGCTCGTGCCGTGAAAGAAAATGGTGGTAAGGTTATTGGAGTAGTTCCTGCCAAACTGGAAGAGAATGGCAAGGTAAGCACTCTGTTAGATGAAGAAATTCATACCCGTAACTTGAGTGACCGCAAAGATATCATAACGGAGAAGTCGGAGGTATTGGTTGCACTCCCCGGAGGCGTCGGTACTCTTGATGAGATTTTCCACGTAATAGCCGCTGCCTCTATCGGATATCACCAAAAGAAGGTCATTTTCTACAATGAACATGGTTTTTACGACGAGCTATTAAAAGCGCTCCACACCCTGGAGGACAAAGGTTTTGCACGACAGCCTTTCTCAACCTATTACGAAGTAGCAAACACATTAAATGAATTAAAAGAAAAAATAAACTGATCCTATATGATAGACTCCATCAAACAACTTTTGCAACAGGAAGCACAAGCTGTGCTCAACATCCCCGTAACAGACGCTTATGAAAAAGCGGTGAAACTGATTGTAGAACAAATACATCAGAAAAAGGGAAAACTGGTAACTTCCGGTATGGGAAAAGCCGGGCAGATTGCTATGAACATTGCTACGACTTTCTGTTCCACCGGTATTCCATCCGTCTTTCTGCATCCCAGCGAGGCGCAACACGGGGATTTGGGTATCTTACAAAAAAACGATCTACTCCTGCTGATCTCTAACTCTGGCAAGACACGTGAGATTGTGGAATTAACCCGCTTAGCCCATAATCTGGACCCGGATCTGAAGTTTATCGTTATCACCGGAAATCCGGATAGTCCGCTGGCAAAAGAATCGGATGTCTGTCTAAGTACCGGCAAGCCTGCAGAAGTCTGTGTGTTAGGGATGACTCCTACTACATCCACTACTGCCATGACAGTGATCGGAGATATATTGGTAGTACAAACCATGAAGGAAACAGGATTTACTATCGCTGAATATTCAAAACGCCATCATGGTGGTTATCTGGGAGAAAAATCAAGATCACTATGCGAAAAGTAATCGGTATCGGAGAGACCATCCTCGATATCATCTTTCGAGGTGACCAGCCTTCCGCAGCCGTACCGGGAGGTTCTGTATTCAACGGTATTGTCTCATTGGGACGAATGGGAATAAACGTCGGCTTCATCAGTGAAACCGGGAATGACCGTGTAGGCAATATTATCCTGCAGTTTATGCGTGAGAATCATATCCCAACCGATCATGTAAATGTATTCCCGGATGGAAAATCACCCGTATCTTTAGCCTTCCTGAACGAGCAGAGTGATGCCGAATATATCTTCTACAAAGACTACCCGAAGCAGCGTCTGGATGTTCTGTTTCCGAAACTAGAGGAAGACGACATTGTCATGGTGGGTTCTTATTACGCACTGAATCCGGTTCTGAGGGAGAAGATTCTCGAATTACTAGATCAGGCACGTGAAAAGAAAGCCATCATCTATTATGACCCGAATTTTCGTTCTTCACACAAGAATGAAGCCATGAAACTGGCTCCGACCATTATTGAGAATCTGGAGTATGCGGATATTGTACGCGGTTCTTTAGAGGATTTTCTATATATGTATGGCATGCAGGATATAGACAAAATTTACAAGGATAAAATCAAATTCTACTGTCCCCGGTTCATCTGTACTGCAGGTGCGGAAAAGGTAGCGTTACGCTCTAATCTGGTCAATAAAGATTATCCGATAGAACCATTACAAGCAGTCAGTACTATTGGAGCTGGTGATAACTTCAATGCAGGGCTGATCTACGGATTACTCAAATACGATGTCCGATACCGCGATCTAAATAACTTGAATGAAGAGATCTGGGATAAAATAATCCAATGCGGGAAAGACTTCGCAGCTGAAGTTTGCCGAAGTTTCAGCAATTCGGTTTCGGTGGAGTTTGCACAAAAATACAAGTGATATTACAAATAAGGATTTGGATATAAGGAATTCATCCAGCGAAATCCCTATTTTCATAAAATCCATATTAAGTTAATCTGTCAACCTTAACTTAATATGGATTTCCTTATCTTTGCAAACAACCATATTCAATAAGCAATCTTACTTAATATATGAAAAGATTTATTTTACCTCTATTGATAATCTTTATCTTCATCAGTTTACCAGCAAAAGCAAACGATGAAGTAAAAACATTGTTAAAAGTATTAGATAAATCTCTACAAAACAAAGCTAGTTATACCCAACAAAAGCAAAGACAGATAGACAGCCTGAAAATAATATTAAGACAATCCAGGGATATTCGAAAGAAAGTTGGGACAGCACAGTCTCTTTGTTTTGAGTATTCATCTTTCCAAAAAGATTCCGCTTTAGCCTATGCCATCCACATGAACAGGTTCGCTCAAGAAAGTAATGACAAAGAACTTTTAATTGAAGCTAAACTGGATTATTCAAGAATATTATCTTCGATGGGCTTTTTCAAAGAAGCTCTGGCGATTACCAATTCGATGCAACAAGAGCAACTATCTCCTAGACTCAAAGCCGAATATTTTCTTGGACAAGTCACGATCTACAATCACCAGAAAGCTTTTGCTTCCAACGAGGACGATTCACAAGAAAATGATCTGATAGCACAAATCTATCGCGATTCGCTGCTCCAATGCAAAGAAATCCCAACGAATGTACGAGCTTTTATGACCGCACCGACTCTTCTTTTCCATAAAAAGTATGATGATGCTATTCATATACTGGACAGCACTTATCAAAGTTATACACCCTATTCAAGAAATGCCGGAATTATAGCATATTCTCTGGCATCTGCCTATCAAGGTAAAAATGATCGTGAGAATACGATTAAGTATTTCGCAATATCCGCCATTTCTGATGTATTAAATGGAGCTAGAGAAAACCTCTCTTTAAAAATATTAGCCAAGCTGATCTTTGAGAGTGGGGACATAGACCGGGCATCTAAATATATGAAAAATGCAATGGAGGACGCTATCCTATGTAATGCGAGAATTAACACCATCGAAGCCTCAGATATGTACCTTTTCATAGATAAGGCATTTCAAGAAAAGGAGAAACATAAATTTATCATTATAACGGCATTGCTCATTGCATTATGCATTGTCTGCATTCTGCTATTCATCCTGTCCGTACAACTGAAAAAACAAAAAGGTAAAGTGGAACAAGCTAATGAGAGTTTGTCGTATCATCTTTACGAAATACAACAAATGAACTCAATATTGGCAGATAACAATAAAATCAAAGAAGAATATGTAGGGCTGTATATGGAACAATATACCAGTTATATCAGTAAAATTGCCAATTTTAAGAAAAGAGCACTCAAAATAGCCAAAAGTGAAGATATAAAGAAAGTAACCTCTTTCCTCCATTCCTCTCTCAATACAGAAGAAGATCTGGCTGAATTTTATAATAACTTCGACAAAGCAATCCTGAATCTCTTTCCGAATTTCGTCGAAGATTTTAACGCATTGCTTTTACCGGAAAATGCAATCATTCCAGGACCCGGCAAACTCTTAACACCCGAGTTACGGATCTTCGCACTTATCCGACTGGGAATTACAGACAGTGTGAAAATAGCTCATTTCTTACAGTATTCATTATCGACCATCTATAATTACCGATCAAAAATGCGGATCAAAGCAAATGGAGACCGGAATGAATTTGAAGAAAAAGTAGCTCGAATCGGACAACAAATCCGGGAATAACAGTGTATTAATCATACAGCATCATTTACATTTATCAGAGACTCTCCGATCAAAGATTCTCTGATTATCAACAACATACCCCAAACAATCATTTACAATCTGCTCACTCCCCATTTAAAAAGTAACCGAAATAAGGTATTTTTGTAGAGTCACAATAAAACCTGCGAACTCATTCAAATTACTATTTATATAAACACCACTTAAATAAAAAATTATGAACGGCCTATTACTTAATGTTATTTGTGCTTTCACCATTGCAAACGCAAATCCTAACATAGAAAAAGCACAGCAAACTTTGGATGCTCTTTACCAAAACTATGCAGCACCCAACACTTGTCTGTTACGTGAGAATTATCCTTTTGACCAAGACAATAAGGCAACTTATCTGGCATCAGAAGAACAAGCAAAAAGACGCAATGAATATTCCTACCTTTGGCCGTATTCGGGCACGTTCTCTGCGGTAAATGCACTACTGGAGAGCACTGAAAATAAGAAGTATAAAAAACTTTTGGAAAACAAAGTACTACCCGGATTAGAAGAGTATTTCGACACACGAAGGGAACCATGCGCTTACTCATCTTATATCAGCAGCCAACCTCTCTCCGATCGTTTTTATGATGATAACGTCTGGTTAGGTATCGATTTTACCGATTCTTATCGAATGACAGAAAAACAAGCTTATCTGGAGAAAGCTAAACTAATATGGAAGTTTATCCTTAGTGGTAAAGATGACGTACTCGGCGGAGGAATCTACTGGTGCGAACAAAAGAAGGAATCTAAAAATACTTGTTCTAATGCACCGGGAGCCGTATTCGCTCTCAAACTATTTCAAGCTACTCAAGATGATGCCTATTTAAAAGAAGGAAAAGAGTTATACGAATGGACTAAAAAGAACCTGGAAGACTCAAAAGATCATCTATACTTTGACAACATCTCACTCAACAAGAAAATCGGTCGTGCCAAATTTGCCTATAACAGTGGACAAATGATGCAGGCAGCTGCCCTACTCTATCAAATTACCAAACAGAAAAGTTATCTGAAAGATGCACAAAATATAGCAGAAGCGTGTCACAAGCACTTCTTCACTCAGTTCACCTCTCCAGACGGACAAACATTCCAATTACTGAAAAAAGGAAATATTTGGTTCACAGCCGTTATGCTTAGAGGCTTTATTGAACTTTATCAGATAGACCATAACAAGACTTATCTAACCGATTTCCAGAAAAGTCTTGATTACGCATGGCATCATGCCAGAGATGAACGGGGCTTGTTCCAGACAGATTGGAGCGGCACAGATAAAAACGAGAAAAAATGGCTCTTGACACAAGCTGCTTTTATAGAAATGTATGGAAGACTAGGCGGAATCGATTTGCAATAATCACTTTTTAATAACCTTCTTAAAATAATAGAGATATGAAGAAAAGAAATATAGGAATATGTATTATCACAACTACCCTATTAATGGGAGGCCATGCTAAAGCTACAGAACTTATCCTGGCTAAGGATCATACCAATGTGGTTAATCAAGCTGCTGAAATTGCCGCTTATAAAAGTAATCGTCCACCCGTAAACAAGCGTCTTTTTACATCAAAAGCCGTGGAAGCAGAAATCATCAGGGTGAAAAAGTTACTTACTAATCAAAAATTGGCATGGATGTTCGAGAATTGTTTTCCAAATACCTTTGAGACAACAGTTCATTACCGTACAACAGACGGTAAGCCTGATACTTTCGTCTACACAGGAGATATCCATGCCATGTGGTTACGTGACTCAGGAGCACAGGTTTGGCCTTATATACAATTAGCGAATAAAGACCCGGAATTGAAGAAAATGCTCAAAGGAGTGATACGCAGACAATTTAAATGTATAAATATCGATCCATACGCCAATGCTTTCAATGATGGGGCTGTGGGAGGAGATTGGATGTCCGACCTGACCGATATGAAACCGGAACTGCACGAACGTAAATGGGAAATAGATTCTTTATGTTATCCATTACGTCTGGCCTATCAATATTGGAAAGAAACCGGTGATGCAAGCATCTTTGATAATGAATGGATACAGGCCATCGCCAACATACTGACAACTTTCAAGGAACAACAGCGCAAAGAGGGAGTGGGTCCCTATAAATTCCAGCGTAAGACAGAACGCGCACTCGACACATTAAACAATAACGGTCTAGGTGCTCCTGTAAATCCTGTCGGACTCATTGTTTCAGCTTTCCGTCCGTCTGACGATGCAACCACTTTACAGTTCCTCGTACCGTCTAATTTCTTCGCAGTTTCTTCTCTAAAGAAAGCTGCGGAAATTCTGAATGTTGTAAACAAAAACACCAGTCTGGCGAAACAGTGCACAGATTTGGCACAAGAAGTAGAAACCGCATTAAAAGAATATGCAACTTACAATCATCCTAAATATGGTACAATCTATGCTTTTGAAGTAGACGGATTCGGAAATCATCTCTTAATGGACGACGCCAACGTACCAAGTCTGCTGGCAATGCCTTATCTGGGAGATGTAGACATCAACGATCCTATTTATCAAAACACACGTCGTTTTGTATGGAGCAAAGACAACCCCTACTTCTTCAAAGGAAAGGCAGGAGAAGGTATTGGAGGACCTCACATCGGTTATGATATGATATGGCCTATGAGTATCATGATGAAGGCATTCACCAGTCAGGACGACCAGGAAATTAAGTCTTGCATAAAAATGCTGATGGATACAGATGCAGGAACAGGATTCATGCACGAATCTTTCCATAAGGATGACCCTAAAAACTTCACACGCGCCTGGTTTGCATGGCAAAACACCTTATTTGGTGAGCTCATTTTAAAGTTGGTCAACGAAGGAAAAATAGATCTATTGAACAATATTCAATAAAGCAAACTTAGGTTACTTCTCATTCAGGGCGCTCTTCTATAACGAAGAAGCGCCCTTTTTTAACACGTAAATTACTATTAACTTTGGCTAATAATCGCAAAGGAATTACCACATCTTCGGGTAATTCTTATCTTTGCAGTATACGATTCAAGGCAAAGAAACTATGTATAAAAACCTGTTAAGCTGGCTTACTGTTTTATTAGTGCTCCCATCATGTTCCGGCACATCACCTGCTATATCTGTGGTATGTGAAGAAAACAACGTAGGAAACTGTATTATCAAATGGGAAACAGCACCAATATTAAAAGGGCAGGTAAAAGTATACACTTCCACTTCTCCTGAAACTATTCCGGAAAATTCTCCCATTGCAATAACCAACATTTCCAGTGGTAAAATGACCATCGTAACCAATGATCCGTCCCAACGCTATTACTACTTGATGGTATTTAATAACAAATACCGAATCAAAGTGGCTACCCGCAACATTAATATCCCCGGCATACAGAATTTTCGTGATTTAGGAGGATATGAATCTGCCGGTACTGGCAAATCTCTTCGCTGGGGAATGATATACCGTTCCGCACAAATAGACAGCATTCCTCCCTGCTCACGCCAGGAACTTAAGAATATGGGGATACGGACAATCATAGACTTACGTTCTGAAAATGAACGCCACAACTACCCGCAATTGCATGATGATGAATTTAATATCATACATATCCCTATTCTCACAGGGAACATGGAAGAAATTCTGCAAGGAATTCAGGAAGAGAAGATAAAAAGTGACACTATTTATCGTTTGGTAGAACAAATGAATCGGGAATTAGTTATAAACTACCAAAAGGAATTCAAAAAGCTGTTCACCGTCCTTCTCGACCGTACTCATTATCCGGTTGTGATTCATTGTACATCCGGGAAAGGGCGTACAGGGGTCGTTTCCGCCTTATTGCTTGCCGCTCTTGGAGTCAACGAAGACGTCATTATGGAAGACTATCGTTTGAGTAATGACTATTTTAATATTCCCAAAGCTTCTCAATATGCATATAAGTTATCGGTCAATTCGCAAGAAGCCATTACAACCATCTACTCTGCAAAAGAAGATTTCCTGAACGCTGCCAAAGAACAGATTGAGGCTGAATACGGGAGCGTACAGACCTATCTGAAAAAGGGAATCGGACTTTCTGCAGAAGAAATTGAACAGTTACGCAGCATCTTATTAACTGATAATTAATAGTTGATAAGTGATAAAATAGGGTGGCGTCTATAATAATTATCTACTATCAATCATTCATTATCAACTAAATTAACTATCTTTGCAGCCGAAATAAAAGATATACAGAGATTTAATGAAGACATTTGAAGAGCTTGGCGTTT
>ERZ1106951.456-NODE-456-length-41252-cov-10.467049_pt1 | contig 41252 bp, 56 predicted proteins | sample MGYA00403676_ERZ1106951 | MGnify/ENA primary metagenome ERZ1106951 (study PRJEB35170, sample SAMEA104062398) | human gut metagenome | biome: human gut; feature: human-associated habitat; material: faeces | place: Denmark | collected 2012-04-23 ...
AAAAATCTTTTTGAGAAATGGCGGAAAAAGCGGGGCAGCATCCCCCGCCCCGCCGATCTCAAAAGGTCATTCCATTGCCCGCATTTGTTCTGTTAATGAACGCTTTTTCAAATCCCGTATTTCCCATACAGAAAGAATCAACTGTAAAAGAATCAATATTAGTAGATATCCACCTATCTGCATTGTTGGAAATTGATATGAGAGATTTGGCATACCGAATAGAATACCAACAGCTTTGCTCACAGGAATAGCTATGGGAATACCAACCAAAAGAACGATTCCAAATGAAACAAGTACATATAGCAATCCCTCTGTTATGAGAGAACGATATAATTGTTTTAGGCTTAATCCAACAGAGCGTAATGTACTGATTTCCTGTTTACGCGCTTGATGGTTAGAGAGCGTCATATTGATTAGATTGATTATTCCAAACAGCAAAATTAGTAATGACAGCATTTGCAAACTTCCAAACAATAAGTTCATAGAAGATTCCATGTACTCTACAGCATCATTATAGCTGCAAATAGAAAGCCCCTTTTCTTTAGAGGTAATTTTCTGCTGAATGGCTGATTCTATTTCATCATTATAAGTTTTATCAGTTATGATCTCCCATGAGTAAGCAAAATTTTCTGTGTTTGTGAATAGTTGTTGTGCAAGTTCTTGTGTAATTATAAGATTCGCTGGATCAATAGCATCTGTACCGTTTTCGGTTCCGACAAAGCTCTTATCAAAGAAACCGGAAACAATACATTCTATTTCCTCTCCACTATTTGTAATCTTTATAGGTGTCCCTTTTGTAATCCCCAGTTCCATATATCCATCTGTCAATAAAACTTCAAACTGGTTCTTAGGCATTTGTCCATCTATCAAATGTTGTTCAACAAAGCTAAAATTACCTTCTGTACTTTGAACCGAAATTATATCACACATTCCCTCAGTAGCATTTCCATTGATAGAATAATGACACATTCCTACCGAATCTCTAAGTGGTATAATCTTTTGGATTCCTTTAGTATTCAAAAGTTCTTCTTTCAAAGATTCATTTAGCGGATTATTTGTTTCGTTTTTTCCAACTGATTCTTCAGAAAGATATATACGGAAGCTTCCGCCGTTTACAAAAAACTTTTCACGGACAAATTGCTCTGGCGTATTACTAACTGCTGCGGATGCAGATATAAATAAGAGTAATCCTCCAAATATCAAGGAAAGCAATGTACTGGCTGTCTTTTTCTTATCGCGTCCAAGATTTAATAGAGCTAAAGAGTAAGGTGAAATTTTCTTATTATGTTTTCGAGATTGCATCGGAGCATTTCGATAAGCTATATATCGTACTGCCTCAATAGGGGAAGTAGTTGCCGCAATTTTAAGCGGCTTGCGAACAGATAATTTCACCATAAGAGTGCAAATGATGGAAACACCTATCATTACAAAAGGAATATTGATAGGAGAAAATCCGCTGGAAAATTCATTACTTCCCAAAACAGTTCCGACAATCGCACCCAAAACAATACCCGGAGGGATTCCAAGCCATGATAAATATCTACTTTCATAGTTTATCATTTTCTTTATCTGTAATGCAGTTGTACCTAAAGTGCGTAACTGTCCGAAATTTCTTATTTTTTCATTGATAGAAATTCTGAAAATACTTTGGATTACCGTTATACCTGCAAATAATACCAACACGGACAAACTTACAAAAGTTAGTATATTTTCAAATGACAATCCCATATTCTCTCTAAAAAAGAGAAAACTTAAGCTATAATCAGCACCAATTTCTTTTCCAATAGAAGCAATTCTTTCTTTTAGAATTTCTTTTGATGTTGAATCTGCATCAGCAAAACAAACATAGCTTTGGTATTTTGCAGGATTATAATTAGAGCTATTTTCTACAAACGATTTTGATATATAGCACGAGTAATTGCCCTGTGATTCAGTCGAGCTTTCCGTAATCCCAGAAATCACAAAATCTTGTGATTTTCCGTTTATTTGAAAAGAAATTTTATCTCCGATTGCAGTATTAGAAAAATATTTGTTCACCATTTCACGGTCAACTGCAATTTCATTTTCTTTAGATGGCATAGTCCCATCTTTTAGTGTAAATTGATTTCGGGCAATATAGCATGCCGCATCATCCATATATGCCAAATACAATGAATATCCCTCTGGCATTTTTATTTCTCCCAGATTGTAAAGCGACGCTACCATTTCGATTTCTGGTTGATGACGAAGTTTTTCAATTTTATCCTCTGTCAGATTATCATAGCTGGCTTGAAAAGTGGCCATATTATTTTGAGATTCCTGAAAAGCAAAAAATAATGTTCCACACATTGACATCAAAAACGCTGCCAGTGAAATAGCAATTATTATCATAAAATTCCGGCGCTTCTCGCTTTTCAAACTCTCCTTTGCCAGCTTCTTTGTAATGGCGCTGGTATCATTTTCAAAAGGCCATGTCATAGCTTGCCACCTCCTTATTCCACAATCTTGCCGTCCTCAATGCGGACAATCCGATCTGCAAGACGGGCTATGTCGTCATTGTGGGTAATCATCACAACAGTTTGCCGGAACTCCGCACTGGTACGCTTGATAAGCCCCAGCACCTCGGCGCTGGTCTTGCTGTCAAGGTTGCCGGTCGGTAGGTTCATTTTAGTAGTATAAAAATCTCTGTTATTTTTTACGTATTTTACGTATATTTTTATTGACATTACGTAAAATACGTGTTATTATATACTTGTAAGGAGGAAACAATACAAATGAGATTTCGAGAAATTGAAAAAATAGTCCTCAATGACGGATGGGAGTTGGTAGATGTGAGAGGTTCACATCACCAATACAAACACCCAACCAAAACGGGAAAAGTTACAATCCCAAATCATCGAGGCGACATTCCTCAAAGGGTTGTCAACTCCATACTCAAACAGGCGGGTCTCAAATGAGACCTGCCACCCATTAAAGAAAGGAGCGTTATCATGAATTATATTTATCCTGCTGTTTTTTATCCGGAGGACGACGGGAGATATTCCGTTATTTTCCCCGACCTCAATGATTTAGCAACTTACGGAGATAACCTTGCGGACGCTTTCGCAATGGCTCAAGAGGCTTGCGGTCAGTATTTATTCACATCCTTGCGTGATGGTGATGTTCTTCCCGCTCCGACCCCTCTTGATGCAGTCGAAAAGGACGAGGATGCAGCACTTGTCAATTTGATTTGTGTCAACCTCGACGAATACGCCCGTGCGTACAATGACAAGGCAGTCAAGAAAACTTTGAGTATTCCTGCATGGCTCAATACTGCATGTGAAAATTACGGTATCAACTATTCAAAAGTTTTGCAGGATGCGTTGATTGCCAAAATTCAAGCACGTTCATAAATCCATTATAACACAAGGACGACACCCGTTTCCGGATGCCGTCCTCTTTTTTTGTCTGTATGCTTTTATAACTGTTCAAACTGTACATGCTCGGATTCTCCGGAGAGATAAAGGTCTCCGATTGTTCTGACCATCTTCTTTCCGTCCACAACATGAATCTCTTTCACATAATATGACTGTCCTCTGATAGCACGACCGCAGATGTTCTCATTGCCCCACGCTGCGGAACGTCTGATATTGAGTGAGCCGTCGCAAATGACCGTCACTTTCATTTTTCCCTGCGGGATGATGACTTTGTCCTCCGGCTCGTCCTCTGTGTCCTGTGGCTCTGTATTTGCCCCATTTTCGCCCGTTTCCGGTTCAGACGGAGGATTTGTCGTCTCTGCATCGTTTGAGGCTGTTCCCCCGTCCTCTGCGTCCTCCTGCTGCCCTGCTGCATCCTCGTCACTCTCAAATGTTGTCATTTTCTCGACGGTTTCCGCATCGACTGTTCCGACCTTGTTTCCGTCCGCATCGTATGTGTTGACGCTGCCGTCCGGATTTGTCTGCAATGCTCCCTCCGGAACATTGTCCGTGAGTGAGCCGATGACGTTTCCGTTTTCATCCCACACAACAAAACTCTCGTCCTTTGCTGCTGCTTTCATTGCTCCCTCAATGGTCTTGTACTCTTTGCAGTCCTCTTTCTTGAACTCTGTTCCTTTGCCTAAATAGTATAACATGATTTTCCCTCCTATTTGCTCAAATACTTGCTTGACGCATATCCGACGATGTTCTTGTAAACCACATACAACCATTTCACACCGTTGCAATCGTTATAATATCCATAGCACTGGACTTTCTCGCCGTTTTTCATCACCGCAAGGATTGACTTTCCTGTTCCTGCTCCCGCACGGAGATTCAATCCGGATGCAGTCACCTTGTAAGTTCCTGCAAGGCTCTTGTTGAACCCGTGTGCAACGTCGACCTTTGCATTGCTCTTGACTGTTGTTGTGTTGGATGCACCTGTTCCGGATGACTTTGCCCCGTCTGTGAGGTTCGTTGCAACGTGAGCATTGTCATTGAGGAGGATGTCTCCCTCAAGTAAATACGCATCCGATGTCAGATATTTGCTGTCTGTCAACACCTCGAATCCTGCTGCCTTGAGACCTGCTCTCATGTTTCCGGTATAGAGATAAATGCTCACATTCTTCATTTTCTCATTTCCCAGTCTGTAACCTGCACCCTTTACGATTGCAGCGACACCGGATGAACAATCTGCCTCACACGCAATCGTGATTTGTGCAGGGTCGTAATTCGATGCCTTGAGATGCTCCCAAAATGTGTATCTCTCTGACTGGTCATATCCGATTTTATTGTTGACTGCTGCTGCCTTTGCCATGCTCGCAATCATTTTTCTGACCTTTGCATCCGGATGACGGAGGACACATTTCCACGGTCTGTTATACCAATTTATAACCCTCCACTCTGTACCTGTCTGGTCTCCTGCCTTTCCTCCGCTGTATCTGTTATTTTCATCATGTCCGCAATTTGAAATCATTTGTTTTCCTCCTTGTCAAATTCTTCTGTGTTTCTGTCCGTCATGTCTCCCATAAGTTCCGGACAATGTTCCTCAAGTTCTGTGTACACAATCAACCCGCAAATCAATAACGGAATACCGACCCATAAAATCGCACATCCCAATGAAAGAATGAACCATACTACCACCGACATTCTTTCCGCAAATTCGTCATCCGGATAATAATATTCGTCATAGTAAAGTTCCTGTTCCTTTTTGCTTGCCCTGTCGACCCAAATGTAAAACGCTGTCATCGCTAAAAATACGACGACCGCACCCACAACGTACACAATCCCGATTGTCCTTGCGTTTTGCATGAAAAAGTCTATGATTTTACTCATTGACCTCACCTGCCTCACCGCTCACAAGCGTCTGCATCGCTTTGTTGCTCTCAAGCATCTTTTTCATTCTCTCAAGTGCCTCGTCGACCATCATCGAAAAAGCCTCAAAAGAAATCACTCTTGCAAGCCACGCAAACCTTGTGACAAACATGTCATATACATAACGCAGCTTGATTTGACCTGTACCGCCTCCCAGTTCTTTTTCTGCCTTTGTGACTGCATAGAGCAGCCATTCTCTCACTTTGTTCAACTGCTTGTCTGACGGCATTTTCACGAAAACATATACTGCATATCCTCCCGCTGCACATACCGCAATCAGACCCACAATCACAAACCAATTCTCGACGATGTATTTCATCCTTGTACCTCCTCGTCATCCTGTTCCGGTTCGTCATTGTGTTGTATTTCTCCGTTTGACTTTGTTCCCTTGACCGTTTTCACGGACTTAATGAGTGCCATTGCACCGCCCTCAACTGAAAGAAATCTGAATACATTCTCAATCAGTGTCGACGGCTCTGAACCCATCCGTAAAAACACAAATATCATCACGACTGTAAAGATAAATGCTGCAAGAATCAAAGTGAATACAACACGTTTCATGAACAGACCGGACACCTTTTTGTCATGTCTCTCTTTTCGCTCTCTTATCCGATACATTCTTTTCAGATGCCGGATTCTGATGCGACGTTCCTGTTCTGTTATTCTCATGTATTGCCTCTTTTCTGTGAGGTTGATTCTTGCCCGTTCCCCGCCCTCCTGTTATCGGTCGGAATGCTGTTCTCCGTCCAGTCTCTTGTGATAACTCTTGAGTGACTGTTCCACAATGACAACACGCTCTCTCAATGTTTTCATCTCCTCACGGTTCTCTCTCGATTCCCGTTTGATGTCTTTGAGGTCGTCTGCGATGTTCTCAAGTTTCACCATCACCATCGTGTTGGTTGTTGCTCTCTGTTCCGCATCTTCCTGTGTGTCCTTTTTCTCATTTCTCTGCTTTGAGCAGATACCGAAAAAAATCGCAAACGCAACAGATACTCCGGAGAGCAACAGGGAAATCTCAATCGTCAACGGCGTTCTCCTTTCCGAACTCTGTCGCCTCGATGTCATCGGTGTCGCAGTATCTCCTCATGTGGTATTCAAGAACATCCATCTCCCTGTCTGTCTCCTCTACCTCCTGCCGGAGTTCTGCCTTGACCGTCTCCTCGATTTTCGACTGTTCAATGATTGTTTGCTGCTTTTTCACGATTGCGGATAGGTTCTCCGTCACATCGCACAATCGTGATATTATTTCAAGCGGACTCATTCTGTATCACCGCCGGAGAATTTTTCTCCTGTGATATATTCATATTCATCCGCTGAAATACTGCCCTTTGCGACACGCTCGGAAATCTGTTCCTTTGTGAGAGTGCCTTTTTTGTACATTCTTTTGAGACTTTCAACAAGCATTTTCATACTAAATCAACCCCTCCTCAATCAACTGCTGTGTGTATTCGTCAATGACCGCATCTTTCTGAAACTGTGTCACTGATTCGACGATTCCGGATGTGTTCTCCTCAACGACTGACTTCATGAGTGCCATGTTCTCATATTCCTTGACTGTCATTTCTTTCTCGTCGTACTGCCATTCGGTCACTGTCTGCATCTTTCCGTCGCTGCCCTCAACCTCTCTTGTCACCTGTTCGATGTTCTTACGCAGGTAAACCGTTGACGGTGACGATGTCCTGTCGACCTCCTCCGGCTTGTCCGGCTGTGTTCCTGTCACCTTTTTCCAGTCTGTCATGTTCATTCTCCTTTCTGCTATGCTTTGAAACTATCCTCTTGAGTTTCTTGACATTGATTTTCGGTTTGATGTATTCAATGTAATAGTTGTATGTGTCCGTGTGTTTGAACAATCCCATATACGACAACATCACCGATGCGTTATACCATGAGATTTTATCCTGCTTTGAAATATGGTTTGCCTTGCGTCTCGCAGCCTCGATGTTTGATTTCCGGATGGTTGTCCGGTCATGGTGAAATTGAAATCCCATAAAATCAAGCATACGACCCTTTGTGACCTGCTTTCCGTTCTCGTCAAGCACTGGTTTCCCGTCTTTCATCACCGGATATTCAAATCTAAACACCTGCCAGTCACCTTTTATCTCAAGGTCAAGGTTTTCGTTCAGATACGTCTCGATTGCCCTGTGCATTTTATGCAGTTTCTTTTTGCTCTTACCCAGTATCACCATGTCATCCATGTATCGCATGTAATGTTCTGCATGGAGTTCCTCCTTGATGTAGTGGTCAAGTGCTTTCAAGTAAAAATTGCCGAACCATTGTGATGTAAAATATCCCAACGGAACGCCTTTTCGCATCTCCTCAATAATTATTTTCAGTTCCTCGAACATCGCTCCGGCGATGCCGATTTCCCTCAAGACCTCCAACGCTCCGGAGATGTCGTCAAATGCTATGCACCCGACAAGCGTTTTCGTCTGTTCTGCATCAATCTCAACACCTGCATCCGTCAAAATCTTTGCAACGAGTGCTATTTTGTCATGTTCAATCAGTATGCAGAGTAATCTATAAAACCGTTTATCCCGAATTACTGCTTTGAGTTTTCTCTTGAGGATTCTCCGGTTTATGGATTCAAAGAAATGGTGTACATCCATCTTGAGAACAAAGAACTTTTTCCCGTCGTATGAATCAAGCCATTTCCGCATGTACTTTTTCCCGTAATGAACGCCCCTATCCGGTATGCTCCCGCAGGAAAATTCATACAATCCATTCATCACAATCGGTTTGAACTGACCTATTGCACAATGATGAATAACCTGCTCATATTTGTAATGCGGTTTCAATATACGGCGTGTTTTCTTGCTGCTGCTCTCGTTGATGATGCTCGGTTTGTGATAATCCGGAATGAACAACTCCTCTGTCAACATCTTTTTCAAGAGTTCTGTGTGTTCATCGAGATTCTCTAATACCTCCCGCACATCATTCCTGTTCTTTTTCTTTTTGGATGCATTTATAAAACGCTGTTTTATGTAGTCGTCTTGCAACATTGGTTCATATAGGTTGTTGTAACTTCTCATATAGTATTTTCTTATCTCCTATCGGTTTTTGTGCGGATGCTTACTCAACCGACCCTATATCCGGAATGATTTTCGCCTTGTGGCGTGGGATATAGGCTGCATTTGATTAAACGCTCCGATATGAGAAGAAATTGGACGCACCGATGTTCCAGTTCGCATTGCCCGCAGAATTGTTCAAATTCAAGTAATCCGCACCGCAGTTCTCGCCATTGTTACAGTTACCGCCGACAAGGGCGACCGCAGGGAGCAGGAACACCGCCCGACACCGCACCCTATATCCCTATATTCATTTTTCTAAAAACGACCACACCGCCTAACGGCGGGAATAGCGGAGGCGTTCCCCCTCCGTTCCTCCCCCTGCTGCTTACGCAGCGATAGGCTGTTCTAAGAAAACGGACGCACCGAAGTACCAGTACGCACCGCCCGCCGAACCGTTCAAATACAAGTAATCCGCACCGCAGTACTCGCCAGCGTTACAGCCACCGCCGACAAGGGCGACCGCAGTAATTCCGGCATTCCACCAAAAATAGTCACATGTGTATGTGCTACTGCTGCCACCTATTGAATTGACAATGCGTCCGAATCTGCTTGACTTTGTTCCTTTCTGATAACCGTTGCCGGATGATGCGAATGTGATTCCGACCTTTTCAAAGTCCTTTCCGGTCAGATTGTATGGAGGTGTCATTTTCGCAAGAATTTCTCCTCCGACCATCAACAGACCGTTGATTCTATCCCAACGGTTGCCCCACCATTTTTCAATGTAGAACACTTTGACCTCATGGGTCGTGTCCTTATAACCGAAAAACTGTCCTTTGTTTGTCAATGTTCCGGTCGCAAGGTGTCCGTAGTTCTGTGATGCGTCGTTCACATATCCGGATGTCTGCCCCTGTCCGAACGCTGTCTGTGAATTGTCTGTCTTTGACATAATCTTGAGCATACAATCCAACAGGTTTCTTTTGCTCCATGAGCCGATGTTCCAACCGTTGCCGTTCGCTTTTGCTCTTGTAATTTCTGTCGATGCGTTTGTATTGTACATGAGCGTCTGTCCTGCAAGAGAACGGATGCGTGTTCCGTCGTATGAACCGCCGAACATCGGATAATAGAGTTTATCCGCATGTGAGCCGTCCTCTCTTACATACGCATCGTCGTTGTACGATTCATCATACTGGACGTTTGAAATAATCATGTACTCATAGTTTCCGATTTCAAACTGTGAGAGCCAAATTTTGCCCTTGTCACCGCTGCCATCGAAAACACTCATTGCATTTCCTCCGTATGCCGTGTTTGCGACATCGGATGCCGTTGTTCCGTCCACTTTCTTTGTGTGGTCGTTCGGGTCAAGTTTATAATCTTCTGTACCGTCATATCTGACCATTGCCGGATAGTTGTTCTTTACAAAAAAGACATCTCCCCAGTCTCCGAAATCAAATGCTCCGGTTGAATAGTTCATCGCAGCAGGTGTCATTCCCACCGCATCAAAAAGGTATGTGCAGCGTGTCGCCGGATTGCTGTCATTTTTATTGATTTTCAGTCCGTAACGCTTTACTCCCTTTACTCTTACATCCTCCCCGACTGCTGCCAGTATTGCGTTTGTATTCGCATAGGTGCGGTCGAGTGTTTCTTTGTCTGCTACTTTTACAATTACGTCTCCGCTTGCCATGTGTTAAGCCTCCCTTACAACAATATTTCCGTCGGTCATTCCAATCTCACACGCTTTCCCTGTGACAGAATCAATCACGACATTCATTCCGGCAGCTATGCCGTCACACGCCTTTGCTGCCTGTTCTGCTTTTCTCGCTGCTGATTCCGCTTTCTTGACCGCTGCATCCACTTTCGCCTCTGCCTCTGTCTGCGATTCTGCATCCCTTACCTGTGACGCTAAAATATAGCCATATCCCGCCAGTCTGTAATATTCTTTACCTTTTTTCGATGTCACCTTTGTCGTTTCGACCGTGGCCTCCTCGCCATAAGATACCGAACCGCACACTCTCCCGCTTTCATCGGGTTCACTTCTGATTCTCAACACGCCTTTTGAAATCGGTGTTACTTTCTTGTAAGTCATGCTCAAGCCTCCCTTATCGTCAAAATCCCGTCCTCAATCGAGAGAACGCAGGTCTTTTTTGTTACTGTGTCAACCATAGTGTTGAGACCGTCCACAATGCCCTCACACGCCTTTGCTCCTGCGGTTGCGGATGCTGCTGCATCGCTTGCCGTCTTTGCTGCACTGTTTGCACTGTTGGTCGCCTCCGTCATGTTCTTGCTGAAATTGTTCACGGTGTTCATGTACCCCTGTGTCAATTCCAGTATTTCCTCATAACGTGCATTATTGACGATAATCGGCAAATCAAAGAATTTGTTTTTACCATCTCCCTGTCTGACTAAATAATGACCGGATGTGTCAATTTCAACTCCGACCTCTCTTTCCTTGAGAATCAGTGTGTCCTCAACCGCTTTCCAGTCTGCCGTTGTTCCGGTACATGGTCTGATTGCTGCCATCTGTTCAACCTCCTTTGCCCCGTGATTATGGAATATATCACACAATCACGTTTTTGTGTTCGTTTCGCCGTCTGTTTCCAGTATCGTGGAATTATACTGCTAATTGTCGGGAGGTCGGCGTTCCTCCGTCGAAATCAACGCCCTCATTTGCCCGTCTGACCTGTGGCGTTGCTCCATCAATAAAAATCGGTGTCACGGTTCGCAGGTATGGTGTTTCACCGTCACAATCAAGATACATGCTCGAATATAAAGCCTCGGCACGGTTGAAATAGTCCTGCACACTCTCAAGGATTTTCTCTGCGGATGCAAGCAGGGAATTTTGAATCGTGTCATCAATATCCTTTTTATCCTGTTCAACCTGTTTCTTTGCCTCCTCGACTGCCGACTGCATCTGTGACACTTCCTGTCGAATCTGCGTCGCCGTGTTCAAAGTCGCCTCAAGCTGCTCTTGATTCTGTAACGCATCCTCTGCCCTGTCTGTGACCTCTTTGCAGTCCTTTGTCGCCTGTTTGGTCGCTGCGGTCGCATCCTCGGCGTTTTTGACTGCCTGCGATGTGTCCTGCTGCCTCTGTTTCTCCTGTTGGATGCGGGTGTTCTCATTTTCCTGTCGGCTCTTTTCCGCTGCTGCTCTTTCACTCTCTGCCTTTACCCTTGCATTTTCTGCCGTCACCCTTGCCGATTCTGCTTTCTTGACTGCTGCATCCGTGTTCTCAATGGTCTCAATATGCCCCTTGATTCTGTTCTCAAGGTCTGTGAACTCATTTGATGACAGGATTGCATTTTCATCCCTCTGTGACTTCTCAATCTCCATCGTGAACGATGCAGATGTGATAATCTGTGAATCATCACTTGTCCGGATTTCAATGTCACAATATGCCGTTCCGGAGGCTGCAAGTGCTTGATTTGTCAGTTCGACCGTCACATCCGAACCGGAATATGTACATGTGTTGTACACATGTTTCCCGTCCGGCTTTGCAATATTGATGACCGCTCTCGAACCTGTCGGAATTGTGTACGGTTCACCGTTATTGAGTAGTTTTGCAACGATGAATCGTGTTGCCTTGTCTCCCTGCTTTGCAGATACTAAATATCTTTTTGTATCTCCGGACATCTCAAGATTGATGTTCGTCGTCAATTTCGTCAACGCTGCCATGCTCTCACCTCCTCTCGGCGTTTACTGCTTATTCTTCCGGATTCTCCGGATGTTCCTCCTCCGTCTGTTCTTCCGGTTCGGTTCTCAAGGTTCTCTTTGCTGCTTTTTTCGCCTTTTCAAGTTCCTCGTCTTTTTCTGCCATCATTGCATTTGTTGAGTTTATGAGTTCAATCTTTGCCTCACTCCTCACCTCTGCCAGTACAGAAGAAAGAACGCCGTCCATGATGCAGGGAGGCAACGCATGTTTTGTCTGTATTGCCTCCATAGCGTTGAGGATTTCTCCCTTTGCACATTCGATTCTTACTGCGATAGGTGTATTCACGATTATTCCTCCTTTGCTGCCTGCGTTGCTGCCTGTGCTGCAAGTAACATGTCAAGTTTCTTGTCGATGCTCTGCAAGAGTTCCGTGTTTGTTTCCTCTGCGGTTTCTCTTGTCACAACTTCTGCTGTCTCGTTTGGTCTTGATGTGCTTTCCGCATCATCCGGAAACTTGAACTCCGGCTCTGCTGCCTGTTTGATTTCCTCTGTTTGAATATTTTCGTCATTCATCTGCATTGTTTTTCCTCCTGTTTTATCCGTTACTCCATGCACCCGAAATCAAAATCCCATTCTTGAATGTCAATGTTGCTGTTGACCATTTTGACAATGTTCCATCGCTGCTCACTGCTAAAGGTTGCTTGAATGTCAATGTTCCATTGATTGCCCCATCTTCAAAACTCACGTTTCTCAATTTATAATAGTGCATGTTAATGTCTGCCCCTGCATGAAGCATATTCGCCTCATAATTGTTGCACTGTTGTGTGCAGTACGCCCATTTCATCATGTATGAACTGCCGTTTGCACTTTCCTTGTTCGCCCATGACATATATGCTGTGTCATATTCTATGTCAAACACAAGTCCTCTCTGACTGTCATTCCCTATCATGGTGTTTGTTCCGATTTTTCCGACATATTTTCCGTCACGATAGAAATGTTCACCGTTGTAATCGAACCGTGTTCTTTTTGTGTTGTCTGTGATAGTTCCTGTGTACATCGTGATTCCTGTCGAATCAAACTGCATGTACGAACTGCCTTTGTTGAATGCAATTCGGACATTGTATGCGTTCTGTGTGATTAGTGTTCCGAAATCATCGCTGTTCACTTTTTTGTTGACCTCGGAGGTTATTTCCTCCGCAGTCACTTGAATCTTTGCATCCGCATACAATGAATACAATCCTAATACCTCAATATCTGTGATATACACGGGTGCGTTCTGTGTGTATGCGTAAATGTAAATATATTTCGTTCCCTCTGATACCGTGATTTCACGTTCAATCGTCGTGAACTCTTTGCTCTTTAGCATTCCGGAGGATGTCGTTGAATAACTTCCCAACGCCCCCACCTGCACCCTTGCCGTGCTTTCGTACCCTGCTGCTGTTGCTGCCTTATATCTCACACGATATGTTCCCGCAGGTATTTTCCCTAAATTCTGCCGTATATAGGAACCGCTTGAGGATGTTTTCAGTATTTTTGCAACCGTACCCAAACCGGACACATCCATCACGGAGTTGTTTGTCTCATTACTGTTGTACCAATTATCATCAAGTCCGTTTGAAAAATCTCCATTCACAACATAGTTGTGCATTGAGTTTTCCTCAACATGTTTTACCTCTTGAGAAATCTCCTCTTTTGTGGCTTTTATCAAGGAATCCATCTGCACGGATGTATAATAATTTTTCAGAGTGTAGGCAACACCCGCCTCGACTGCCTTTTTCGATGCCGTGATTTTGGTTTCAATCTCCTCCGTGGTCGAATAGTTCTCAAGGACTTTCTTTGTTGCCCTGTTGGAGATTGAGATTGCCTCCTCGGTCGCTGCTGCTGTCTCCTCTTTCTGAATCTCTGCAAATGTCTTTCTCGCATTTGAAATCTCAACCGTATTCTTTTCCGTTGTCTCCGGATATTCCGTGATTTTGACAATCCTCTGTTTTTCTTTCGTTCTGGTTTTCTTTGACACAAGTGTGACCGTGTCTCCGATTCCGTATGAAAGAATGTCTTTGTATTTCTCTGACGCTTTCGCAAGGTCGACCACCTCCGCAGTATATGCCTTGTATGGTCGTGACATTTCCTCAATCTTTGCTGTCGCATCCTCAATCAGACTTGTGGTATTGGTATATCTTTCGTCTTTCCAAACATACGCCTTGATTTTGGAACTATACTGAAAATTGTCGATGTAATCTTTTCCGGTCAGCCACTCCGGTGTGATGCCGTCCTTGCCTATCGGATAGATTCTTGTGTAAAAATCGTATGTGTCCGATTTCAATGATATTTTCCGGAGGTTCAATCCCTCCATGAAATAGCATCCTTTGTCGCTGCCTATCCTGTCATATATGTCGATTGTCTTTGTCAGTGAATGGATGATGCACTCGCAGCGGTATGTTGTGAGGCACTTTTGCAGGACATCCCATGCCGTGACGCTCTCCTGCTCGTCAATAGTTCTTTTCTTTTTTACCGTGCATGTTCCGACATGCCATCCAGTACCCTCGAACGCAAACTCAAGACACGCTTTGATTGTTTGTTCATTCGATTCAAAGCCATACGGGAACGGCGTTCCCTCCAATTCCTCTACATTGAGGACGGCTGTATATTTGTTGAACTGTTCCCCTTTTTCGACTGCTTTGATAACAAATTCGTCCGTTTTAGTGCGTATATAATATTCTTCTTTGAGCAGGTCAACCAACGCTCCCGATGCAGGATAGTCAAACGTCAATTCCTTATCTCCGGAATCCAGTGTCGTGGTGATTGCCCTATCCTTGAATTCGGACAGTGTTCCGATTCTTTTCTTTTTATCATCAAAAATCTGCAACGCTCTCACCTCCTAAATCCACATCGGAGTGTATCTGACCGTCACTCTTGCCTTTGTGTTGGAGAATGTGAGTGCCGTTTCTCCTGCCTTTAATACCGGAAATTCCCACAAATCCACCTTGTCAAATGCGTTCGCCCCGTCTATCGTCACAAGTCCGGTTTTTGCATCTATCACAACTGTTTTTCCTGCTGCAAGGCTCTCAACAACGATGTCCTCTCCCAGTCCGTTGATTGTGTAATTCGTCAAGGTGCTTTTTGCATATACCTCCACAACGCACGGAGTGTCTCTTGTCCCCACTTTATAGAACGATGCGGAGGTTTTCCCGTCGAATGTGATTGAGAGGTCGTCATCGACGAAAAAGCCGTCAAATTCCACATTTACGACGTACCTCTGTTTCACATTCTTTTTCTCATAGTCATTTGATGTGATGAACCCGATATATGTTCCTTTGTAGCCGTCAAGTTCCAACCTGCACGGCTTTGTGAAATTCATCATAAATTCTGACGCAGAACGGATGATGCTGTTCCTGTCCTTGCCCTTGAAATAGATTGACAGTTTCAAATGACCCATCTGAACATCTGTTTCAAGTTCTGTCGGGAGTGTTGCTCCCGACAACCATTCATAATTATTCACGATTGAGGGAGGCTGCACATCGGCGGTCAACTGTTTTGCGTTGTACACTCTGATGTCTGTTCCGTTTATCTTCATCGCCTTGTTTTACCTCCCTTTCCTTTTGTCTGTGACCATCTGTGCATCAACCCTCGACACGGTTCTGCTTGCAACCTCGTCTCCGTCGATGTATGTGTGATTCGTCACATACACAATATTTGATTTTTGAACTGCATCCAGTTTCTTGTCGAGGATGTTGTTCAATTTGTTATAAAATTCTGCAAGTGGCAAGATTGCCTCGTCGCCTGCCTCGCCTCCTACCATGAGGCTGCTGCCGTTGATTCCGAACACAGTCGGATTTGTCATGATACCGCCGGATTTATACCACTGAATCGAGAATGACGGGAGTGAACCCTTTCCTCCGATTCCGTATGGTGCTTCCCCTCCGCTCACGCTAATATGAGGCAGGTTCAAGTGTGGCAATGACCATTTGAAATTGAACGCCGATTTGATTCTTGACAACGCACCTGTCACCGCTCCGTGTGCGGATTCCATCTTTGAGGAGAATGATGATTTGATGTTCTCCATCGCAGACGATGCGGTCGATTTCGCACTCGCTAATTTGCTTGAGAATGCCGATTTGATGCTGTCAAGTTTTCCACCTGTCAGAGTGTTCGCCGTACCCATGAGAGAGTTCATTGTGTCTTTTATGCCCGTAAACGTAGCAGACACAATTCCCTTGATTCCCCCGCCTTTTTCACTGTATGCGGATTTCATGTGGTCGAGTTTTGTTGACACATTGGACTTTGCTGTTTCCATGAGGGAGGTCGCTTTGTCCTTTATATTCGTGAAATCAGTCGACCATTTTGATTTTATCTCCGAAACTTTTGAGGAGAATCCGGATTTGATTTCCGTCAATTTATTCGTTGCATTATTTTTCCATTCCGTCATTTTTGTCGTGACGGTGGTTTTCATATTCTCCCAACCTGTCGAGACATTGGACTTGATGTCTGAAACCTTTGTCGAAAAATTTGACTTGATTTCATTCAGTTTGTTCGATGCGTTGGTTTTCCATTCCGTCATTTTTGTCGTGACGGTAGTTTTCATATTTTCCCAACCATCGAAAACCTTTGTTTTGATTTCCGATGTCTTTTCAGAGAATTTTGATTTGATTTCAGAGAGTTTTCCTCCGGATAAATTATCAACGAATGTGAATCCTGCTGAATAATATCCTTTGATTCCCTCCCATCCGGCAGCGACAACGCCCTTGATACCGCCTCCGTTTTCTTCATAGGCGGTTTTCATGTTCCCCAGTTTTTCCTTTGCCGTTTCGGTCGCTGCCGACATGACATTATGAACTGTGTCCTTTACGCCGTTGAATACTTTCGAGGCTGCTTGTCCTATGGTGCTGTTTTTTATGCTGTCACCGATTTCCTTGACCTTATTTGTGACCGACTCTTTCGCTTTCGTGAACGCTCCCGTGATGGTCTCTTTGATTGCATTGAATTTTTCCTTGATGTTGCCCCATAATTCGGACAGTTTTTCCTTGACCGTATCCCAGTTTTTGTATAAGGCGACACCTGCTGCAATCAGTCCGGCAATCAGTGTCACAATCAGAATAATCGGACACAAGTTCATGACTGCGTTCAATGCGGTCTGTGCTGCTGTCATTCCTCCGGTTGTTGCTGTGGCTGCTGTTGTAGCTGCCGTATGTGCTGCCGTGGCTGCTGTTCCTGCCGTATCTGCTGCCGTTCCCGCTGCCGTGGCTGCTGTCTTTGCCGTAATCTTTGCGATTATCTTTGCAGCTCCGGACACAAATTTCTGTCCGGTCGTTACCGTGTCAGAGATTCCCTTTGCCACTTTTCCGAATCCGATTGACAACGGACCGATAGCAGCAACCACGAGACCGACTTTGAGGATTGTTTCTTGCTGTGCCGGAGAAAGCGACGTGAACCACTTTGTCAACTCTTGAATCTTTCCGGTCAGTTTCTCAATCATAGGTGCTGCGGATGTCTGTGCTGTGGATGCTAGTGTCGACAATGCCAGTTTTGCGTTGTTCATCGCAACTTTTGCATTATCAATCGGGTCGAGAGTTCCGTTGTAGGTGTCCTCGACCGTCGTTCCGTATTCCTCCATTGATGACGACAGACTGGTGAGGTCGATTCGATTCTCACGAATCGCCTTTGTCATTTCTGCTGCACCTTTCTTTCCAAACAGTTCCGTTGCAATCTGCATCGCCTCGGTCTCTGTTTTTGCGTTCTTGATGCTGCCGATGGTCTCTGACAACGCCTCGTCCATTGATTTCCCCTCTGATGTGGCGTTCTGTAATGCCTTTTTAAGACCTGCCATCGCTTGAGTGGAATCAACACCGTTTGCATCGAATTGAGCCATCAAATTGATTGCTTGAGGCAATGACAGACCCATTTCTTTGAATGCTGCGTTGTTATCAAGTACATTTGATTCAAGCGTATCAACGGAGATTCCGGTTTCCTGTGCCTTTGCCGTGAGCAATCCTAACAGGTTTCCCGTTTGTGATGCATCGACGTTCCACGCTTTCATGATTTTGTCAACTTGGTCAACTGACTGTGTGACGTTTGTTCCGTTGATTGTTGCAAACTGTATGAACTGTTTTGAAGTCTTTTCAAGTTCCGTTCCTGTTGTATGGAATCTTGTGTTGACCTCTCCGATTGCCTCACCTACCGTTGACATATCCTCCGGCATTGTGCCGAAAACATTATCCGCAGACTTTGTCAATCCCTCAAGTGCCTCTCCGGTTGCTCCGGTCTTTGTCACTATGGTGTCATATCCCTCGTCGAGTTCTTTGAACGCTGCAATAGATGCTGCACCGATGCCCGCAATTCCGGCAGAGACAACCGACATTTTCTTTCCGAAACTTTCCATCTTTGTTCCCGCCGTATCGCAAGCAGTCGCAAATTTTTCAAGTTTATTGTCTTTTAACTGTTCATTAACATTTTTCAGTTCTGCCTCCATATTCATGAGGGCAGTCTTTGACTTTTCTGTCTTTACTGTCTGATTTGCAAGAGCCGTCTCTGTTTTCCCGATTGCTGTTTCATTTGCCTTGTACTCCTGTTCGAGTTTGTCTAATTCCTCTTTTAAGGCTTTTGACTGCTCGGAGTTCTTCCCCGTCTCCTCTGTCGACTTTGCATAGGCTTCTTTCGCAGCGTCAATCTTTCCCTTGAGTTCCTCCTGCTTTGTTTTCTGTTCTGACAGTTTCTTTGTCAACTTTTCCTGCTGCTCACTATTTAACTGCACAATGCCTTTCTGCACCGTGATTTTTTGAGTGAGCGATTCGGCTTTCGCCTTGAGGCTGTCTGTTTCCGAACCGAACAACTTTGCTTTCGTTGCTGCCGTCGTATATTCCGCAGACAGGACTTTCATTTGTGCTGCTGCCGATTTCATTTGTGACTGGTAATCACTTGAATTTGCAGAAATTTTGACGCTTGTATAAGCCATTCGGTCGCCTCCTCTCTTACTGATTTTCGTTGATTGTGTCTAATTCAAAACGCAAGTATTCCAACAACGTGACAATGTTTTCTTTCATGCACTGACTGTATGAGTTTTTCAAAAGCCGAATCGCAATTTTTACAACACGGTCGACAATCTCCCCGCAGACTTTCCATTGATTTTCCTCCGGTTCTTCCGGCTCGTCCTCATACCCGTTTTCACGGTCGTATTCGTCAAATGCGGACTTTTCTTTCTCCACCTGTTCAACCTCGACAATGTTCAATAGTTTCTCTGCAATTATGTTCTGCATCACAAAATGAACCGTCTTGATTGCCGTTAGAAAATCAATCACATCAATCTCCCCGATTTCCGCAAGCGTCAATTCATTTCCGAATAACTCCTGCACTATCTTTGTGTTGAAAAACATCACTCCGGAAATCTTTTCCGTGCTGTTTTTCTCCATGAGACTGATATATTTTTTGTACTGCTCCACTGTTATGGAGTTGATAAAATATCTTTTCCCGCTGCAAGTGACCTCTATTTCCGGTATCACTTGCCACTCTGAAAATTTTTCTCTATCTTCTCCATGCGTTTGGTGAGTTCTTCCCCGATTCCTGCGTCAATGAACTGGAACTCAAGAATCAAACCTGCTGCATCCAGTCCGGTCTCCGGATTCTTTAATTCCTCAACGGTGAACTGGTCTCCGTATGCTTTGCAGACAAACATCGCCATTATTTCAATGTCCTGTTTTGTATATCTCGGATGTGCGTCAATCTGCTCCGCAATATCGAGATACTCCGTGTATGTATCAATCGACATTTTCGGCATTGTGAACTCTTTGTTGCTGATGATGATTTTTCTTTTCATGGTTTATCCTCCTGTTATATATCCCTTGTTACGCTGCTGCGTCGTTCTTTTCCTGCACCTTTGAAAACCAACTCTTGATTGCTTCTGCTGCCTTTGTGTTCTCTTTCACAAGATTTGATTCATCGACCGAAATCTCATACGCATTGTCAAGACTTCTCTCGTAGAATGAACCCTTGATGCTCTTTGTTGTCGGAGACAATTTGCCCTCTTTTGTGCTTGCCTCCTCACTGATTCCCTCTGCAAACTTTCCGGCGTATAACCATTTGAAATCATACTTTCCGTTCAGTTTTCTCTCACGCCATCCGACAGCGACCTCCGGTGCTTTGTCGTCGGCTGTCTTAATGAGGAAACCGTTCTCGTATAACTGCCCGAATAAAATCTGTCTGTCCTGTGGTGCAAGTGCATTGACCTCAAGTTCGACCTCTGTTCCCTCGTATGAGTTGATGACCTCCTCCGTTCCGTCATCGGAGTAAATCTTTTCAGAAGTCCATTTTTCATCAACTTTCGCTTTGATTGCTCTTGCCAGTTTCACCGGAGTTCCCGCAGCATATCCTGTTGCATCATTCTGTGTGATTTTTGCGATGTAGAAATCCCTACAACCGCATGTTCTACTTCTAACAATCTGTGATACTGTTTCGCTTAATGGTGTTACTGTTTCAGTCATGTCTATTCCTCCATTTCATAAAATTTTGAAAATCTTTGTGCTTTCATATAGATTCCGTCCTCCGGTTTGGAATCGTCTCCGTTCCTGCCCTCAAACGAAAAGCCTTTTTCTTTCATGAGTTTCTTGATTTCCCTCGCAAGTTCAACCTCGTCACTCTCCGAAAAAATAGTGACCTGCAATGACAGCGTCACTCCCTCCGCATCATCATCCGAAAAGTTCTCGTCGACTTCTCCCAAATCCCACAAGGTCACATGTGTTTCATGGATGTCCTTGTCATACCACCCTTGCATGACAGCGATTCCCCTGTCTGAAATCTGCTGCAACGCATCCGATGCGTCTTTTATGATGTCCGGACTGTTCACGCTATCACCTCATTTCATTGTGTTATCTAAATAGGATTGATACTCCTGTTCTGCGATTTTTTGCAGTTCCGCATCTGCCTCACGCCCTGTCGCATAGATAAATTCTTGAGGCGGTCTGTAAATAGTTCCCCAGTTAATGAATTTCACATAAAAGTGTTCACTATTATCCGACTTTTCCCATCCGACATCCGCTGACGCTCCGGTGTCTTTCACCTTGACCGCCCCCAGTGGAACGCTGTCCGCTGCGTGTGATGTGACCGATGATTTTGAGCCGAATCCTCGACCGCTCAACTTTATATCTGCCGATTTTGGAATCTTCCCCGACATAATGCGTTTCACGACTGGTTCCCCCTGTTCAACAATCTTTTTGTTGACTGCTCGGATGTCCTCGTCGCTTGCTGCATCCTCAAATGCTTTCATGAGTTCTTTCAAGCCTTGAAATTCCATTTCAATTTTCATCGCATCCCTCCGGTGTCAGATTATGACACTATGCTCCCGCTCTACATTTCAACTGGTATTTCCTGTCGTCCGTGAACATTGGAGACGCATCATATATCTTGAACTCAACGCCTTTGTACACCGCATAGAACTCTTTCAAGTTCAGTCGGATTTCTTCCATCTTGTCGCACGTTCGTGTCTCAAAAACGATTGTGTTTTCAAGTCCGGTCTGCAAGGCTGTGTATTTCTCATTTGTTCCCAAACTCTTGACCTCGCACCAACAGGAATAAAACTCCGTTTCCTCCTGCTGCCGTCTGCCATCAACAACGCTCGACACCTTGCGAATTATCTTGATTCTGCCTGTCATTGTGCTGCACCTCCGTATATTTCTTTCAAAAGCATTGAGGAGGCAGCAGAGGCAAGCAGTTTCGTGTCGCTCCGGTATTTGTCACGGTTGTCGTAGAGTTCTTTCACGGATATAAATGCAAGCAGCTTTTGACGGCTTGTGAGGCTGTACTGGTCGAAATTCGGAATCAGTTCCGTCATTTCCTGCATGGTCACATCAAACATCAATTCAAGGATTTCCATGTCGTCATCATAGTCGATGTGACAATATACCTTGCATGTGGCAATCAGACCGTCTCTGTATTTCTCTTTTTCTTCATCCGTCATGTTTTTCACCTGCTTTCAATAGCAGGACGGATTCACCGCCCTGCTGCCTTGTTACCCGTTGACAATCTCTGTGATTTCACCCTTGATGACTGCATCCTTGTCAACTGCCTGCACATCGAAACGGTCACGAACCTTGAGACCTGTCATGTCCTTATCCCATAACCCCGCACCTTTGTCATTGAGGTCGATTGTCAGAACATTTCTGTCAAAAAGTGTGATAGCCTCTTTCAAGTCACCGCAGAAAACAGGGTGCTTGTACCCGTCGATTGTATGACCATCGCTGTTCATAATCGGTGTAGACTTGAGCGTTTTCTTTGACAGTTTCACGATTCTGTATTCCCCGAAAAGCATTTTTCCCTTTGTCTGCTGTGTCGGGTCTTTCTGCAAAATATAGTTTCCATCCTTGTCCTTTAACTTGTCGAGGTAGTTGAAACCGCTCTGATTTGTGATGGCGATTGAGGATTCTGCAATCGCAGGGTCTAACTGCTCATTGAAAATATCCTTGAGGCTGTCGAGATTCTCCACTGTGACCTCTTTTCCCTTTGTCATTTCGTTGAGTACCTTGAGAATCATTGCGTTACGGGTTGCCTTTGTCTTTTTCGCAATCCATTTGTTGATGTACGCCATGATGTTGGCTGCTGTGTCCTCAAGCAGTTCAGCGGTCATCTTGAGGATTCCACCTTTTTTCTTGACCTTGTACTCAATCGGTAAAAATTCCGGCTCGTCCATCTCCGGAAAATCCGCAGCCTCATCCACGTTGTCGAACGGTGTTGATTCTGCATCAACCTCAATGTTTCGTGTTCCGGTCTTTGTCACAACCCCCTCAACATTGACATACTGCTCAAGGTTGTCGGATGAACGACGCAGTTCGATGATGTCTGTTCGGATGTCCTCCGGAATAGTCACGCCGATTCCGACCTCTCCCTCACTTCCTGCGGTTGTGTCGGATGTGAGTGCGTTCTTGTACACCTCAACATCTGCCTCGTCTGCCTCTCTGTGCAGGAATCCCGCTTTTACGATGTTGACGAACGCTTTCACAAGGTTCTTTTTGTCAACCTTTTTCTCACCGCCGACCTGCTTTGCAGTGCCTTTGTTGACCTTGTCCTCAATACTGCCCTGCTCGTCCTCGTCCAAATCATAGAGGAGGTCGAATCTGTTCTGTAACTCCTTGAGTTCTTCCTTTGCTGCCTTTGCCTTGTCGAGTTTTCCGTCGTTCACAAGGCTCTTGACTTCATTTTTCTTGTCGTTAATCTGTTTCAATAACTTCTGTAATTCCTTATTCATGACTTTCTGTCCTCCATTTCTTACATACCGTAAAGGTATAAATCATCGAGAATCTCCCGCTTTTCTGCCTCGATTCTCTGTTCCTCTGCCTGTGTTGCTGCACTGTTTCTCTTTTCCAGTTCTGCAAGCACCGCATCGACAATGTTTTCTTTTTCAGTTCCCTTGAGTGCCTCCGGAATATTGTTGTATTTCTCAAAATAGTCGGATGCACACGCTGCGACTGCTGCCTTTTCTTCGATTTCGACATTGAAATACTGCTGCATCTTCTTACTGTCGAACCATGTCTCATTGCTCATGAGGCTCTGAATCTTGTCTCTTGTGACACCCTCCTGCACATGTTCCATGTAAACGTCAAGGATTGAATCCTCGCAGAGATTCAACTGTTTTATTACTGCCTTGAAATCGTCTGCGTTGCCGTATGCCATGCACAACGGTTTGTGAATCATTGCTTGTGCCCCTGTTGCAAAATGCAGTTCGTCGCAAGCGAACATGATGACCGATGCGATAGATGCAGCCATTCCGTCGACATAGCCGACTTTGTGTCCGTCGTATCGTTTTAACTGGTTATAGATTGCCAGTCCTGCAAATACGTCTCCACCTCCGGAATTGAAATAAATATCAATGTCCTCATAGCCATCTAACTGGTTGAGAAAATCTGCGATGTCCTGCGGGCATCTGTCCTCCTCGTACCACATGGATTCCCATGTTGCCGATACAATGTCACCGTAGAAATACAAGGAACATCTGCTCTGTTCCTCGTCCTGCTCTAAATCCAAATAGCCGACATTTTCGACCTTTCCGCTGCGTTTATTCTTCTTTGTGAAATCAAAACGTCTCTTTGGCATGATTATTCACCTCCCTCCTGTTCATCCTCGTCCTCTGCCTCGTCGGTTTCGTCCGGTTCTGTTGCTGTGTCCGGCTGCTCTGCGTCCGGCTCTGTCTTTTCTTCCGGCTGCTCCGGTTCTTCGGTTTCATCCGGTTCGGATGCACCTTTCAAATATGCTGCTCCCGCCATAGTCAACGGAACGATGCTGCCATTTGCAAGCAGAACATCGCCTCCCTCCGCATCTTCCATGTCGAGTTTACGTCTTGCCTCATTCGGTTTGATAATCATTCCCCCGACACCGTTTCTCAAATATTCCATCTGCGTTTTTGAATCAGTGCGGAACAATACCTTTTCGTTGAATTTGTAATAATATCCGTCGTCTGCATCTTCATCCGGCAGTATTTTGAAATTGATTTCCTCCTCGTACTGCTTGATTATGAACAGTTCTGTGTCAACGTAGAATGATAACTGCTGCATTTCGCTGTTACTGTATGACGACTTTGAATAGTCGTTGATTTGATTCGGTTTCACCCCGAACGCTCCGGCGATTTGCAGTGCATTGTATTTTTTCAGTTCAAAGAACTGCGAATCTGTCAGTTTGATGTCGAGAGGTGTGAGTTTCATCCCCAACGGAACAGGCAGGATTTTTCCTGTATTCTTCGCTCCGCTGCCGAACTCCTCAAACGACTTGACAAGTGCTGTTTTCGCTTTTTCGTTCAGTTCTCCGGTATATTCAAGAGTTGCCTTTGCTGTCAGACCGCTCTCATACAAGTTATTCATGAACGCCTGTGATTCGGATGCACCCGCAACCGTGTCTCTCAATATCTGCTGCACTGGTAGTCCTGTGATTCCGTCAAAACTGAATGATGTTTTGAAGTGCATGACCTCGTCTGTACTGAACACATATTGACGACCGGATGTCGGGTCTGTGTAGACATACCACAAACGCCCAACTCCTGCGAATATTCCCGCATCGTCAACGACTATCTGCACACAATTTGACTGCATAACCCACAAATCAACGATTTTGATTTCACCGCCGTATTTCTTGCGGTCAAACTTCTTTCTTATGTACACATAGGCGTTTCCGTAATGGTTGCGGTTGATTTCAACCGTGTTCCAAAATGTCGTTGGTGTCATAAACGGATTCGGTCTTTTTGAGAGCAGCTTTGATGTGTCCGTCGCCTCTGCCTCAATGATTCCCTTGTCCGTTTTCTGATAATATTTGATAGGCATTTTCGCAAGGGTCTCCGACAGCATCTTGAGACATGTGAAATATGTGACCTCTGATGTCGGTTTCCCTTTTCTTTTCAGTCCTATCCGCTCAAGGAACGACGGTGAGTTCAGTGTCACAACGCCTCCGCTGTCCTGTGGTTCACCTCTCCACCAATTTGAAATTTTCACTCCTAATCTCTGAAACGGATTCATTTATTTCTCACCGCCTTTCTTCATGTATTTTTCAAATTGCTCAAGCCATTCATTGACAGTCTCATTCACATCCGGACGGTACTCCTCTTTCATTGCGTGTTTCCATGCGTCGATGATAGCGTCAATCGGGTCGATTCTCTCTGTCGTGATGTCTTTGTCAATTTTTATTTCGCCGTAGTTGTTTGAGATGGTCTTTGCATTTGCAATAGACCACACAAGCAAACTGTCGACAGGAACAACAATCTTGTTTCCCTCTTTTCCGACCTCCATTCCCTCGATTTCCACATTGCCCGCCAAAATCTCAAGTCTGAAATCAACCGTCGCATCGTTCAACTCTTTCGCTGTCTGTGTGACAGAGATTGAATCGAATCCCAATGCCTCAAGGTCTGATAGGAACGCCGATGCGTTGTGCGGGTCATAACAAATCAACTGCGGTTTGAGGTCGTATTCTTTCACCAAATCCTCAAGATATTTGATGATGTATTTGTAATCTGTCTTTATTCCTCCCAGTGTCTCGGTCACTGTCACAAGACCTTTTTCAATCCATACGTCATAGGGTACTTTGTCGGTCTTGATGTGTTCGTCCACCCTTGAGGACGGAATGAACGAATGTGTGTGTACAAAATATTTCTTTATTCCGTCAATCATGAACGGAATCACGATTGCGATTGATGTCAAGTCGCCTCCGGATGACAGGTCGACCCCGACATAACATTTTGACCCTCTGAAATTCTTGAGCGATTTCAGAACGGCACATGCTTTCCATTTTGCGATGTCCTTGATATACAGTGAATTTGACCACTGCATCCACATGTTTAACTGCTTTACGAGGAAATCTCTCAAGTCCTCCCCGCCCATATCACGGGCGGTATGTGCAATCGGTATGAGGTTTTCAAGAGCATCCCTGTCAAATTCAAGAATCGGGTTCGCTTTTATCCAGTTCTCCGGAACATATCTGTCGTCATGCTCGTCCATCTGTGCGATATATACGAACTGACTGTCGTTTTCAAAAACACCCTTTAACAGATTGCAGCAATATTCATACAATTTATAACAGGGTGATTTGAGGTCGAACCCTGCTGTCGTGATGACCGAAATCAACGCCGACTTGAGTTTCTTAATACCTCCCTCAAGCAGCTTGTACATCTGATTCGTCTTGTGTGCGTGATACTCGTCAACAATTCCCAAATACGCACGGTGTCCGTCAAGTGACTTTGTATCACCGGACAACGCTTTGATTTCTGAATGTGTCAACAGACAGTCAATCGTGTGGTTGTGGTCATGCACTTTGAACCATTCCGACAAATCCTCGTCCGAATTGATGAATTTTGCGACCTCGTCAAAAACAATGTTCGCTTGGTCTTGCTTGGTAGCCGTACAAAAGATTTTTCCGTACTTGTACCCGTCAAAATTCCCGTAATAACATGCCAAAATACCGTTGATGAACGATTTTCCGTTCTGTCTGCCTAATTGCACATAAGACGTTCTGAACCGTCTGTATGATTTTTCCTTTGTTCTCCACCCGTTGAGCGACCCTAAAATAAAGCACTGGAACGGATATGCGGTCACATGCTCGTTTTCTTCGCCCTCTGCAATGGTCAATTCCTCTGCGAAATTGATGATTTCCTCTGACTTTTCAACGTCGAAATAGTATTTGTACGGTGCTGCTTTCGATTTCTCAATGTCGTCGATGTGTCTTTGACATGCAAGTCGGACATATTCTCCGGCTGTTATCTTGCCCGAAACAACATCAAGGGCGTATTGTGTGCAGCGGTCTTGTGTTTCTCCTGCTTTCGCCATACCTTAATTTGCATATTTCGCAAATTTATTCTCCGGCTTTTGCTGTTGTGGTTTCGGTACGACCAAACGGCAGCGTGAGGAGACTGTCAACCCGAAATCCGATGCTCCCTGTCTGCACTGTTTCATGCAGCGGTCTTGAATAATCATGAGACGCTCACGTTCACCGTTCACGACCTGCCTTGTACCGACCTGCACACGTTCTTTTTCTCCCGTGTCCGGATTCGTCTTTGTCTCATATACCGGAGCATCCTCCATCAATGGAGTTGCTCTGATTTGCTGCGTGATTTCGATGTACTGGTCTTGTGCAATGAGCAATCTCGCCAGTGCATCGCAGTCAACATTCGCAATCAGTTTGATTTCAAGTAATTCTTTCGCAATCTTCCGGAACTTTTTCTTTTGCTCCGGTGTCAAATATGACGGAGGTTTCACTTTGTCGTTCGGTGCTACAACCTCGGCGTTTTTTCGTGCCTCAATTTCTGCTTTTGTGAGGTGTTTTCGCCCGTTCATAACAACCAAATCCGTGGGTTGTCTCTGTCCTGCCATGTAGCAACAAACCCCCTTTCCGTCAACATTTCAGTGATTTTGTGTCACATTCTGACACCCCTTTCGGATGTACCTTTCTGCTGAAATTCCCGTGGGGAGTTTTCCCCAAACAAAAGAGGGGGTGCGACTAGAAATGAATCGCACAAAACTTTTTTATATCCCCCTGCCTCTCGAAAGTGGTACTCAATCAGTGACCTCAACTGTTTCTGTGTTGCTCTCATGCTCGCTTTGCTCTGCTTATACAGAGCAGTGATTGTGTTGTGTGTCTTATGGTTGAGAGGTATGAGGTTGAACGGATTCAAGCGTTGTTCCCAGTCGTCCTCAAGTTCAACTATGTGGTGTACTGGTTCGCATGTGAGTAGTTCATTCTCGACATACAATGCGTATATATCCACGTTGTCATAGACCTCAATGATACGCTCCCGCATCGCCCGCCATTCCTTTGACACATAGAACTCGGCTGCTCTCTTGTCTCGCCGTGTGTTGTTGTATATCATGTGCCTCGACTGCTGCCGTTGCTCACATTCCTCGCACATCTTTACTGACTGTGGAATCAACTTGCCACACCTGCATGATTTCAAAAGCATCTGCGTTCTCCTCTCTTCATTGGTTCTCCTGTCCTGTTATCCACAAGAGGCGGGCAGTTATGCACATTACTGTGTACACTTACCCGCATATAACAGGAGGGCAAACAGGCAAGAAAAAAGCGACTGCATATCTGCAATCGCTCGTCTCAACTGTTCACGCTAACATATTATCACGTTTATTTTGCCTTTTGTTCACCCACTTTTTACCCCTATTTTCACCCTCATTTCACCCTGTTTTCACTCCGTTTTTATCATTTTCAATCGCTTTTGCACCGAATAATTTGATTGACAGGCGTTGAATCATGACCTTGCACCACTTTTTCGGTGAGTTGCGTCCGCATCCTGTCTCCCTCACTATATCCTCGTATGTCTTGCCCTTGATATAGACTGCCTCAAGTGTGTCGTACTTGTACCCCTCACCTGCTGCCTCTGCATCTTCTTTGAGCGATGCAAGAGCCTGTTTGAGATGCTCGAACAGAATGACCGTCTCTGCACGGCACTCTCTGACCGATTGCAGGAACGCTCTTTCTGCTGATATGTTGTATTTGTCTATATCCGGCACTTGAGAGGTCTCTGATACCGCCTCTTTGATGTACCGCTCCATTTCACGATAGTTTTCAAGATATAGCAGGGTTTTGTCAATGACTGTCTGCTCTTTTTCCTCTTTCATGCTTTTTCCTCGCTTTCTGCTTTCTTCTCATAGGCAGACCGTGCATTTTACGCCAGTTATTCGTGTTTTGGCGATTTGTGCATCTTTGCGAATCGCACATTTTCATAATTGCCGTTTTTACCTGCTCCGCTGTGACACCCGTTTGCATGACTGCCTCGACGAACTGTTCTGCCGATGTTTCGACCTTGATTTCCGGTCTTTTATATTCCTTTTTTTCTGCAACGCCTTTGTTGACTGTTGCCCTGTCTGCTGCCTGTTCAATCATGCCCGAAATCTCATTTTCTGTCTTTCCGGCTTTTCTGAAATGCTCAATCACGTTTTTCACGATGCTCATAATTCCCATATTATCACGCTCCTCCTTTCCATTTACGCAAAAGGGAGTTGTTCGTCAACACCGTCCGGAATGTTCATGAATCCGTCACCTGCATCCGTATAACCCGCATTTTGCTCCTGTTCTCCCGCTGCTTTCTTGCTTTCTGCAAATTCCTGTTCCTCAATCACAACATCGGTCGTATATATCTTTTGACCGTCTCTGTTGGTGTATGAACCCGTCTGAATCCTGCCCGTAATAGCGATTTTTGTTCCCTGCTTGAAATACTTCTCTGCAAATTCGCCGTTTTTGGCAAATGCAACGCAGGAAATAAAATCCGCTGACTGCTGCCCGTCTCTTGCACCTCTGCGGTCGACTGCCAGTGTGTAACGTGCCACGCACATGGATTCTTGTGAACTGTTCTGCTGCGTATATCTGACATTCGGGTCTCTTGTAAGTCTCCCCATCAATATGACTTTATTCATTTGCCGTTTCCTCCCGTTCTCTCTGCATCACATATTCATTTTGCATTTTCTGCAATCTGACAAGTCCTTTTTTGAACTCAAGGTCATCGCCATTCATGCAGACATCGAATATTTTCTCATAATCAACAATATGGGTCTTGATGAACTCTGCCTCCGCTGCCGTCCTGCTCTCATTGATGAACATTCCCTTGACTGCCTCTTTTATCATTTCGCAATGTGTCTTTTCCTCCTCCGTCTGTGGAGGTGTGCTTGCAATCAAACGGTCATAGGCGTTGTCAATCGCTCCTGCAATCAATTCTCTCCAACCTTTGCCCTTTTCCCCGATTAACTGGTTTTCAATGTCCTCGAATCGGTTTCCGTGTCCTGCTGCCACGATGCGGATGTCCTTTTTGCCCTTTGCTGCAATCAGAATCAAATCGTCATCGTATGCCTCCATGTAATAATCAAATTTCGCATCAAAATTCTCTCTCGGATTGATGATGATTTCCGGCTGACTGCTGCCCTCCGTCTTGATACTCACTCCGATGTATTTCGCATCCTTGATTTTCGCATTGATAAATTCTGCCTTTAATGTACTTTTGTTCATGCTGCTCCTCCATTCACTAATCTGTTGAGTAACTGTTCATACATGGTCTTGTATGTGTCTCTTTCTGTCTGTAATCTGATTGTCTCCTCTGATGATGCCGTGATTTCTGGCTTTTCATTTTCCTTTTCTTTCAACGCCTCCTGCATCGCTTGAATCTTCTTGCGATAATGGTCAATTTCCTCCTGCTGTTCTTTGATTGTCTCGTTGTATTTCTTCGAGGTTTTCATGTTGCCGTCAAGCTGCAAGGAAATCATGAGAGCGATGTCGATGTTCTCCATCTCTTTGTCTGAACACTCTCCGATATACGTTCCGATGCGTTCTGTCGATACCGAATAGACCTGCTCACATAAAACGGTGCTTGGTCTGCCTGTCGACCTCACTGTCGCATGTGTCGGGAGGTCTGTTTTCGGCTGCGTGGTCATATATACAACCTCAACGACATTGCTGTTCTCATTGTTCTTGTCATTGCTTACAACGACCGCCGGACGGTCGGAGTGCTGTTCGCTCCCGCTATACGACACCCCCCCTCTGCTGATATAGAACATTTCGCCTCTTTTGATGTTATTCATGTCTTTTCCTCCAATTCTTCAAACTGTATTTGATGATATATGCAAGCTGCATCAAATACGGGTATCTCTGTTTATAACTCATTCTGTCTCCTCTATGCCACGCCTAAACCGATAACGCACCAACCGTCTGACAGTCCGCTGCATGTGATGTCATCGTCTTTGCAGGTGATTCTCATGTCTGCCGTCTCTCCGGTCGCTTTACCTGCTACAAATACTACTAATTTGACGACATTTCCGACCTTGAATCCGTCGTCTTTTGTTATCATGTACGGTTTCCTATATTCTCCCGTGTATTCCTCGAATTTGTCCTGTGACACTCTGATTGTCTTTATTTCCTCCGGTGCTGTTGATGGGAGTTTCTGCATCTTCTCCTCCTGTTCCATCTCACGGAGTTTTTTCTTTGTCTCACGGTCGATTGCATCCTGTTCCTCTGAATACCTCTGTTCATCGGTCTTGTATGCCTCTGCACGGTTCTTGTACTGGTCGCATGAGGTACATGTTCCGGTCTTAACATTGCAAGTCTCATATTCGGTGCAGGAATAACAGAGAGATGTGATTCCCTCCGGATGAGGTGTCTCATAATCGTCGCCCGCTCTTGCCTCCGGAGGATTCATGCCGTTTTCTTCCGTGTCGGATTCTGACACCTGCTGCCCTGCTGCTTTCGCCTCTTTCATGTCTTTCACTTCTTTGTGTGTCAGTTCTCCAGTCTCTGAAAATTTCCCCAGTGTCTCACGCTGTTCATCCTCCGTCATTCCGCTCAATTCATAAGCTGCGGAGAATGTGAGGCGTTCTTTCTTGAGTTCCTCTTTCCATTCCGGAATCAGATTGTTATTGATTGCCTCAATCTGTGCAATCTTTGTTTTGCTCACATGCAGCATTGAGGAAATCACATCCCTCAATCGTCCGGATTGCAGGTCATATCCCTTGATTTTCTTTCCTGCTGCTTTCATACGCTCAAGAGATGCCTTGAGGCGTGTTTCCTCCTCAATCATGTCGGAAATGGTCTTTGAGCGGTATGAGTTGGCGATGATAATTTCAACCTGCTCCTCGTCATCGTCCTGCGGTGTGGTCAATTTACTGGTTGCAAGTTCAAAATCTTTATATCCCTTTGATACGAGGTACTTGAGAGCCTCCCACCGTCTTTCACCTGCGACGATTCTGTATTCGCCTTTTTCGCACGGTGCATATACAAGTTCGAGGTTCTGTTTCAAACCGGACAGGAGGATGTCTCCTGCCAGTTCTTCGATGTCTGCAACACTATAAAAATTCATGTCGTTGCGGTACATCTTGAAAATCGAAATGTCCTTTGTGCGGAATCTCGCTCTCGGAGATTCGTCAATCCCTGCTTTGCTGTTCTTGTTGAGTGCGTCTTTCACGCTGAATCCTGCTGCCATCTGTTCACCCTCCTGTCATTACTCTGTGAGTTTCTGTTTTTTTGTCTCGGTACGTTCGACGTTGATTTCGCCCTTGCTGTTCTGCGAAATAGAGGCTTTCACGCCTCCACGGAGGTTCAATGTGACTTTTGCCAATCCTCCTGTGTAAATCTCCTCGACTGCTGCCTTGAGAATCTTGACAATGCCCTCTCCGCATCTCTTGTCCGGTGCTGCTGCCTCCCCGAACAGTGCAGCGACGTTCTGCATTGCCTTTTCTTTCCTCTGTTTCTCTTTCTGATACTCAACCGCATCTGTGCAGTTACATGTCATTGTTGCCTGTTCCTCTGCCTGTGCTGCTGTCAGTTCTTCGTCTGCCTCAATCTGCGTCATTTGACCGCAGAATCTGCATTTTGCTGTTTTTACAATGTTTCCCATGTGCTTTCCTCCTTTTTACTCGACAAATTGTTCGGCTTTGAATCTGTCTCCCATATCCATGAAATAATTGTATAAAAAATCTTTCTGATGTTTTGTCAGTGCTTTCATGTTTGTCACTATATATCCGGCATATCCGGACGGATTGTGAATCAGACAATATCCTTTGACCTCTGAAAGAAAATCACGCATGAGGTGTCCGATTTCATTGTCTCCGGATTCTTTCACCCATTTCCAATATTCATCCGTGAACCCTTTTCTTTCGCATATCTGTTCCGCTGATTCTTCATGCGTTCCGAACGGTGATTCCGTGAAAACGCCTGTCGGAGACAACCACCCAAACTCTTTCGTCTCGGTTTTTTGCTGTTCCTGCTCTTTTTGTGCTTGATTTGGCATTATTCCATTTTCAAAATCATTGAGGTGTTTTCTGAACTTTTCCATGTTCAACTCTCTCGCTGTGATTCCCTCATAGTTCAACGGTTCGCCGTTTTCTCCGTTCTTCAGCATGAGCATCCTACATGTTCCCCATTCCATTTCCGAATATCCCAGTTCATAACATTCCATCACATAATACATTCCGATTCTCAAATCCGGATTTCTCTGCACCTCTATCATGTCAATAAAGTTTTTGTTTCCCAGTGCATCCCATACAATGTGAAAATAATATGCAAAACCTTTTTCAAAGGACTTGCATTTTCCCGAACCGTCAAGCATGATGCAGGTATCGCACCCGCCTCCGCTTATATGGTGTTTGCAGGAGGCGTTGTTGCAGGTGATTTTCCTCTTTCCCACATTTACCCCTCCATTTCCTTGAGTAACTCATGTACAACACATCTATAATCTTGAGACACGATTCCACGCTTTGAAAATTTCGGGAGTGGTATCATTGCCGTTGTTGATTTCTCCGCAACAATGGAACGGCGAACCGGAGTGACAAACATGTCAAATCCGGAATCTGCTTTCAGCCACTCCTCGACCTCAAGAGATGTCTTGTTTTTCTGTCGCATGGTCATGAGTGCCTTGATTCTCAAATCCGGATTGATGTCTCTCAAGTCCTCAATCTGCTCCTCAAGGTTCTGCAATGCCTCGATTTCATATCCTCCAACCTTTACGGGTGCAATGATTAACTCTGCCGATATGAGGATATTGATGACCACCATGTCAAGCAGTCGACCACAATCACAAATGCAATAATCGTATGCGTCTGCTACCTCCTCCAACGCCTCACGCAATCGTGTGACTTGATTGTCCTCTGACTTGAGCAGCAAATTCATGTCCGTTTTCATGAGATAGCCGTTCGCCGGAATGATGTCAACGTGTGAGTATTCCGTCGGGCGAATCAAATCACCCGTTTTGTATGTACCGCCGACACATTCATGTTTCTCAAGCAGCTCACTCATTCCGATTCCGTCCGGTTCAAATACCCCAAACGTCTTTGATGTATCGCCCTGCGGGTCTCCGTCTAACACAAGCACTCTCTTTCCCTGCTCCTCGCCCAACATATAGGCGATTGAATCGGATGTCGTCGTTTTTCCGATTCCTCCCTTTGGTGACATTACTGCAATAATTCTCATGTTGTTTCCTCCTGTTATCCTGTTATATTTTTTAGTCCATAAATTCGGACGCTATATCGACCGCAACTGCTGCCACGAATAAAATCACCGCAAGAAATATCATCGCAAGCATGACAACCGCTGCAATACCTAACGCAATCAATACTTTCATCGCTTTTCTCCTCAATTCTTGATTTTCCCGTCCTTGAGGATGCTGTTGTTCGGGATGCTCATGTTCAGATTTCTCTCCATGTGTACCGCATCCGACAAATTCAGATATTCCTCAATGACCTTGATTGCCTCCTCTGCTGAATAGCAGGTTGCAACAAAATGTCCGGCTGCTGCCATATCCGCAAGGAACTCTTTTTGCGTGTCCTGCTGTCTGTTGTTCCCGAATTTCATTTCAACGAATAACCCGCAGTATGAGCCTTTCGGATATGGGAGGCATAAATCAGAAACACCCGCTTTGACACCCATCTGTTTGAATTTGACTGCCTCCTGCTTGTTTCGACTTCCTCCGTTTGGTACATGGAACAACCACTTTAATTCCGGATAACGGCTCATGTTCCATCCCGCCCATGACACGACGTTGATTTGCTCCGTGTCCTCACTTCTCTTTGCATATCTCATGTTCATTCGCTTTCGCCTCCTCTTTGCACATGTCATAATATTCGCAGAACAGACATACATGTTTGCAGTCCTTGACCTTGAGCATGTGTCTGATTCTTTCAATGATTTCTCCTGCCCTCACCTGTCCTGCTCCTCCATTTCTAAAACCATATAGACATGAATAAAAATGGTTTTCTTTTTTCTGCCGAACTCGTCACGTCCTCCGGACTGTTCCTGCATCCCTGCGATGCTTTTCTTTGCCTCCCACCATCGGCGGGTCTTTCCCTCTCTCGAAATCGGCTTGAAATACACCTTGACCGTGCTTTTCGTGATTGCAAACTGTTCTTTGCTGATTTGCAGGATGTCATCGAATCCCGCTGCCTTGACTGCTGCCTCGGCTTTTTCTGAAATACCTGTCTTTTGATTCCGGTCGCCAGTCAAAACTCATTTCCCGACCACCTCCTCAATCTCTTTCATTCTCTGCATGATTGCACTGTTGTATGAATAGACATACACGCCATTGCTCCACAAATGTTCCCTCGCACCCTTTTCACCGTAGTTGTACGCTGCAAGTGCATCCTGCACCGTGCCGTATTTCTTGAGCAGGTACGACAGGAAATCAATCCCGACCCTCACGTTTTGATACGGGTTCATGAGGTCGGTGCAGCTTAACCGTTTCATCCGGTCAGTGTGCCATTTCTCATATATCTGCATATATCCCTTTGACTGCCCGCCGTCTCCGACCTTGTCAAATTCATATCCGGATTCATGCTCGATGATTGCCAGTACAAGGGCATAGGGAACGTCATTTTGCTTGCATAGACATCTTGTGTATATCTGCATTTTCTCCGGAAAATAGCCTTTATCCGCATACTGTTCCGGTAACTTATAAAGCACGAATCCCTCAAGGTCATCGCTCCCCCAGTCCTCGGACATACCATCAAAAACCTTGTATTTGCTTTCGGTCTCCTCTGCTGTCTGCACGATTGTTTCCGGATTCTGCACCACTTCCGCATGTGTCGTCTCCGGCTGCTCCTCCTCGGTCTGCTCCGGTTCTTTGATGTTCACTATCATCAAGCACAACACCGTCATCAGTACCGCAATCATGGTCAAATGGAACGCATCACGTCGTCCTGCATGTCTTACCCGTCTTTTCCGTCTTTTCACTTTGTAGCCTCCTTTTCCTCATTCGTGCATGTATATAAAACATGCAGTTAAAATCGTTGTAGTACACATTTGCGTTCGTGAAATCCATGTCCGGATACCACTTTTTTAATATCTCCGGTATTGAATCCCTGTCTTTGACCATACCGTCAACAAATGACCCTATTTTTTTATAGCTGCCTCCTGTTGCCGGACGTTTGGAGTGTACGACCTTGATTCGTGGGTCTCTCAATCCCTGTGAACTGTTCCATCTCTTTTCCGACGGAACACGGTTCTTTTCTTCGACGATGTAATTCGCCATACCGGACAGACCGTTTTCGTCCGTCTGCAACCTGCGAACCTCATTCCTGCTTGACTGTTTCCAACAGGATTCAACCGTCTCCATGTCTAACGCACCATCCATGACAATGTGATGATGCCATCTGATTTCCGCATTCGGATTGTATGCGGTCACATAGACATATTTTGCGTTCTGGAGACCTCTCTTTTTCCTCTGATAGTTGATGCGTCGGATGTACTTTTGCACATTCTTGATTGCTGCATCGACATCCCCGTCCGGCGGGAGGTGTGCGTCATCATAGGTCAATGTCATCCAAATATCACGGTCACTGAAATTCTCATTGATTAGTCTCTCGACGTATTTCCTTGCGTTCTTATCATTCAGATTCTTTTGAGCCTTGTTGTTGTCTTTTTTGATAGTCCTCCCCTCCGGAGGTACTTCATCCATACTCCGGAACTGCGGATATATCTCAATTTCAAACTGGTCTCCTGCTGTTATCTCTTTGAGTGCATATATCACTTTCTTTCGATGTTGGAACAGGTTCTCGATGAACCATTCATGCATGTCCTCCATCGCTTTGTTATATGCTGCCTCATAATCATACGGGATAAACTGCATCCCTCTTTTTCTTGCCATCTGACACAATCCTCCTGTTATGTTTTCGTAGACTTGTTAGTATCTATTACAAGGACGACAAAACCTCCGAAAACCTTTGTTTTTCCGACCTTTCCGGTCGTTTTTTTGAGTTGCTTTTTCGTGTCAGATTTGATATAATATTCTTAGTTTGAAACATATCAATCGACACCGATTGACACACGGATGACCGTTCGCAGCGGTCATCCGTTTTTTGTCTTTATGCTGCTTTTTCTTTCTTTGAGACGCTCACGGTGATTTTCACCTGTTCACGTTCAGAAATGATTCTCGCTAATGTCTCATAAAATTTCTTGATGTTCTGTTCACTCACCTGCTGCACCTCCAATCTATTAAAAAGGCTCTTGCCTGTTGTTTTCGTGTTCGGTTAGGCGGTCGTTGCAACCGCCTCTTTCTGTTCCCATCTGCGACGCTCCTCGACTTTTCCTGCTGCCTTGCCCTCTGCGTATGCAGACATGACCATGATTGCCATTGATTTTCCCTCAAGGTCAGAAATATTCATGAATCTTTCTGCCATGTTCTCGATTGCCGTCTTTTTCTCGTTTCTCGTCATGATTCAACACCTCCTCTGTTGATAGTGTTTTATGTGATTTCCTGCACTGGTGGTTCTCTCGGTCTCTGCATCCCGTCCACCTGCTTTCCGGCTATGTCTACCGTGTTATGACTTTTCACCTTAAAAAATCATTGAAAACCTGTTGACCAACCGTGAACCTTTTAGCAAGTCCACCCGCTGCCATGTTTCCCACGGTATCGCTGACGCTGTCTCTCGGCTTGCCATCGTCAGAGCGTCGGTCGCCATCCGGACGCTGACGGGGCGACTGCTGCCCCGTTTCGGCTTTTATATGCAATCACCGTCGGTCGGTTCAATCGTATATCCGTTTTCTCCAAATTCCTCGTCTCCGTACTCTTTTGCCTCTGCGTACGTCGGGAAATCCTGTGGCATTTCATTTTCGTCTTTAGGAAATACTGTATGTATCATGTTTATCCTCCTGTTCTTCCTTGTCCTGCTGCCCCTCCTGCCATATAATAAATGTGCGACCATTCCCAAACGACAGGAGGTGAATTGCTGTGGACGATTATCAAAAGTTGTTTAACGATATTAGCAATCAGAACATCAAGGCTGCTGAACTCGAACGTCGTAAAAAAGACCGTTATCAAAACCGTTTCAATTATTACAACAGTGTCGTTGCGACCCTTGCCTTGATTCTTTCGATTATCGGTATAATCTTAGGACTAAACTGATAACCGACAGGATAATCGCTAATGTTGAACAAATTGCAGGCATCCATTTAATGATTTTGTTTTCTGTGGGTGTCTGCTTCTTTTCAAGAAACTTGTCTGCCTCTGTTTCAAGCTGTTTCTTCGCAAGTGCAGCTCTCGCAGCTACATTCTGACTTCTTGAGACAATTTCAATCTCTGTCATATTCAAATCTAATTTTTCATACACATTCGAGGTCTCTTTGATTGCCTCTTTGATTTTTGTTCTTCTGATTTCCTCCACCGTCTCACCTCCTTGTGTTGTCCTTGAATACATAATATGCGTCTTTGACAACTTTGTCAATAGTTTTTTGTATTCTTTGAATACTTTTTTATTGCATTTTATTTCAACGGGTGTTATGATTCATAAAAAGGAGGTGTTCACATGACACAAAATGAGCGTGTAAAGGAAATAAGAAAGACGCTCGGTCTCACTCTTGAGAAATTCGGTGAGCGTATCGGAGTGACAAGAGGTTCAATGTCTAATATAGAAAACGGAAATCGCAACCTAACCGAACAAATGACAAAATCTATCTGCCGTGAGTTCAGTGTTGATTATATGTGGTTGACTACTGGTGAGGGAGAAATGTTCATCGACAGCGACGATGATTTCATCGAACGCATTGACCGCATCATGACGGGTGAGGACGAGGCACGAAAAAACCTTTTCAAATTCATGCTTGAGTTGAGCGACGAGGACATCGCTGCACTTGACCGCTTAATGAAAAAGGCGATTGAGTTCACACAAAATAATAAAGAAAAAGACTGACAGCTTTTTCAACTGTCAGCCTCATGGGTGTATAGATACGCCACGAATTTATATATCCTCTTGAGGATGCGTTCGTTTTGTATCTTCCCGACTATTTCAACAATAGCCTCTTTGTAATTCAAGGGGAACACCCCCTTTCCGATTACAGTGTATCATATATTTCCATCATTGTGGAAATATCGAGGTTGATTTCCATAATCGTGGAAATCGTTCCTCCTGCTGCCGGAATCCCGCTGCAATGTGATACAATTATTTGTATTCGGATTCAAACAGGTCGGTGATTTTCACGCCTAATGCAATCGCTATCATTTCAAGCTGAAATAATGTCGGCGACACCTTACCGTTTTCGATGTTGTTTATCGTAGATTTTCCGATTCCGGATTTCTTCGATAACTCCATCAATGTGAACCCTTTTGAGGTTCTCATTTCCCAAACGAGAATTTTCATCCTGCTCACCTCCTTTCTCAAGGAAAGTGTACAGAACGAATTTTCCGCACTGATTTGATGTCGTTATCGAATTTTTGCAATAAAAAAAGAGCAGCCTCCACGCCAATGGAAACCGCTCTTTGACAACATATATCTATCGTACAAGCACGATTGATAAAATGTCACCCGCAAGTCTCATTTTATCATAAAACCGTGCTTGTGCATAGGTTTTATTTTTATACCTTTTTTTGAATGGAGTTGATAAAATGCGACGTAAAACAACCGCTCCTGTTGAGAAAATCCTGCTCCGTGTGGCAATCTATATCCGTGTTTCGACCGACAAACAGGTCAAGGACGGAGATTCCATGCGTGACCAATTAGCGACAGGGCAAAAATACATAGACAGTCATGAGAATATGATTCTCGTTGACACATACATTGATGACGGAATCTCCGGACAGAAATTGAAACGAGACGACTTTCAACGCCTCATTGATGATGTCCGTGCAGGTAGAATTGACCTCATTATTTTCACACGTCTTGACCGTTGGTTCAGAAACCTCCGTCATTATCTGAACACGCAGGACATTCTTGACAAGCACGGTGTTTCATGGACTGCCATTGAGCAGCCTTATTTTGACACCTCAACCCCTCACGGTCGTGCTTTCGTTAATAACTCAATGATATGGGCGGAACTTGAGGCTCAAAACGATTCCGACCGAATCCTCGGCGTGTTCGATGACAAGGTTGACAACGGAGAGGTTCTTTCCGGCTCAACCCCTCTCGGATATGCGATTGTAAATAAACACCTTGTACCGGACGACGACGCTCCAACCGCCGTTGCCATCTTCCAATACTACCGCAAGACCGGAAACTTGAGCATGACACTCCGGTACATGGAGAGTGAGTTCGGACTTGTCCGTTCTGCTGCCAGTCTCAAAAATATGCTCACAAATACAAAATATATCGGTGAGTTTCGTGACAATAAAAATTATTGTCCTGCTATCATCGACCGTGACCTTTTCTTTGATGTGCAGAGACTTCTCAAAATCAACATCAAGAGCGGGAAAAAGCACGATTATATTTTCAGTGGTCTCGTTGTCTGCGATGACTGCGACCATATCATGAGCGGATGTCAGCAACGTGCAGGAGGTCGTGTCCGTGCCGACGGAACACGAATCGTATATAAATACAGTGTGTACCGCTGCCGACAGGGTGTGAACCTGCACCGCTGCCCGAACCGAAAACTTGTATTTGAGACAACCCTTGAAAAGATGCTCCTCGAACGCATCCGTCCGGAACTGGAAAACTATATTGCAGAATACGAGGTTGCAAATCTTCCGGCATTGCGTACCGATGCCAAACGCCGGAGTGTTGATGGAAAAATGCAGAAATTGAAAGACCTGTATTTGAACGACCTCATAACAATGGACGAGTTCAAACTCGATAGAGAAAAACTGCTGATGCAGCTTGAGAAAATAAACGCAGAGGATTCCCGACCTGTCAAGGATTTATCGTATTTGAAAAACTTTTTGAAAATGGATTTTGAAAGTGTGTATGATTCTTTGTCTATACCGGAGAGGCGTGAATTGTGGCGTTCCATTGTCAAGGAAATCCGTGTTGACCATGACAAAAACATTCATATTATTTTTTTGTGATTGTTATACTACTAACTGAACCCCTCCGGTTGGTTCGTCGGCCAGCACAATAGCCGGTTTGGTAATCAAGGCGCGGGCGATAGCCACAC
>ERZ1106951.467-NODE-467-length-40725-cov-6.582100_pt1 | contig 40725 bp, 37 predicted proteins | sample MGYA00403676_ERZ1106951 | MGnify/ENA primary metagenome ERZ1106951 (study PRJEB35170, sample SAMEA104062398) | human gut metagenome | biome: human gut; feature: human-associated habitat; material: faeces | place: Denmark | collected 2012-04-23 ...
AGAAAGTATTGATGCTGATACTGGCAGACATATTGATCGTGTTGATTTCCTATTTTATGGCTCTGCTTTTGAGATTTGACTTTGTGTTTTCAAGTATCCCGGAAGAATATCTGATGGGATATCTGTGGTCCATGCCATTTTGGATCATCAGCACGATCGTCATATTTTATATCTGCAGGCTATATCATAGTATATGGAGACTGGCAAGCGTAGCAGAGCTTCAGATGATCCTGATTGCATACAGCATACTGGCAGTGGTTTATTCACTGGGCATGCTGTTCATGCAGATGCATATGCCAAGATCCTACTATTTTATCGGATTTCTGTTAAACTTTCTGATGACAACCGGGCTGCGTTTCTCCTATCGTCTGATGCGGTTCTGGGTGAACAGCAAAAATACCAATGCAGATGCAGGCGGTGAAATGCATGCAAAAGACCATGTGATGGTCATCGGTGCCGGAGCAGCAGGTCAGGCACTGATCAAAGAAATCATCAATTCAAAAAAACTGAATACACAGGTAGTCTGCATTATCGATGACAACCCAACCAAGCATGGACGTGTTCTGGAGGGGATCACCATTGTCGGTGACCGCTATTCCATTCCAGAAATGGCAAAGAAATATAAAGTTGACCGCATTATTTATGCAATCCCGGAAGCAGCGGCAGATGACCGCAAAGCCATCTTAAATATCTGCAAGGATACCGGATGCCGTCTACAGACTATACCGGGCGTTTACCAGCTGGTAAACGGCGAAGTCAGCGTCAGCAGACTTCGCAATGTCGAGATTACAGACCTGCTTGGACGTGCTCAGGTGCAGGTAAACATGGATGAAATCTATTCCTCTATTCAGGGAAAAACCTTGCTGGTGACAGGAGGCGGAGGCTCCATCGGAAGCGAGCTCTGCAGACAGATCGCAGCATCTCATCCAAAGAAACTGATCATCTTTGACATGTATGAGAACAATGCCTACGAAATCCAGCAGGAGCTTCGCAGAAAATACGGCGACAGCCTGAATCTGGAAGTTCTGATCGGATCGGTCCGCAATACGAACCGCATTCGTTCCATCATGCAGAAATACAAACCAGATGTCGTATTTCATGCGGCAGCACACAAACATGTGCCGCTGATGGAAGACAGTCCGAACGAAGCAATCAAAAATAATGTTATGGGTACATACAAGACAGCTGTGGCAGCATCCAGGGCAGGAGTTAAGAAATTTGTTCTGATTTCCACAGACAAAGCCGTCAATCCGACCAACATCATGGGAGCTTCCAAACGCCTCTGTGAGATGGTCGTGCAGATGATGAACCGCCAGTGCAAAGACACCGACTTCGTGGCAGTCCGCTTCGGAAACGTGCTTGGCAGCAACGGAAGCGTGATCCCGCTCTTTAAGAAACAGATCGCAGAGGGCGGCCCGGTGACCGTCACCGATAAAAATATCATCCGCTACTTCATGACAATCCCGGAAGCCGTGTCACTGGTCCTTCAGGCAGCACATTATGCAAAAGGCGGCGAGATCTTCATTCTGGACATGGGCGAACCGGTCCGGATCGATGAGATGGCAAGAAACCTGATCCGCCTGTCCGGATTCACACCGGATGTAGACATCAAAGTCGAGTACACCGGCCTGCGTCCGGGCGAAAAACTTTTTGAAGAGCTCCTGATGGCAGAAGAAGGCATGCAGGAGACACCAAACAAACTGATCCATATCGGCAAACCGATCGAGATGGATGACGTAGCATTTAAAAAGAAACTCAGACAGCTGGATGAGGCGGCATACCAGGAGACAGACCGGATGAAAAAACTTGTGGAAGAAGTCGTGCCGACGTATCATCCGGAGCATATAGAGTATACCAAGACATGCGGAAGGGCAGAAAATGAATAAAAAGAAAATAACAAAAGGGTTAGTTGCTATTGGAACAGTATTGGGAACTGCCTTTACCGGAATGGAAATGCTTGCCTGGAAAAAAAGAAAACAGGCATCAGAAGATAAAGATTTAAAAGAGAATGTATATGAAAATGCCGGAAAACCCGTGGTCTATGTAAAAGAAAATATCTATGAAAAGTATCTGAAAAGAGGACTGGATGTGGCTATGTCTTTTGGCGGACTGATTGTTCTGGCACCACTTTATGCAGGTATTGCACTGGCCATTGTGATTGATGATCCTGGTCCGGTGCTGTTTACACAGAAACGAGTAGGGCAAGATAAGACGTATTTTAAATTACATAAGTTCAGAAGCATGAAGATGTCAACTCCACATGATATGCCGACCCATCTTCTGGAAAATCCGGATCAGCACATTACAAAAGTAGGCAGGATCCTCAGAAAATACAGTCTGGATGAACTTCCGCAGATCTGGGACATTTTCATAGGAAATCTCACAATCATCGGACCGAGACCGGCACTTTGGAATCAGAATGATCTGGTGGCGGAAAGAGATCATTATGGGGCAAATGACGTGAAACCGGGACTTACCGGATGGGCTCAGATCAATGGCAGAGACGAACTGGAAATACCGGTAAAAGCAAGATTTGACGGAGAATATGTCAGAGCACTGAAAAAGGGCAGCATTTCTGGATTTTTGATGGATATAAAATGTTTTTTCGGAACTATTCGTTCAGTGGCAGATGCAGATGGCGTTGTAGAAGGTGGAACCGGTCAGATACATCAGCAGGAAGAAAGTTTACAAAAAAGAAAATATCTTATTATAACAAATCATTCTTATATGCTGTGGCAATTTCGAAGAGAACTGATCGAAGAATTGCAGAAAACAGGAGAAGTTGTGATCAGCACACCGTTTGTCGGACACGAGAACGATTTTGCTGAAATGGGATGCCGTATGATCAACACAGAACTGGATCGAAGAGGCATCAATCCCAAAGAAGATTTGCAATTGTATGCATTTTATAAAAAAATGCTGAAAAAAGAAAAACCGGACATGGTGATTACGTATTCTATAAAACCAAATGTTTATGCCGGATACGCCTGCCGTAAACTGAAAATACCATATTGCGTTAATGTGCAGGGCTTAGGGACAGCATTCCAGAAAGAACCAATCGCCAGCCTTGTAACGCTGATGTATAAGGTGGCACTGAAAAAAGCAAAAACCGTATTTTTTGAGAATACAGCAAATGCAGAAGAATTTGTAAAACGTGGCATTCTGCCGCCAAGTCAGCAGACAGTTCTTCATGGAGCCGGAGTCAATCTGGAATTTTATCAGAAACAGCCGTACCCATCAGAAAAAGATGGTATTCATTTTCTTTTTCTTGGAAGAATCATGAAAGAGAAAGGAGTAGACGAACTGTTTACAGCAGCAAGACATCTCAAAGGTAAATATGGAGAACAAGTTCACTTTGATCTGGTAGGATTCTTTGAAGACGAATACAAAGAGACTGTTGAGCGGTTGGTAAAAGAAGGCATTGTCACCTTCCATGGCTTTCAGAGTGATCCAAAACCATTTTACAAATCCGCACATTGTGTAGTACTTCCAAGTTATCACGAAGGTATGAGCAATGTACTTCTGGAGGCGGCGGCAACCGGACGAACTGTGATTACCAGTGATATTCCAGGATGCAGAGAAGCGGTGAAAGATGGAAAAACTGGTTATCTGTGCAGAAAACAAGATGCCGAAAGCCTCGAAAAAGTAATGCAAAAGTTCCTGAACCTGGATGAGACAGCACGTCAGAAGATGGGCGAACTTGGAAGAATAAAGATAGAACGAGAGTTTGATAAAAGAGCAGTGGTGGAAAAGACTGCTCGAATGATTAGAAACTAAAGGAGTTTGTTATGACACTGACGAATTATTGGTGGCTGCTGATATGGCTGTTTACAGGAGGGGCGGCACTGGCAATGTTCTTTCCAAGACAACAGGAACTTGTCTTAGGAGAATGGGAGCAACGCTGGAATATTGTGCCGGCAATACTGTTGGTTCTTCCATATATCATCTGGGCCGGACATAGGGGGAATTTTGCAGATACGACTCTTTATCGGGCAACCTTTCTTCAAACTCCGACAGCGTTAAGCCAGATACCAGTGTATATTGATACCGTAACAAAAGATAAGGGATTTTATGCAGTGATGGCATTGATGCACTGCCTGATGGGAGATAATCCGGAACTGTATTTTACGTTGATGGCAGGATTTCAGATTGTGATTGTAGCATTGGTCTGCCGAAAATATACCAGAAATTATTGGATGGCGATTTTCCTTTTTATTGCCTCTACCGATTATATATCCTGGGTATGGAATGGAATGAGGCAGTTTACAGCAGTGGCCATTATTTTTGCGGCAACAGGATTGATCGTAGAACAAAAATATGTAAGAGCAATCTTATGTATCTTGTTGGCATCGGTGATGCATCAGTCTGCGTTACTTATGTTACCGATACTTTTTGTTGTGCAGGGAAAATCATGGAATAAGAAAACATTAATAGCGATTGGATTAAGCGTTATGGCACTGGTATTTGCCAGTCGGTTTACAAGTTTTCTGGACACAGCACTTGCTGATACACAGTATACAAACGTAGTAAGTGACTGGACAATAGGAGAAGATGACGGAACAAATCCGCTCAGAATTTTGGTATATGCAATGCCGGCTATTTTGTCAGTTATAGGTTATCAGCGTATTTGCGAAGAAGACAGTCCATTATTAAATGTCGGTGTCAATGCAGCTATTATTACCACATGTATCGGACTGGTTTCTATGGGAACTTCCGGAATCTTTATAGGAAGGCTTCCGATTTATGTCAGTACCATTGCGAATTGGATATTACTTCCCTGGGAAATAGAAAATATTTTTTATGGACAAACTGCGAAAATGATCAGCATTGCAGCAGTACTCTGTTACATTGTTTTTTTCTATTATCAGATGCGTATGGCATGGGGAATTATGTAAGGAAGGACAGAAATGATAAGAGTTTTACAGATAGTGACTTATATGGGACGCGGCGGACTGGAAACGATGCTGATGAACTACTATCGAAATATAGACAGACAGCAAGTTCAGTTTGATTTTCTGGTGCATCGAGATTTTGAAGCTGATTATGATCAGGAAATCAGAGAGCTTGGCGGAAAAATTTATCGTATGCCGAGACTTGTGCCATGGAATAGATTATATCGAAAGAAGTTAAAAGAGTTTTTTCGGGAACATCCGGAATATAAAATTGTCCATGTTCATCAGGACTGCTTAAGCAGTGTAGCATTGCAGTGTGCAAAAGAATCTGGAGTACCGGTTCGTATTGCCCACAGTCATAACAGCAGCCAGGATAAAAATCTAAAATATCTGATCAAGCGATTTTATATGAAAAAAATACCAAAGTATGCGACAGGCTTACTTGCGTGCAGTAGAGAAGCTGGTGATTGGATGTTTAAAGGGCATAGATATTGCGTGTTGTATAATGCCATTGATATAAAAAAATATGTATATGATGAAAAGACAGCATTTGAAGTTCGAAATCAATATGATTTACAAGATAAAATAGTAATAGGGAATGTTGGAAGATTTAATCCTCAAAAAAATCACGATTTTTTAATAGATATTTTTGCAGAATGTTTAAAAATAAATGATAAATGCAGACTTCTGCTAGTCGGTGATGGCGAGGAACGTAAGAAAATAGAACAAAAGGCAAAAGAACTTGGAATACAGGATAAAGTGATTTTTACCGGTGTACGTTCCGATGTCGAAAAGCTGATGCAGGCAATGGATGTTTTTGTATTTCCATCTCTATATGAGGGCCTTCCGGTAACAATGGTAGAAGCACAGGCAGCCGGATTACCGTGTGTAATATCGGATCAGGTTTCAGAAGAATGCATGATAACAAAAAATCTGGTGACAAGAATATCTTTGCACGTTTCATCCAAAAAGTGGGCGAGAGTTATTTTGAAAAATTCACAAATGGGAAGAGAAGATCATAGTGAAGAAGTGAGACAAGCTGGATATGATATTAACAGCGAGGCAAGAAAACTGCAGAGATTTTATCTTCGCTGTGCGGAAAAGGAGCGATAGTGTGGCGTTTTTAACTGTATTTACCCCAGCATATAATCGGGCCAAAACTTTGCCAAGAACTTATGAAAGTTTGAAAAATCAATCTTGTAAAGATTTTATATGGCTTATCATAGATGATGGATCGACAGATCAGACAAAAGAATTGGCAGAGAAGTGGCAGAAGGAAGAGAAAACATTTAAAATAGAATATATTTATAAAAAAAATGGAGGTATGCATACTGCACATAATGTAGCTTATGAGAATATCCATACAGAATTAAACACTTGTATTGATTCGGATGACAAAATGGCAGTGGAGGCTGTTGCAAAAATCAAAAAGGCCTGGGAAAAAGTCAAGGATAAAGGATATGCGGGACTGATTGGACTGGATGCAGACATGAATACCGGAAAGGTGATAGGAAAGGGATTTCCAAAAGGAATGAAAGAAACTACACTCGGAGGTTATTATGCAGCAGGCGGATCGGGCGATAAAAAACTGGTTTATCGAACAGATATTATCAACAGTGTACCGCCGTATCCGGTATTTAAAGGTGAAAAATATGTGGGATTGGTATATAAATACACTTTGATTGATCAGAAATATAAGCTTGCGGTTATGAACACGGTGCTTTGTGATGTAGAGTATCAGACAGATGGTTCATCGGGTACAATGTGGAAACAATATTTAAAAAATCCAAAAGGTTTTGCATTTTTAAGAAAAACAGCAATGCAGTATCCTACCAGCAGAAAAAGAATGATCATGGATTGTATTCATTACTGTTCCAGCAGTCAAATAAGTCACAATAAAAAATACATCCAGGAATCTCCAAAAAAATTATTGACGGTGCTGTGTACGCCGGCAGGATGGGGATTGACATGTATAATAAAAATGAAAGCTAAAAATCGAGTTGACATAGGAAGGAAGAAAGTGAAAAACTTTGACAGACAGACAGACAGACAGACAGACAGACAGACTATACAAAAGACTATTATAGAATGACGGGAAATATATATAAAAGTGGATTGAAGAGTTTTGTACAAAGAATATTAAGGCATAATTTGCAATTCGCATTCTATTATAGAAAATATCAGGAATCTCCTAAATTTTTTTATAGATTAGTTTTGTATCGCCTTTCAAGAAAATATGGATTGGAAATTTCACCACAGGCTCAAATTGGAGAAGGAATGTATTTGGGACATCCATATAATATAACAGTTGGAGCGAATGTTATAATGGGAAATAATGTAAATTTGCATAAAGGTTGTACGATAGGTGCGGTAAATCGAGGAAACATAGGATCACCTCATATAGGAAATAATGTATTTGTAGGTATAAATGCTACAGTAGTAGGAAATATTCGTATTGGAAATGATGTATTAATAGCTCCAAATAGTTATGTGAATACGGATATACCGGATCATTCAATTGTGATAGGTAATCCGGCAACGGTGCATTTTAAAGAAAATGCAACGGAAGGTTATGTTAATTTTATAGTATAGGAAAAGCAGGTAAAAAAATGATACCAAAAAAAATTCATTATTGCTGGTTTGGACGTGGAGAAAAACCAAAGCTAGCGAAAAAATGTATAGCAAGCTGGAAAAAATATTGTCCAGATTATGAAATTATTGAATGGAATGAAGATAATTTTGATGTGAACATGAATCCATATACACAAATGTGTTATGAGCAAAAGAAGTATGCGTTTTTAAGTGATTATGTAAGGCTTTTAGTGGTTTACGAACATGGTGGGATATATTTTGATACAGATGTTGAAGTTGTTCAGAATATAGATTTTTTACTGAGTGACGAAGCGTTTATAGGATGTGAAATTGATGGAACAGATGGAAAAAATGGGATTGTGAATACTGGACAGGGTTTTGGAGCTATTACTAAAAATTTGGCAGTGAAGGCTATGATAGAAGAATATAATATGTTATTGGATGGAAAACATGGAACAGTAGGATGTCCAATAGTGAATACGCAAGCGATGGTCAGTATGGGACTAAAATCAGGAAAAGAAATTCAAAAGCTTCAACATGTGACCATCTACCCTAGTGAATATTTCAATCCTTATGAAAGCACAACAGGAAGATTGAAAAAAACAAATAATACAGTATCAATACATTGGTATAATGGTAGTTGGTTGAGTGCTACACAACGGATGAAAGGAAAGTTTTCGAGACCATTACACCGTATTTTAGGGATATTGTACTTTCAAAAGTATAGAAAGTAATAAAAAGATGGAAAAGAAAAAAATTTTAATTGTATCTCACGCAATGGAAATTGGTGGTGCAGAAAGGGCATTACTAGGAATATTAGAAAATATAGATACTAAAAAATATCAGGTTGATTTATTTTTATTAAGACATGAGGGAGAGTTATTAGCGTATATTCCAGAAAATATTAATTTATTACCAGAGATTCCACAATATACAGTACTTGCACGGCCTATGACGAAGACATTAAAAGAAGGACATGCTCTTTTGACAGCAGCAAGATTGTATGGAAAATATAAAGCAGAAAGATATGTGAGAAAACATGGATTACAGGATAATCAAGTAGCGATTGAATACAGTCATAAATATACAAAAGCTTTTATGCCCAAAATTCAACCGGATATTGAATATGATTTGGCAATTAGTTTTTTGACACCACATTATTTTGTTACAGAGAAAGTAAGAGCAAAAAAGAAAATTGCATGGATACATACAGATTATCAAGCGGTACAAGTAGATGTAAAATCAGAATTAAAAATGTGGGAGAAATATGATTATATAGCTTCCATATCGAATGATGTAACGAAAAGCTTTTTAAAAATATTTCCAGTATTAAAAGAAAAAATTGTATTGATTGAAAATATTTTACCTCAAAAATTGATTGAACAACAAAGCAAAGAAAAAATAAAAGAAATATTTAAGAATGAGGACGATGTGCATTTGCTTTCAATTGGACGTTTTTCTTATCCTAAAAATTTCGACAATGTTTCAGAAATTTGTCGATATATAAATGAGCAAGGAATTAATGCGAAATGGTATATTATAGGATATGGATCAGATGAAGAATTGATTCGCCAGAAGATTCGAAAATTTGAGATGGAAGACAAGGTTATTTTATTAGGAAAGAAAGAAAATCCGTATCCGTATATAAAAGCTTGTGATTTATATGTACAGCCATCACGATATGAGGGAAAATGTGTAGCAGTAAGAGAAGCACAAATGCTTGGAAAACCTGTTGTTATAACGAATTATGCTACGGCAGCGAGTCAGTTAGAAGATGGTATAGACGGTATGATTGTTCCAATGGACAATAAAGAATGTGCGAAAGCAATTATAAAATTAATACAGGATTCGGAAATGCAGAAAAAGTTGTGTCAAAATTTAAAAACGAGAAATTATACAAATGAACAGGAAATAAACAAATTGTATAAGCTGTTAGAGAGTAATTAAAAAGAAGAGAGTAGGGAAATAAAAGATGGCCTTGGTAAGTATTGTTGTTCCTGTATATAATGTTGAGAAATATTTAAAAAGATGTGTTGATAGCATAATGTTACAGACGCTTCAAGATATCGAAATTATTTTAGTAGATGATGGATCTACGGATTCTTCAGGAAAATTATGTGATGAATTGGTAAAGTTGGATAGACGTATTAGAGTAATACATAAAGAAAATGGTGGATTAAGCAGTGCACGTAATGCAGGAATGTGGATTGCACGTGGAAAATACATTGGATTTGTAGATTCAGATGATACAATTTTAAATACGATGTATGAAGAACTTGCAAATCTAATACAGCAATATCAATGCGATTTTGTAATGTGTGATTATGAAAGAATATTGGCAGATGGAAGCAAGCATATTAAATCATTAGAAATAGATAGTGGATTTTATGATAAACAGAAAATAGTAGAACAGATATATCCTGATTTGATTATGGGAAGAAATCTTGATTATGGACCTTTACTTTCAGTTTGGCATTGCCTTTATAATTTAGAATTTTTGAAAAAGAACAATGTAAGTTTTGATGAAGAAGTCAGATGGTCTGAGGACAATATATTCAGTGCTTTTGTAGGATATTACGCACGATCTTTTTATTATCTTAAGAATAAAGGATTATATCAATATTATCAAAATCCAGGGACTATTACAACTTCATATAGAAAAGATGCCTGGAAAGTGTATTGTACTATGAATGAGCACTTGACGGAATTTTTTGAAAAGGTAGCAGAGTATAATTTTGATAAACAATTAAAATTACATATTATTTATTATGCATGTAATTGTATAGCTATGGAGAGCAAACGGGAAACGAAAGAATCAATAAGAAAAATAAAAAAAATTTTGTCGGATTATAGACTGAAAAAAGCTTTTCAACTGAAAGGTTTGCCAGATGTTTCATTAAAATTAAAAGTGCAACTTTTATTGATGAAGTATCGGTGTGCAACTGTGCTCTATAAAGTTATGAAATAGACTAGGAGAAGTTTATGCCAAAAGTATCTATTATTATGCCATTATATAATAAAGAAATTTATGTGAGAAATGCGATAGAATCAGTTTTATGCCAAACATTTTCTGATTTTGAATTGATTGTAGTCGATGATGGCTCTACCGATAATAGTTTTAATATCGTGCAGGATTATACAAAAAAAGACAATAGAATTGTTTTAATAAAAAAGGAGAATGGCGGAGTATCAGAGGCTAGGAATGTTGGACTGAGTCATGCGAAAGGAGAATGGATTCAATTCCTTGATGCAGATGATCAAATAGATTTAAATTATCTTACGAAAGCTCAGAAATACATAGATGAAAATGAAGTTGATATTCTTTTTAGTGACTTCTGGATAGTAGATGAAGAAAAAAATAGAATTCGAAATATTTCCTCAAATGTAGAAGGAAGTGTAAACCAAACACAATTATGTAACATGTATGTTACTTTACAAGAACAAAATGGATTTTTTGGATATATCTCAAATAAATTATTTAGAAGAAGTATTTTGTTGAAATCTGGTGCGAGATTTTCAAAAGCGATAAAGCTTGCAGAAGATTTAGATTTTTACGCACAACTATATCCATATATTAAAAGAGCTCTTTTTAAATCTATTTGTAGTTTTTATTATGTGCAGAGTAATGAAAACTATATATATAATAATCATATTAATTATTTAAGTCAATTACAAGTACAAATGGATATAAGAAAATGGTTTCAAGATTCAGGAACTTATAAAGAACATAAAATATATTTAGACAAAAAGGTAGCTGATTATATCTTTTTTTCTCTGTTTTACGCATTTGAAGAAAAAAAAGATTGTTCTGAAGAATATAAAATTCTTCAAGAAAATTCAGAAGTCATGTCATGCATAGATCTCAGCAGACAGGCAGGTTTTCAAAAAAGGATATTAGCATTAATGTTGCAACATAATAGAAGTGGTATAAATTTTTTGCTTTCTGGTCGAAGAAAGATTCGAGAAATATATAGGAGTATTAAAGGATATGACACAAATATTTTTGTACAATCATGGAGGAAGTGAAAATCACGGGTGTGAGGCACTTATTCGTACAGTAAGTAGAGTGATGAAATCTGAAAGTGAAATTACAGTATATTCGGAAAACCCACAACAGGATATACACTATGATCTTCAAAAAGAAGTGAAAATAGAATCGGCAGTCCAAGCATCTTCAAGGCTAAGTCTAGATTTTTTAAAGGCATACGTACATTTGAAGTTAACTGGTGATTATTTTAATATGGACATACTTCCATATTTACAGACAATACGGCAAATAAAGAAAAATGATATTGAAATTTCGGTGGGGGGTGATATCTATTGTTATAAAGATTACCCTAAGTTTATCAGACTACATCAATTGCTGGTGAAAAGAGGATGTAAATCAGTTTTGCTCGGATGTTCGTTAAATGAAGAATTATTTGAAGATTCTTCTTTTGTGGAAGATATGCATGCGTATGATTTTATTTCAGCCAGAGAATCCTTAACATATAGTTTGCTAAAAAAGGCAGGTTTAACGAATATAGATTTAATTCCGGATACAGCATTTTCTCTTCCAGTTGAAAAACTCCCTTTACCTGAAGGATTCATTGAAGGAAATACAATAGGAATTAATTTGAGCCCGCTAGTTGTGGAAAAAGAAGAGAAGCCAGGTATCGTTTTAGAAAATTATAAGTGTTTGATTCAATGGATTCTGGAAAATTCAGATAGTGCGATAGCTCTTATACCTCATGTAGTCTGGAAAGAAAATGATGATCGTACAGTTTTGAGAGAGTTATATAAAACATTCAAAAACACAGGACGAGTTATAATGATTTCGGATTGTAATTGTATGCAGTTAAAGGGATATATATCAAGGTGTCGTTTTTTTATTGGGGCGAGAACACATGCAACTATAGCAGCTTACTCAACAGGAGTACCAACTTTGGTGGTTGGATATTCTATCAAATCAAGAGGAATTGCAACAGATTTATTTGGCACAGATCAGGAATATGTAGTTTCAGTACAAAGTATGAAGAAAGAAAGTGATTTATTAGATGCCTTTTTGAAAATAAAAGAAAAAGAAAGTGAAATATCTAGTATATTAAAAATAATAATGCCGGGATATATTGGAAAAATTAAAAAGATAAAGACTATAGTATTAGAAAAAGTAAGTAATACGAGATAAATAATAGTATATAGATTAACATATTCAATTTAAAATCTTTAGGAGAAGAGAAAATGCTATATTTTTTTTCAGAATATAATGTTAGAGGAAATCATGCAGGAACAAAAGCAAGAAATGATATAGAAAAAATTTTAAGAAAAGAAAATGCTGTTCCTATTAATCGAAAAATTCTTCAACTTAGTGAAAAGAATGGAAGTATTAAATGCAATATAAAAAATCGTTTTGATTTTATACGTTATTATTGGGACTTATTATTTATAAGGAATAGAACGGTGATTATTCAGTATCCGATGCTTTCTTTTGATATAGATTTTCAGTATATAAAAAAACTTTCGCGTAAGAATCGTGTGGTTTTTTTAATACATGATATACAAAGTTTAAGGAAAATGAATAAGAATGGATTGGAAAAAGAAATTAAAATATTAAATTTGGCGGATGCTTTAATTGTACATAATTGTTTTATGACACAAAAAATACATGAACTTGGAATTAGACAAAAGCAAATTTATGAATTGGAATGTTTTGATTATTTATATGATAAAGAAACAGAAGCACAGAGAGATAAAAAAGCAATTATATATGCTGGAAATTTGAAAAAATCTCAATTTTTAGAGGAAATGTTTAGAAAGAATGAACATGTAGAATTTAATTTGTATGGGGATGGATGGAATGAGGTATTAGATGAGTTTAAGAATGCAAATTATCAAGGTAGTTTTTTGCCGGATGTAGTTATTGAAAAATTAAAAGGAAAGTTTGGATTAATATGGGATGGAGAATCGGTGAAAGGGTGTACAGGCGTAGTAGGAGAATATATAAAAATTAACAATCCACATAAAATGTCTTTATATATAGCGGCAGGAATTCCAGTAATAGTATGGAATAAGGCAGCAGTAGCAAAGTTTGTAAAACAATACAATATAGGGTTGATAGTTGAAAGTATAGATAATCTTGAAGAATATATATCAAATATATCAGATAAATATTATGATGAAATGATAAAAAATGTTAAGAAACTTAGAGAAAAGATTGTAGAGGGATATTTTTTTGAAGAAGTATTAAAAAAAATAGAATCTGATATGGAGTGAAAAATGATTTATCAATTAGTATATGATGTGTTTTTTTTATGTGCAAGAAGAATGAAAAAAAAGAAAGAAAATGGTAGAAGCAGTAGTATATTGTTAAAAAAAGTATCAGAAAGAATAGAGTGGTATTATAATATTTGGATTAAAAAATGTTATGAAAAGAACAATTTAAAAAGTATTGGAATTAATACAACGCCACGAAGAGAAAAAATTATAGTTTCATTAACTTCATATCCTAAAAGAATTGAAACAACATGGCTTGCAATAGAAACACTTTTAAGGCAAACAGTAAAACCTGATAAGATTATTCTTTGGTTAGCAGATACGCAATTTGAAAGTTTAGAAAAAATACCAAGAGAGTTACGTGAGCAACAGAAACGAGGATTGACTATTCGGTTTTGCGATGATTTAAAGAGTCATAAAAAATATTTTTATACAATGCAGGAATATAAAAATGATTTGATTATTTTAGTAGATGATGATATTTTTTATCCATATGATACAATTGAAAAGTTGATGAAATTGCATAATAAGCATCCTAATGATATTTGTACAATGACAGCACAAGTAATGGAACCTTGTTTTAGCACATGTCCTTCAAAATGGAGAAATCCGAAATTGAAAGAAAAATTTGAACATTCAGATAAAATTCAAATTTTTACAGGCAGTGGTTCACTGTATCCACCAAATGCTTTACATGAAAATGCTTTTGATAAAAAAGTGATGCAAAAATTGTGCCCATTTGCAGATGATATGTGGTTAACTTTTATGGCATATCGTAACCATACCAAAATAACAGCACAGTTTCCATGGAGAGCGTTTCCAGTAATGATATATGGAACTGGGAAAGAGAGCTTATATTATATAAATGCAGAAGATGGGCAGAATGATGTGCAGTGGACAAATATGTTGAAATATTTTGATAAAAAATAGAACATATATATAGAAAAAGTTATTATAAAAGAGGATAAAAATGATGAATGAGTTGGTGAGTATTGTGACGCCATGCTATAATGGGGAACAATATATTGAGCGTTTTTTTGATTCTATTCTTCAGCAAACATATCCAGCTATTGAGTTAGTTTTTGTAAATGATGGTTCTACTGATAAAACAAAAGAAATTGTGAATGATTATCGTTCAAAATTTGACAAAAGAGGAATTGGTTTTGTTTATTGCTATCAGAAAAATGCAGGACAGGCTGCAGCGTTAAACAGTGGTTTAAAATTATTTTCTGGGCAGTATTTGCTTTGGGTTGATTCTGACGATACGCTTTCAAAAAATTTTATTGAATCTAGAGTGAAGTATTTAAAAAAATATCCAGGATCAGCATTTTGTTATGGAAAAGCCGTTTTTGTTGATGAAAGAGAACCAGAAACTATAGTTTTTGAAACTGAAAAGAGAGAAGATAAAGGACGCTATACTTTTTTTGAGGATGTTTGCATTAATGTTAAAGATGTATTTTTTTCAGGATATATGTGTCGAGTTGAGGACTTAGATAAGGTAATAAAAAATAGAGATATTTATACAGGAGAAGGTGGACAGAATGCACAGTTGTTATTACCACTTTCATGGTACTATGGCGAACCTGGATATGTAGAAGAATCTATATATAAATATTATTTAAGAGAAAACAGTCATTCTCATAGCCAGAATACCAGTAGAAAAATAATTGCTCAAATAGAAAGGTATGAGAAAATATTAATTGAATCAATAAAAAGAATTCCAGATGAAAGAGCTCAAAAATATATTCCGATTATTAAAAATAATTATGCCAGACAAAAATTTTGTAATGCAGTTGATACAAAGTGTACAAAACTGATATGGCATTATTTTAAAGAACTGAGAAGATTGAGAATTATTCGCTTCCATGATATACTTATGATTATAAAATACACCATCTTATTTCAAAAAGAATGAGGGAATGAGAAGATGTATTCTTTAATATATAATATATATTTTAGGTTAAAAAGAAAACAAAAGAAACGAAAGAACAGTTTCTTTCAAAAAATATTAGACAGAATAGAATGGTTTTATAATATTCAGATCATCAATTGGTATAAAAAGCATCCTTCATCAAAAATAGGAGTAAATAAAGGATATCGAAAAGAAAAAAATGTTGTGTCACTTACATCATATCCCAAAAGAATTTCAACGGTCTGGATCACAATCGAAACTCTACTGCGGCAATCTATAAAACCAGATGTTATTATTTTATGGCTGGCAGATTCACAATTTGATGGAGTGGAAAGTTTGCCAAGGGAATTATTAAATCTTCAGAAAAGAGGACTGAGTATTCGATTTTGTGATGATTGAAACAATCTCACCCCCCCCAGCAGAGCTGGGGACACTTGTGGACGCAAGGGGCGATAAATGTAGTATCAAATTAAAAACCTCCGTTGTACAATGAATGTGGAGCTAGCAAACCATATAAAAGACAACGGAGGTATCCATGGATGATCAAAGTTTAGCACATAGTAGATATAATTGCACGTACCATATTGTATTTATTCCAAAATATAGAAGAAAAGTGATGTTTGGAAAGTTACGAAAAGATGTAGGAGAGATATTAGAAAAAGTATGCAAGATGGAAGGAGTAACAATATTAAAAGTCGCAACTATTTCAGAACATGTACATATATATGTATCGATTCCGCCGAAATTAAATGTATCAAAAACAATAGACCGAATCAAAGGAAAGAGTGTATTAATGATATTCGATAGACATCCAGAATATAGAGACAGAAATAATCGTCACTTTTGGGCAAGAGGATACTATTGCGAAACGGTAGGTAACGTCAATGAGGAAACAATAAAACAGTATATACAAGAACAATACGAAAGAGATCGTTTAGAAGGGGACTCAGAAAAGTAAAAAAGAGCCGCTTTTAAGCGGCCACCAGTAACTAAAGGAATGGTTTGTTAGACCGCCTTCAGACGGAAATACAACATGCCCTGGAAGGGCAAACACAAACCACCAGCAGAGCTGGTGGTACTGACTTCAAATAGAATACAGATATTTTCCGGTAGCGGTTCTTTATATCCACCACACTCAATTAATAAGAAAGAGTTTGATAAAAAACATTCGAATGATATGCCCTTATACAGATAATTTGTGGCTAACTTATATGGCATTTAAACAAGGAACAAAAATCATAATGCAGCATCCATGGACAGCATTTCCAATTACAATCTACGGAACAGGAGAAGGAAGTTTGTATTATATTAACGCTGAAGAGAGACAAAATGATGCTCAATGGAAAAATTAAAGAATTTAGATGGAGAGAAATGAGTAGGATTGTTGAATACATTAAATTTTTAAGAAAATTGAATATTTTGGAGTTTTTTTATTTGAATTATTTTTGTAAGAATGTTATACGTACGGATAAACACAAAATTATTCCATATAAAAATACAGTAATGGATTTAGAAGCAGATTCGAGAATTTATGTAGGGGGAGGAGATTTAGAAATAGGATGCGATTTAATACATAAATCAAAAAGTGAAACAAGGATAAGGCTTCGAAAAAATGCTATATGGAGTTCCTGTGGTGGGGGGAAAATATCTTACGGAACGACGATTGAGTTATTGAAAGACGCAGTTTTTGATACAGGATATTTTACAATAAATTCTAACAGCACATTAATTTCAGCTCACAGAATGTGCTTTGGGAGTGATGTTATGATTAGTCGAAATGTGGTTATTTATGATAGTGATTTTCATACAATCACAGATGAGAAAGGTGTTGCTATAAATAAATCGGAGAAAGTAGTGGTAGGCGATCATGTATGGATTGCGGCGAATGTAATTGTCCTTAAAGGGACAAATATCGGAGCAGGAAGTATTATTGGAGCAAATACTACGATAAGTGGAAATATTCCGGAAAATTGTACGTGTTATACTGACTTTACAAGGAAGATAAGAAAAAATAAGGGAATATGGAAGCGAAAACACCCACATCATAAAAATATTATTTAATAAAATTTTAAGGGAGAAATATATATGCGTATACTAAAAAAAATATTATATAAAACGGGCTCATTTTTAAGAATCATAAAACAAACACCTGATATATCAAAAGAAGAAAAGTGGAAAATGAGAGGAGTAAAATTTGGTGAAAATTTTGATGCACCGGATAGTATTATTGATTATTGCCATGGGCATCTGGTGACTATAGGTAACAATGTTACGCTTTCCGGAACAACAATTTTAGCACATGATGGAAGTACTAAAAAATCCTTGGGATATGTTAAAGTAGCACCAGTGAATATAGGAAATAATGTTTTTGTAGGATATGGTTCGATTATTTTACCAGGTGTTACCATTGGTGATAAAGTAATTGTCGGAGCGGGGACGGTTTGTTCAAAAGATATTCCAAGTAATGTTGTAGTAGTGAGAGGATGCGGTTCAACATATCGGGTGTTATGTTCGTATGATGAATATATTGCAAAAGAAAGAAAAAGAATGGAAAAATTGCCAATTTCTAATAGTAATTGTCTCGAAAGGAGTCCGGAGGAATGGAAAGAATGGGAGAAGATACTCCTACATTCTGGAGCAGGATTTGATTTGTGAATAGTTTAACATAAAATCAAATAGTTGATAGTATAGCTTGTTAAATAATAGTTGCACTAATGTTTAATAGTGCAATAAAATTAGTTGAGGATAAAATTATGTCTAGACAGAGAGATAGCATGAATAATCTAATATGGGGAATAGTAGGCAATGTTATAACTACGGTTGTAGCAATTATTATTCCGAGATTGTTTATAGTTAATTATGGTTCAGAAGTAAATGGATTATTGGCATCTATAAGACAGATTTATGTATATTTGGCATTACTCGAGGTCGGAATAGGAGATGCATCAGTTGTGGCATTATATGGTCCAATTGGGAAAAAAGATTATGCTAAAGCAAACCATATTTTGGCCGCAACGAATTATTATTATAAAAGGATTGGAATAATATATGCAATCAGTGTTATAGGTTTGGGAGCTTTATATCCACTTGCTATAGATACAACAATTCCATATATCAGTTGCTTTTTTGTGATTGTGTTGCAGGGGTCAGGCAGCGTGATCAGTTATCTGATACAGGGTAAGTATAATATGTTACTACGTGTTGATAATAAAAACTATATTACAACTAATGTTGGTACTATATCATCAGTTTTTACTGATGTTGCAAGAATATTTTTATTACTTAGAGGAAAAAGTATTATAGCAGTACAAGCTACCTATTTAATTTTTAATCTGTTAAAAATGATTTATATTAGTTTTTATATTAAAAAAAATTATAAGTGGTTAGATTTAAGCGTGTCACCTGATTTTGGGGCAATAGCGCAAAGAGGGGCTGTATTTCTACATCAGATTTCTTCACTGGTGTTTAGTAATACAGATGTACTTATTTTAACTTTTGTATGTGGATTAAAGACAGTAAGTATTTATTCTATGTATGCTACAGTGTATGCAATGGTAAATAATATAATTACTATAGCTTCTAATAGTGTCCAGTCAGCACTAGGGCAGATTTTTAATACTGATAGAAAGCGATATTTAGAACTAAACGAAGCATTTGAAACATATTATCTCACACTGGTATTTTCATTATTTTCGGTTGCTACAATTTTTATTTTACCATTTATAAAACTATATACAAAAGGAGCTGATATAAATTATATTGATTGGAAATTACCTATACTATTTAGCCTCTATCAGTTACTTAATTATGGAAGAGTTTCATCAAATTTTATTATAGGATTTGCTGGAGAATTTAAAGCTACACAATGGAGAGCATGGTTAGAGACAATAATTAATATTGTAGTGTCATTGGTGTGTGTATTTAAATTTGGAATATATGGGGTTTTATTTGGAACGATTGCAGCATTGTTTTATAGAGCAAATGATATAATTTTGTTTGCATATCATAAAGTACTAAAAAAATCAGCGTGGACAACTTATAAAAGATGGATTAGAAACTTGCTACTTTTTGTAATGGTAGTTATATTGAATAATAGAATGAATTTAAACAATAGTACATTTGCAATGTTGATTTTTAATGCTTTCTGGGTTTCGTTAATAGTTCTTTTGGCTTTTTTTGTGATTAATAGTATTCTTGAAAAGAATGCAAGAAAAATTGCTTATAAATATATAAAAAATATTTTAAAACATAGAATCATATAATGTAAAAGAAAAATGAGAATTGCACAAAACTACGCTACAGATTTCATAAAAGAGTCAAAATCATGACATCCCTTTGCACATAAGAAAAGATAGTGATACTTTTCCATCTGGATAATGTCACAGATTTGGTGATATCCATTTTCAAAAGAATAGGATTTACCAGTTCCTGCTACACACATAAAATGTGCCAGTGACATCAACAGCCAAAATCTTCGAATTCCCTGTGCAAAGCGTATCTGATAGCTGTCCAGTGCCAGTTTATCCTTACACTGGCGGAAAAATATTTCAATCGGCCATCGGCATACGTAATAAGACAGAATCTCATCCGTTGATAAGGATACGTTTGTGCTGAGGAAAGCCCGCAATGCTTTCGGGTTCCCAAATACTTTTTCGGGATAACTTAAAAGAACTACGCCATTTTCAATACCGTTTAGTTTTCCCTCATACCGATACACATAGTATGTTTGATTCTTCACTGTCACAAGGTGAAAATCGTAATGTGTAACCGATAAAAGTGCTGCAAACTCATTGAGTTTCTTTTTGATTCCGAATGGATAAAGCATGCGGTTTGTTTTTAAAGCACCAATCGTATGAAATCCACGTCCTGCAAAGGCATTGATTATTTTTTCAGAAACATACCAGCAGTCACAAAGAAAATAGGACATTACCGGTGGAACAGGCAGGTCCTTTGCAATATTTTGTACAATGTCAATCTTGGAAATTGATTTATTGTACATCACAAAAGCATAGTTCATGACAATGCCGTTACAAGAAAGCATAACCGCAACTGCCTGATGCCCGTAATCCTGCTTCACCTTTAAATGGGACTGGTGAAAATACGAATCTTCAATTGGATGCAGAGCCTGTGACGAAGGCTTTGTCTTTGAAGCTATCGTATCATCTACAATACAGAAAACAGGTTTTCCGGTGCGAGCTGCTTCTAAATAAATAATCTCAATAACAGAGCGTTTTAACGTATCTGAAAGTAAGGAATCATCCCATTTTCACGCATTGAGGAAATGGGCAATTGTAGTTCTGTGACAGTGGCTGTTTTTTGCAAAGTCCGTGGTTTTTCCATGGTATCCTGATATGAAAATGCTGATCAGGATGCTCATGAGGTGATTTATCACCCGCCTGGAATAAAATTTGCATAAGTTTAATTTTTTAAACTGGTTGTATATGAATGAAGAATGATGTATAGTATTTGCGAGAGGCACCTTCTTTCGTGAATGTTGCAATGTTTGTTTCGTCACTTTCATTATACAACATAATCGAAATTAAGGTGTCTTTCTTTTATGCAAAATCACGAACTTGCTCATTTATAGTAAAAAGAAAAATTTCAGAGTAAAGTTTTTATGTATTCTACCATTTGTATTGATTACCATTTTATTTGTAGGTGGGGTCGTTGCGTACAATGCGAGTATACTGGTAACATCACAGAATTTTAAAGACTTTCTGGAAAAAAATAACTGGAGTTTTTCTATATTTGGAACTGTATTTTATTCAGCAGCACTTATTTTAACATACTGTGTATCGAAATGGCTGGATGTAAAACAGTATCAGGAAACTTGGGTAAGACACTCAAAACATATTTATGAGATAGAAAATGAAATGTTAAAGTATATCTGGGAAAGGGAAGATTATTTTGATGCTGAAACAAGGAAGGCATATTTTGTTAAAAATATTATGAAAACGTGGGACGAAAATCAGCGGAAATTTCTTGAAAATATGGAAAAAGAAAAACAAATGGAAAATGTCTTAGATAGTCTGAAAAATTTAATTGGTGGAAATGAAAAATAATAGTAAGAATAGAAATAATAGTAGAATAATATTTGCAATATGTATAAGTTTTATAATTACATTAGGATGGCTGTGCCTGGCAATGTTTTCAAAACCACTATATGCAAATGTTGATAATTTTACCATTGCATTGGTTACAAATGGTTTGTTTGGGGAAGATGGATATACATATTATTTGCATCCGTGGTTGTGTAAATATTTAAATGTAATTTCAAAAGTTTTAACCAGTGCAGATGTGTATACGTTATTAATGCATATATTATTATTTAATGCATTTTGGATATTATATTATTTTGTTATCAAAGGAAAATATAGTATAAAATTAAAAGTATGCTTAATTTTAATTATATTGTCTTCTGCACTTGCTATAAATATATGGAGTAATAATTATACGATTCAAGCAGCTTTTTTTGCGATGACAGGCAGTATTGTCTTAATGAAAAATAGTAAAGAGAAAAATAGATGGTTATATATAATAGGTCTCTTTTTTATATGTATTGGTTTTATGTGGCGAATACAGGGTGCACTTCTCAGTGTTCCGTTTGTTTTATTAGATATAGTTGTTCGCTTTATAAAACAAAAAAAGAAATTGAGGAACTATATTTGGTACATAGTTATACCAGTTTGCTGTATTTTGACTCTTGTCGTAGCACAGAAAGTTGTTAACAATTCACCAAAATATAAAGATGGAATCGAATATAGTATATATCGTACGAAAGTTGAAGATTTTCCAGTTGAATCATGGGATAATATTTCAACAAAGACAGATATTTTGCAAAGTGAATACGAAGCAGCTGTTCATTGGACATTATTAGACACAGATGTGATAAACACAGAGTTATTTAAAAAAATTAGTGATGTGGCATCTCGAAATGCTTTTTCTTATTCGATAGCAGGAATTAGTGGTGCATTAATAGAAATGATACGTTGTATTGTTACATATAGAGATTGGACACTTTTGATTGGTGGAATTATAATATGTTCCTTATATTTTTTGATTCGCAAAAGATATAGTTGGAGATTGATTTTAGAATCTATACTTGGAATTTTAGGGGCGGGAATTATTTTGTTATATTTTACAATCAGAGGTCGTGCAATAAGTCATGTTTGGATTTCTGTAATGCTTATTACTGAAATGCTGCATATAGAGATTATTGCAAGAGAAATAGAAGGAGATGATTTGCAAAAAGAAAATAAAGACTTTATGATTAAAATGGGAACTATATGTTGTATTGCTATCCTATGGATTATTGCAAGGAGTAATTGGAATGTGCCACAATTTGCTGTAAATGCGAGAAAAAATAATGCTTTGGAATTTGAACAGAAATGCGATGATAATGCTTTGTATTTATGGGGGGGATGGCATAAAAATATATCATGGACATATATGGGGATTGGAAAGTTACCGACAAAAAAGTTTATACAACATAATATGGCAGTAGGAGATTGGACATATGGACAAACCTACTTTAAGGAATATTTGGAAGAGATAGAAACGGAAAATCCAGCGAAAGCATTGCTAATACGTGAACAGACATATTATGTGTCAGAAGATTATGAAGAATTATTGTTATACTTACAAGAACATTATGGAAAAGATATAGCAGTTCAGAAAATTGGTGAAATTCAGAGCATACCAGTGTGGAAATTCGTGAAAGCTTGGAGATCATAATCTGCCATGGAAGTTTAAAGGTAAGTGCTTAATTAAGCACTTACCTTTATAAAAAGTATAATTTGGAGGAGAATCATGGAGCGAATAGTAATAAATAAGTTAGGACCTATTGGGCATTGTGACGTGGAGATAAATGATTTTATGGTTTTTACTGGACCACAGGCATCCGGAAAAAGTACGATTGCAAAAAGTATTTTTTTCTTTAAGAATATCAAAAATCTCATATTAATGCAAATTAATAAACGCTTTTTCAGTGAAAATGATACGATGAGATTATCTATCAAAAACAGGCTGATAAAGGAGATACGTTCAAATTTTTTGCAGACGTTTGGTTCGACATGGTGTATGGATAATGATATGTCCGTGGAATATCACTATACGAATTCTATTTATATAAAGATTTGCTTAAAGAATGATCCGGTTTCACCTAATTATATATGGATTGAGCCAAGTGAGAAATTGAGCGATTTTCTTGCAGGGTATGACAAAATGGAAATGGATGTGTTGACGCTTGCTCGCAATAACGGGGGGCTGAAAAAGAGCATTGATGATTTCTTTGAAAATTGTGAAGAGGTAATTTATATTCCGGCAGGTCGCAGTATGATGACGCTGTTCAGTTCTCAGCTGATGTTTATGTATAGTGTTATGAATGATGACCAGAAAAGAAGTCTAGATTACTGTACTCAGAATTACCTGGAGAGGATTATGCAGTTGAAGCCATCTTTTTCCAGCAGTGTACAGGAACTTATAAAAAATAAAATTGAATTAACGGACATCAGGATAGATCGAGAAAATTTGCAGCAGTGTGCTGATTTAATGAGACAGATTTTGCATGGAGAATACAGAAATATTGATGGAGAAGAAAGACTGCAGGTTGGACAGGAAAGATATGTGAAGATTAATTTTGCGTCTTCAGGTCAGCAGGAGGCAGTATGGATTTTAAATGTTGTGTTCTACTATTTGCTTAATAACAAGAAAGCATACTTTATTATTGAAGAACCTGAGTCGCATTTATTCCCTAATGCACAAAAGTTGATTACAGAATTTATTTCGTTGGCAAAAAACAATGGTAATAAAGTACTCTTAACAATGCATAGTCCATACATTTTGGGAACGATCAATAATATGTTGTATGCAAACAGGATTTCCGGAAAAGTAGATAAGATGAAATTAGACAGGATTATACATCCTTTGAAATGGATAGAGTTCAAGAAAATGTCAGCGTATTATGTAGAAGAGGGAAATATCCAATCTTGTGTTGATGAAGAGTTCGAAGCGATTAATAATGATGTTATTGATGGGGCATCGGATGAGATAAATAATGATTACGAGGAAATGGCAGATTTGTATTATGCCAGCAGAGCGGAGGTGGATTGATATGCTTCTTTCACCGGATGCTTCTCTATGTGAAAAAAATCAGGCTGTTGTTGTTTCGAGAGATAAAGGAAAAGTAGAACATCGTGCAATTAATCCACAAGGACAATTTGATTTAAGACACTATCAGTTGGATGGAGCACTGATAAAGCAAACAAAATGCTGTGACTATCTGCTTATTAATGACAGCAGAAGAAAAGCATATTTTATTGAAGTGAAGGGCGGAAATATAGACGAAGCTATAAAACAGTTAGAGGCTGAAGAACAAAGGTGCCGAGAAGAACTGAAGGGATATGTATTTTTCTATCGAATTGTATGTACTAAAGCCAGAACTCATAAGGTTCAAGATCCTAAATTCAGAAAGTTTAAAGAAAAATGTGGACCGAGACTTCAGATGAAGGTAAACTGCTTAGAAGAAAAACTGGATTAAAAAAGATTATTGATGGGGTTATTGGATAAATGGTAAATGTTTATGCATGGAATTATCACCGAATCTTTCTGATCATGTTGTTTTTGCTCATCCTCTGGCGGATTTTAGCAAGGTATATAAGAATCGACATCTGGAAGATTTTAAATTTGTTTGGAGCAGGGGTATCGTTTTTTCTGATCTTCAAGTTCACGGTGCTGGGGAGAACACCTTTCGGTCTGCATCAGTTTGTGATGATGGCACCTTATTCGGATGAGTTCTTTCGGGAGTTGCTGATGAATGTCTTTTTATACTTTCCACTGGGACTTACGCTCGGGGAGCTGATAGGCTGGCATCGGATCTGGCTGGCACTGGTTCTGGCGATTGTGATCGAGAGCTGGCAGTATGCGGCCGGGACGGGCATGGCGCAGGTGACGGATGTGATCTGTAATACGCTGGGAGCCTGGATAGGCGGTATAGCTTTTCAAAAAAGAAAGCATTGCTTGTGAAAAGCTGTTGCAGATAGTATAATGGTGGAATTATTTTGAAGTCAAGAGAAAGCAGAGGTGTTTCATGGTCGATTTACATACACACATTCTCCCGCACCTGGATGACGGGGCTTTTGATTTGGAGACTTCGGTGCGGATGGCGGATCTTGCTGCACGCAGCGGAGTGTTTCATATGGCTGCGACCAGTCACGGGAATTATTATGATTATACGTTAGAGGAATACAGGGAAAATTTTGAGAGGCTTCAGGCGGAACTGCGTGACAGAGAGATTCCGGTGAAGCTTTATTCAGGTATGGAGATTTTTATGGATGAGAAGGCCGCAGATCTGATGGATCTGGGGGAGCTTCTGACGTTAAATAGGACAAGATATGTCCTGGTGGAGTTTGATTTTGAAGAAAATGTCGAAAAAGTGTATAAATATGTTGCCGATTTGCAGACGAGAAGGTATAATATAGTTTTGGCACACCCGGAACGTTATCTTTTTGTGCAGAGAGATCCAGAGTTTGCCTACTTTCTGGCGGAACAGGGCTGTGCACTTCAGGTAAATAAAGGAAGCGTTCTTGGGCAGTTTGGAAGAAGATGCAGAAATCTTGCAGAACAGTTTCTGGATGATGGGATTGTCAGTGTGCTGGCTTCGGATGCACATGACTTTGAGTATCGTACCCCATCGATGAACAGACTGGTGGCATACCTTGAGAGGCGATATCCGAAAAAGCTGATTCGTATGTGGCTGTCGGAGAATCCGAGCCGCATATTAAACGGGATGCCGATTCTCACTACATAAAGGAGTACAGCGATTATGGACAAAAGAAAGGTCTTGGCAGGGGCAGTTTGTGTTCTTTCCCTGGTTGGAGGCTGTGTTTATTATTCAAATGCACAGAAGCAAAAGGATATGGAACCGCCGGTTCTCAGTGCGGATGCGGAGAAGTTTTCGGCAAGCATTAAAGCGGATGAGAAGAAGCTGATCTCCGGCGTGACGGCATTTGATCAGAAGGACGGGGACGTATCGGACAGCATACTGATCGACAGTATCAAAAAGAAGGAAGGCACGGACAGTGATTTCCTGATTACTTATGTTGCCTTTGATAAATCAAGCAATATGGCATCACTTACAAGGACACTTCATTATTCTGACTATCGTCAGGCACATTTTTCCTTTGAACAGGCATTGCGTTTTCCGGAAAATCAGGAGATTGATCTGTTGTCTTATTTTACGGCGGACGACTGTATTGACGGGGATGTCACACCATTTATTACTTTGGATGGTGATAAGGAGGTCCTGGAAGGAGAGCCGAAGAAGGGGATTTATGAGTGCACGGTCAGTGTGACGAACAGTGTTGGTTATACGACGACGCTGCCGATCAGTGTGGAAATCTATGAGGATGGATACGATGAGCGAAATCAGCGTCCGCAGATCATATTGAATCAGTATATTGTATACATGGAAAAGGGCGAACAGCTGGATGCAAGTGCTTATCTGGATTATATCGAAGAGGGAGGAGAAACCTTTGCAGTTTCAGGAATAACTTCATCTGTGGAGGGGACTTCAGAGAGCGAACAGCAGAGTACGGCAAGTAAGCAGATTTCCATGGATAATATTGAAATCACTTCGAAGGTTGATACGGAAAAGGCCGGAGTTTATACGGTAAATTATCATTATACATCGGAGGAGACAGGATACGACTGCAATGCAAATCTGATCGTGGTCGTTGAGTAGGAGGGGACAGATGAATCAGGAACATTATCAAAATGCAAATACACAGCCGTATGATGTGAAATACATAAGTCGCTGCCTGATGAGAAATGCACTCTTTATTCTGATGTTTGCATGTCTGGCAGGCGTGTTTTCTTATGTTTTTCTGGATCACTATAAGAAGGATACTTACACGGCCAGTGTCAATCTTTACGTGATTCCACGAGACAATGCCGGCATAAAATTTAATTCTACCGGAATCAGTTCAGCCGTATCCCGATGCGTCAGTGCCCTGAACAGTGATATGATGAAAGAGCAGATAAAAAAGGAGAAGAATGCGGATAAGCTGAAGGGAAAACTTTCGGCATATGCAGCCGGAAGCACCAACATCATTGTCATGAGTGCGACGAGCAGTTCGGCGGAGAGTGCATGCCGCCTGTTGAAAGCCGGTATTGATAATTATCCGAAACTTTCCGGATATTTCCAGACGGGATATCTGCTGAAGAAGATTGGAAGTTTTGAAGGGAATGGGATTACGGTCAATCATGCAGATGCACCAATCAGTGCACTGAAGGTGGCACTTCTGGTGCTGATTGCAGGATGTGGTCTGGTCGGAGCAATGGCAGTTTTCACTGACAAGGTACATAGTGTCGAACAGGCACAGCAGTTGCTGGATATGGATGTCTTTGGAGCCTTACCGTTTGTAAAGAAAAAACAGGAACAGAAGTCGATTCTGATCACAGATCCAAGGACTTCTTCGCAGTATGCGGAAGCTGTGGACAAGATCGTCACAAAGCTTCGCAGAAAGATGCACGAAAATCATTATAAAGTGCTGATGGTGAGCAGTCTGAAAGAGAATGACGGAAAATCTACGGCAGCAGCGAACCTTGTACTGAATCTGGTGCAGCGTGGTAAGAAAGTAGTTCTGGTGGACTGTGATATGCGAAGATCTGCCGTCTGTAAGCTTTTTGATATTGACATGAAAGATCAGAAACAGCTCTATGATTATCTGACAGAAGAGAGTACACTTCAGGATGTTTTGATTGAATATGGTCAGGACGAGCGTAAGTTCTCTTGTATTTTGCAGAAAAAAGCAGTCTCTGAGCCGGAAAAATGGTTTGATTCGGAGCGATTTGAACATATGCTGAAGGAACTGTCCGGAAGTTTTGACTATGTGATCCTGGATACGGCACCAATCGGCATTGTACGTGATGCGGAGATCATTGCCGGATATGCGGACTCTGTTTTTATGGTCATGAAGCAGGATGAAGTGCATGCAGCATCGGTCAATGATGTGATCGATATTCTGGAGGATGCAGGATCTGTCGTAGTCGGTGGTGTCCTGAATATGGCAAGAGGCGAGAAAATTGCGGGAAACGGCTATCACAAGTATAAGTATGGAAGCTATTACTACGGATACGCTTACGGAAAGGATGGACAGCATGCAGGAAAGTGATAAAGTACGTGCAGAAAGAGTGAGAACAGGACAGCAATATGGTGCCGGTCAGGAAGGAATTGATCTTTTCAGCATGATGGATGATGCACTGCGGTGTTTTCAGAAGTACTGGCTGCAATTTTTATTGCTGATCGTGATCGTGACTGCAGTTTTTATTATTTATGGAAACAGACAGTATGTTCCGCAGTATCAGGCAAAAGTAACTTATGCGGTGAATAAGACCGGAGATTCGGATACAGATGCTTCCATTGCACAGAGACTGAGCAACAGTATCAGCGTGGTTACGAAAACAGGAGATTTTAAGGATCGCCTGTTTGCAGATGTGGAAGAAGAAAATGTCAATCCGAATTATGTGATATCATCTGCATATACGGACAACTCCAACTTATTTTCTGTTACGGTGACGGCAAACAATTATAACAATGCCAATATACTGCTGGAGCTTCTGGAGAATATGTATCCGGAATGGGTGGCAGGATCCAATGGTACGATTGAATTACAGGTTGTGGATCGGGCTTTGGCAGGCGAAAATCCCGTAAATGGTTATTCAGCGATGAAGCAGCTGGTGGAGGGTGTGTTGGCTGGCGTGATCTTGTGTCTGGCAATCGCAGCATTGTATGCACAGCTGATCAGGACGGTCCGCAAAGAAAGTGATATGAAGAAGATCACGTCCAAAGGATGCATCAGTCTGATACCGGAGATTGCAGTCAAGAAACGTGAAAAGAGTAAGAAACAGCAGCTTCTGCTGACCAACAAGCGTGTGGACTGGGGATTTAAGCAGTCTGTGCAGGCGGCTCAGCTTCGTATCGAGAAACAGATGGAACAGGAGCATAAACAGGTTCTGCTCGTTTCCAGTACGCTTCCGCAGGAAGGAAAGAGTATGACGGCAGTCAATCTGGCATTGGCATTTATGCAGCATGAGAAAAAGACAGTTCTGATCGATGGAGACCTCAGAAAGCCATCCGTAGCAGAGATGCTTGGAATGGAAGAACAGAAGGGACTTGCAGAGTATCTGAAGGGAAATGCCAAGGTTAAAGAGGTTTTGCAGAAAAAAGGAGATCTGACGGTAATTCAGGGTGGAAAGGTGCATGGCAATATATCCAGCCTGATGGATGAGAGCAGAATGGAAGAACTTATGACTTTTCTTAAATCAGAATTTGACTATGTAATCATCGATACACCGCCGGCATATCTGTTTTCGGATGCTGCGATCCTGGCGGGATATGCAGATCGTGTACTTTATGTTGTACGTCATGACATGGCAGAAATTCCGCAGATTGAGAAAGGAATGGAATCTTTTATTCAGGAGGATAAACTGCTTGGCTATCTGATCAACAGAAGTCAGAAGGGATTCGCTTCTTACGGAAAATATGGATATGGAAAATACGGATATGGAAAATATGGCTACGGCAAATATGGCAAGTATCAGAGATATGTAGATGTGAAAGAAGACGATATGGACACGGAAGATTCCTTATAGTGGAGGCATAACAGATGAGAAGAAAAAGATGGCTGACCGTTGCAATGGTTGTGACAGCAGCAGTGGCTGTGATGATGGCTGCGACCTCTTATAAAGAAATCGGGAAGAAACTGGAGATGCAGGGTGAGGATCAGCAGACGATGCTGGTTGCCGGGTATGAGCTTCAGACAGAAACAGCGAAAGAAACAGAAAAGAATAAGAAAAAAAGCACGAAAGTAAGTGAAAAAGAAACGCAGGCAGGCGAAAGTACAGAAACAGAAGCAAGTACTGCAAAGACAGAAACTTCTGATACAGAGATGGCATCGGAAACGGAAAAAGAAACGGAAATAAAAGAGACAGGAACCCGGACTTCAGCCGCTGCAGATCCGTCAAAGCCGGTCCTGAAATTAAAGCAGAAAAAGGTAGAGATCAAGGTCGGCGATGCGTTTGATGCGGTTTCGCAGGTAGCTGAGATCACCGATGATACCGATGATCGTTCTGCTCTGTTCCGTCAGATTGAGGTCCATGGTGACTACAGCACGGATGAACCGGGCACTTATACACTGACTTACACGGCGATGGACAGTGACGGCAATGTATCTGCTCCGGTTACGCTGGAGCTGGTAGTGAAAGGATAGGATTATGGGAGTATTAACGAGTATCAGCAGAGGCCTGGAGGCAGTTTCGACTCCGCTTGGCGTACTGTCGGACATGGTATATGCGGTGGCAGCCGCAAGCTTTCTGCTTCTGCTTATTGTGTACGTTTTTGTGACACCATCCTGGAGAGAAAAAAAGAGAAAGCGTGGCAGAGCCATCTGTGTGTGGCTGATGTTTGCGATTTATGTGCTGCTGATCCTGGCGGTGACCATTCTTGGAAAGAGAACCGGAGATTCTGCGGTGGATATGGGGATCTTCACAGGAAGCTGGGTGATGGAAACGCTGGTAAAAGTGGCAGCAGGTACGGTCGCTTTTGTTCCACTTGGAGTTTTGATCATGATCCTGATGAAAGGAAAGTATCAGGCTGCGAAGAGTATGGGTGCATCGTTTGCATTAGCACTTTGTGTGGAAATACTCCAGCTTGTCTTAAAGACGGGAGTTTTTGATCTGGGGAATCTGCTCTTTCATACGATCGGTGCCGGTATTGGTATTGTGTTTGTGATCGTTTGGAAATATGCGTTTTCCAGGAAAAGTGCGTTCTCTTATGCCATGCGTCTGATGCTGAGTATTCTGATCGTGTTGATGGTTCTGGAAACGGCGGTGTTCGGAGCTTATCATGTACTGCGTACGACCGGACAGGAACATATGGATGAGAACATCAGTATGGCAGAAAATCAGATGATTTCAAAAAACACTGACGGAAGTGATGCAAAGGTTTCTTCCGACCCGGATGTAATCTGGTACAATGGCAAGGCTTACCGCTATAATCACGATCTGGTGACGATGCTGGTCATGGGCATTGATCAGGAGAGTGATACGATCGAAGAAAAGGATGATGTTTCCGGTGAGAGCGGTCAGGCGGATACCATTTTTCTGATGGTTATGGATAAGAGCAAAGATGAGATCAAAATGATCAGTATTTCGCGAGATACCATGACACAGATCAAGACGTTTGATTATAAGGGAAATTATCTTGGAAAATCAAAGAATCATCTCGGACTTGCGTATTCCTTTGGGGATGGAAAGGTGACAAGCTGTCAGTACATGGTGGATGCTGTCTCCAACCTGTTCTATGGAATGCCGATCAATGGCTATGTGGCATTGAATATGAATGCGGTTGCCATGATCAACGATGCAGTTGGCGGCGTAACGGTGACGGTACCGGAAGATATGACGCAGGTTGATCCGTCCTTTGCAGAGGGGGCGACGGTGACGCTGACAGGAGATCAGGCGTTGAAGTTTATACGTTATCGAGATACGGAAAAGGATTTTTCCAACAATTCTCGTATGGAGCGTCAGAAACAGTACCTTGTGAATTTTATGGGACAGGCGGTGAAGGCGATGAAAGCAGATATGGGACTTCCGGTCAGCCTTTATCAGAGTCTTACGGATGATATGGTCACAAATCTCAGCCTGGATCGTTCGGTTTATCTGGCAACGGAGGCGATGGATATGCATTTTACTGCGGACGGCATTGTTTCTTTGAAGGCGAAATCCAAGAAGGGCAGTGTCTATGATGAGGTTTATGTGGATGATGATGCACTTTATGATCTGATCATTCAGACCTTCTATACCGAAGAACAGTCAGAAGGTGAGTCGAAGTGAAAAAAAGAACATGGAAGGTGATCGCGGTGATATCGTTTGCTGCGGCAGTGATCCTGACGGCAGTTGTTTTGCGGATTTATACACAAAGAGAACATGCCAGGCAGACTTATGAAGAAATGCAGCAGCAGAATTCCGAGAAACGGCAGACCGATACGCAGGAGTCGAAGGAACAGTCCAAGACAAAGGAAAAAAAGAAGAAGCTGGACATTCCGGTGGATTTTGAGACCTTACAGAAGGAAAATCCGGACATTTATGCGTGGATCACGATACCGGGAACGGATATCGACTATCCGGTTGTACAGGACAGCACGGATAATACGTACTATCTGAACCATGCGGCGGATACCAGTTTAAGTGACAGCGGAGCGATTTATTCGGAAAAGGAAAACGCCAAAGATTTTGATGATTATCTGACGGTGCTTTACGGACATAACATGAAAGACGGTTCGATGTTTGCAGGTCTGCACAAGTACGAGGATAAGACATTCCTGAAAGATCATAAGGATCTGACCATCTACACGCCGGATTCAATCTTGAAATATCGGATTTTTGCGGCCTATCTGACGGACAACCGTCATGTGCTGATGTATTATAATCAGGGAAAAGATGAGGAAAGCAGGGAGACTTATCTGAAAGATATTTTAGAGCAGCGAAATATGAATGCATCCATTGACACGAAGGCGAAGGTGGACAAGGACAGCAAGATCTTGACGCTCTCAACCTGCCATGCGGCCGGTAAGAATTACCGCTACCTGGTGCAGGCATATCTGGTTAAGGAAGAGCACGAATAGAAGAAGAGGGAGTCTTCTCCCACTAAGATAAAAAGACCATATACCAAAACGGTATGTGGTCTTTTTTTGACTCCAACATCATATGATGCTAGGGTCAAAAGGTCTAACTCCACATGAGCTTGCTCATAGGTGGATGAAAGACCTTGGGACCCGCCCCGATATGAGCATAAAAGTGGGATGATAATCCCACGATATGCGAATACTGGGGCGGATTGTGGGAGTGCAACGCACGGAACAATCCGTAGGCATCATAGTTGGGTGCAAAATATGCCTCGGCAGGATTTTGCAATGAAAATATCAGAAATATTTTCTGAATTGCAGGGAGGACTGAAATGTTCATAAAAACAAGGGAATACCAGGAGCTTTTTCTGGAGGCACTGCGTGCGGGGATCCGCGGGCAGCGGGTGGCCTGGAAGGAGCGTTCCATGCAGGAGTGGTCAGGGGTTTTTGCCCTGGCGGATATGCATCATGTGCTGCCGCTGGTTTATGAGGCGGTGGCGGAGTGCCGGGCAGCGGCTTTGGCGGACCGTGTGATGTTTGCAAAAGTGCGGGAAAAGAGTCTGCGGCTGATGGCACTTCAGAGGACGATGACCGAAGAATTTTTGGAGTTGTACGCTCATTTACAACAGATGGGTGTAAAGCCGCTGGCGGTAAAAGGAATCGTCTGCCGCAGTCTGTATCCGAATCCGGATGCGAGGCTTTCTGCTGATGAGGATCTGCTGATACCAAAAGAGCAGTTTGAGGCCTGTCAGGAAGCGATGCTTTTATATGGAATGCAGCAGTTAAATCCTGAGACTGGCACCGAGAACTATGAGACGGCTTATAAAAAAACAGGCGGCTTTCTGGTGATCGAGCTGCACCGGATGCTGTTTCCGGAAAATGAAAAATGGTGTATTGGATGGAATGGATTTTTTGATGAGATCCATAAACAGGCGATCGAAAGAGAGACAGAAAGTGTAAAAATCAATATGCCGCAGCCGACGGATCATCTGTTTTTTCAGTTCTGCCATGCCAGAAAACATCTGCTTGCTTCCGGAGTCGGGATACGGCAGATCTGCGATATTCTGCTGTTTGCCGAGTATTACGAGAAGGAGATCGATTGGGAGATTTTCTGGGATCGCATCCGGATGACGGATGGTATCCTGTTTGCAGAGGCGATTTTTCGCCTTGGTGTGCAGTATCTTGGTTTTGAAGAAAAACAGTTCTATTTTCCGGAAGGTGTGCATAGTATGAAACTGGATACGGAAAGACTGATGGAAGATATCCTGCACTCCGGCATTCATGGAAAAGGGACAAGGAGTCGCCTGCACAGTGGCACCCTTACGCTGCATGCGGCGGAAAAAAGAGGACTGTCAGGCATATTCCCCGGTCTGTTTTACATGGCATTTCCGCCTGCAAAGAATCTTCTGTGGCGTTTTCCGTACCTGAAAAAGCATTCATATCTTCTGCCGTTTGCCTGGGGGCAGAGGCTCTGTGGCTATCTCAGAGAAGGTCCGGTTTTAGGATCGGTAAAAGAAATCGTTAAGACTGGAAGAAAAAGGAAAGAGATTTTAAGAGAATATGGGATTTTCGGGGAAAAGAGAAGATGAATACAACAAGGGAAAGTGAGTGAAATATGGAGGCGAAGAGATTTGTATTGCGGAAAGTAGCAGGGGAAAACATCCTGGTGCCGGTGGGAAATACGGCGCTTACTTTTAATGGTCTGGTGACCTTGAATGAGAGCGGGGCGTTTCTGTGGAAACATATGGAAAAAAACAGGACGAGGGAAGAGCTGGTACAGGAGGTTCTGCAAGAATATGAAGTGTCAGAAGAACAGGCAAGTCTGGATATCGGTCAATTTCTTACATATCTTGCAAAAGCGGGCGTTTTGGAATGAGGGATAAGAAAGGGACGCATCGATTCTGGGGTGTGCTGTTTTATCTGGCACTTATGGTCACGATTGTGTCTGCCTCTTATGCAGGCGTGAGCTTCTGCAGCAATCTGGTGACAGAACAGTCGTATGAAAGACTGCGGGATGCGGCGGAAGCGTTCGCAGTGGGGACAAAAAACGGGCAGCAGGGAAAAGAAAAAAATAAGGCAGCAAAGGGAATGGAACGTGAGTCCGAAGCCGGGGATGACAGGCCGGAAGGCATCGATTTTGCAGAGCTTTCGAGCATCAATCCGGATATTTATGCTTGGATTCAGATACCGGATACGCAGATTGATTATCCGGTGCTGCAAAGAGAAGAAGATGACACTTATTATTTGAGGCACAACAGCAGCGGAAGATATGCGTTTGCCGGAAGTATTTATACGGAAGAGGCAAACAGCAGGGATTTTAAAGATCCGATGACCGTGCTTTACGGGCACAACATGAGAGACGGCTCGATGTTCCAGAATCTTCATTTTTTTGAGGATGAAACATTTTTTGCGGAACATCCGGAATTTTTTATTTATTTGCCGGGCTACCGGCTGACATATGAAATTTTTGCGGCGTACCGCTTTGATGATACGCATCTGCTTGGGGCATTTGATTTTTCAAAGAAAAAGGGGCGAAGGGCGTATATCAGAGAAGTGTTTGCCGGGATTTCCATGGGACAGAATACAAGAGAGGATGTAAAGGTGACAGCAAAAGATAAACTTGTGACCCTGAGCACCTGCACATCCGATCAGGCAGACGGACGTTACCTGGTGCAGGCTGTTCTGAAAAAAAAAGAAAAAACCAGGCAGTAAAAAAGAGAAAGAAGGTGTGGGAATATGCAGACGGAAAAAAGAGCGGGCAGGGTGATGCGAAATGTGGCGGCCGTTTTGGTGATCATTCTGGCAATCGTGGCACTTTTTCAGGGATTTCGCATGAGGGGGAAAGAGGCACTGTTTCGCAATGTGGCGGTGGAAACGGAAAATCTGCCGGAAGAAAAGCAAAGCGGAGACGACAGGGCAAAGATCGCATGCGAACAGGGAAAGGAGGTCACATATCAGGGAGAGAAGTATGTGTACAACGAAGATCTGGTGTCGATCCTTTTTCTTGGGGTAGATAAGGAAGCGTTTGAAGAGGGCGGCACGGTCGGAGATGGAGAAGCAGGTCAGGCAGATGCACTTTTTCTTCTTGTGCTGGATACGAAAACCGGAAAGAGCCGCCTGATCGCGATCTCACGAGATACGATGACGGATGTCAACGTCTATTCAGACCTTGGAAATTTTATCGGAACGGAAAAGCTGCAGCTCTGTCTTGCCTACACGTACGGGGACGGAAAGGAGAAGAGCTGTGAGAATACGGTGAGAGCCGTTTCCAGGCTGTTTTACGGGATGCCGGTCGCAGCGTATGCGGCACTGGATCTGGATGCCATTGCAGTGCTGACGGATGCAGTCGGCGGTGTGGAGGTGACGGTCACCAAAGATCTGACGATCCAGGATCCGTCCCTGAAAGAAGGAGAGAGAAAGGTGCTGACCGGAGAGCAGGCACAGTGGTATGTGCGAAGTCGTCTGGTGGAAGAAAAGGAAGCGACAGCGGATGCCAACAGTGACCGCATCGAGCGGCAGAAGCAGTATCTTGCAGCTTTTGGAAGAAAAGCGGCAGAGCAGTTTCGAAAGAATCCGCTTTTTTTGTTGACTCTGTATCAGAAAATCAAGGATTTTTCAGTCACGAATCTTTCAGCAGCCGAAGTGACGTATCTTGGAACCCTGCTTTTTCGAGGCGGTTTTCAGGATGCCGGTATTTTAAGCATCAAAGGAGAAGCATCCATGGGAGAGACTTATGCGGAATTTCATGTGGATGAGCAGGCAATGTATGAGATGGTTTTAGAGGTGTTTTATCGAAAGGCGGGGAAGGATCATGAAAAATAAAAAACTTTGGATCACGGCAGTTTTGCTGTCCGGTATGCTGGCACTTCCGGTCCAGGCGGCAGTGATAAGTCCTGGCAGTGAGAATGTAAGAAGAAGTACGGTGACAAAGACGGCCGTTTCACCGAAAACAGGAGAAGGTACGGGAGAGTCCGTGGCTCTTCTGCTTGCCTGTGTATCGGCATCGGCAGCCGTTTTTGCAGACCGGAAACGGAAAGAGAAGACGGAATGAAAAAATTAAGGTGGTTTGCGATCACACTTTTTCTGCTCTCAGTGGCGGTCTATGCACTGAATCAGAACCAGATCCGACGAAAAACAGACCAAACCATACCGAAAATATCCATGGATCAGGATGAGATCCAGGTGAGTGTCAAAGATCCGGAGAAAGTATGGAAAAAGGGAATCACAGCTTATGATGAAAAAGACGGCGATATCACGGATTCTCTAGTGATCGAGAGTGTATCGACTTTTCTGGAAAAAGGACGCAGACTGGTCTCCTATGCAGCATTTGACCGGGACGGCCACGTTGCGAAAGCATCCAGACAGCTGATCTACACGGACTATCATTCGCCGAAAATCTCCTGTGCAAAGCCATTTTCTTTCCCGGTCGGGACACAGGATATTCTGGATAGTGTCTATGCGACAGACTGCATCGACGGAGATATCTCAAATAAGGTGGAGATCACGGGGGATTCGGTGTTTTTCCTGAATATCGCCGGAGAATATGAGATCTGGCTGCAGGTGACAAACAGCTGCGGTGATATGGTGACGGTTCCGGTCACGCTTGAGATGGTGGATTACAGACAGCAGACGGAGATGACAAAGCGTGCAGAAGCAGCAAAACAGACGGAAAGGACCAATCTGACAGAAAAAGCGACAGAAGAAACAGGGCAGAAAGAGACGGAAGGAGCAGAAAATGGAACAAAGGCGGGGTGAGTACAGGATGGATGGAGTGGACAGGGCACTGTCGTATACGGTTCTGACGGATGTTCTGCGGCAGTGGCTGGTGATTTTCTGTTTTGCGGTTTCGGCAGCATTGCTTGCGGCAGCTGTGATGCAGTGGCACTATCAGCCATCTTACACTTCCCAGGCGACACTTTATGTGACAAAAAAGGGACTTCCGAATAATGTCTATGACAATGAAAGTTCGGCACAGGTTATGGCAGAGCATTTTGAACAGATTTTAAACAGCAGTATTTTACAGAAAAAAGTCGCAGAAGAGATACATCTTGCGGATTTTGCAGGCAGTGCATCGGCAGAGGTGGTGGAGGGAACGAATCTGATCAATCTGGCGGTCACTGCGGCCTCACCGGAGCTTTGCTTTAAACTGATGCAGTCTATTTTGAAAAATTACAGCCTGGTATCGGACTATATGACAGGTAATGCAATCCTGGAGATCTTAAAGGCACCGAAGGTTCCGCTTACGCCGGATCAGCCGTTTGAGCGGCGAAATATCATGATCAAAGCATTTCTGGCTGCGGCAGCATGCTGGGTACTGATCTTCGGCGGGCTGTCCTGGCTGAAGGATACGATCCGCACGGAGGAAGACATTGAACAGAAGCTGGAGGCGAGACGTCTTGGCACGCTCTGGCATGAGCGGAACAGAAAAAAACGGACTGACATCCGCATAGACGATCCGCTGATCAGCTTCCGCTATATGGAATCCCTGCAAAAACTGACACAGCACGTCCAGAAAAAGATGGAGGAGCGAAAGGCACAGACACTGCTTGTGACCAGTGTGCTGGAAAAAGAGGGCAGATCGACCGTGGCGGAAAATCTGGCACTGGCACTTTCGATGCGAAAAGAGAAGGTTTTTCTGTTAAATGCAGATTTCCGGAAGCAGAATGCGTCCTGGCTTGCCGATGAAGAAGGACATTTGAAAATAGAAAATTTTCAGAAATTGCTGGAGAACCTGAAAAAAGAGAATGATTATGTGATCATCGATACGCCGCCGTTTTTGCAGAATGCGGATACGGAGGAGATGGCACAGATGGCGGATGCGTCACTTCTGGTTGTTGCAGAGCACCGGGCACAGGCGAAAGATCTGAATGCGGCACTGGATCTTTTAAATGCACAGGGAGAGAAAAATCTTGGCTGTGTCTACAACAATGCACATGTGGAATTTTTAAGACCGATGGCCTCTTATGGCTATCAGTATGCATATCATTACGGCAGATATGGAGGACATTATGAACGGTGAGATGAGATTGGAGGATGGAAGGATCGACCTTACCTCTCTGGCAGAGACGATGTGGAAACAGGGCAGACGCTTCTGGTGGCTTTTGCTGCTTCTTGCAGGGATCGGGGCAGCTGCCTGTTCTTTTCTTGTGAAAAAAACTTATCAGCCGGTCTATACTGCATTTGCTGCTTATGCGGTGAGCAGTGATTCTGTCTATGCGGGAAATAAAAACTATGAGCAGAAAGTAGCAGAACAGATCGGCGTTGTGTTTCCTTATATTTTAACAAGCGATGTACTGCGGGAAAAAGTATGTGAAAAGATGGGGACAAAGACCATGCCGGGAAGTATCGATGCATCGGTGGTCCAAGATACTAATCTGATCACGATCCGGGCAAGGGCTGCAAGTGCCGGCAGGGCGTATGAACTTCTGCAGGCAGTGCTGGCATGTTACCCGGAAATCCTGCATCCGGTGACCGGTGTATTGAAGATGGAGCTTCTGGATGAATCCGGTGTGCCGCATCAGCCGGACAACATTCCGGATGGTCGAAGGGCAGCTCTTGAAGGGGCAGCGGGTGGAAGCCTGCTTTTTATTCTGATTGTGCTTTTTGGTGCCATGGCGAAAAAGACCGTCAGAAACCGGGAAGATCTGCAGAGACTGACGCAGATCCATTATCTGGGAAGTCTTCCGAAAACCAGGGCAAAAAAGAGATCGGCTGCCTTTTTAGATGCCCGGTATGCCATCTGCACAAGACTGGAAAAGGAGCTGAAAAAGAAAAACATGCATACGCTTCTTGTCACCAGTGCCGTTGCCGGGGAAGGAAAGACCACCGTTGCCTGCAATCTGGCACTGGGGCTGGAAAAGAAAGGCTATTCGGTACTTCTGCTCGATGCGGACTTAAGAAAACCGGCTGTTTGCCGGACGATTCAGCTGGATTCTGGTACGGAAGGGGCGTATGAAGTCCTGACCGGGCAGAGAACGGCAGAGGAGGTAAAAATCCGCTGTCGGGATACACAGCTCTGTGTCATTGCGGGAACGAAAAGCCTGTCATCCACGCAGCAGATCCTTGGCACAGGGAAAATCGCAGAGATCATAAAACAGCTGGAAAAGGAGGCAGATCTGGTGATCGTGGACACACCGCCGGCCGGGATTTTGTCGGATGCGGCAATGCTTGCTTCCTGCGTGGACGGAGGTGTTTTTGTTGTAAGACAGGATTTTGCTGATGTAAGGATCCTGACGGAAGGAATAAGGGAACTTTCCGAAGCCGGGATGGAGTTTGCAGGGTGCATTTTAAATCAGACCGAACACAAATAGCAGTGGACAATGGGAACGGTTTCTTATATAATGATGCCAGGGTCAAAAGGTCTAAATCCACATGAGCTTGCTCATAGGTGGAT